>Ga0208127_1001030_pt1 | contig 14118 bp, 10 predicted proteins | sample ETNtaG_6_FD_185751 | JGI IMG/M metagenome (GOLD analysis project Ga0208127, IMG submission 185751) | Marine microbial and viral communities from oxygen minimum zone, Eastern Pacific Ocean - ETNP201306SV45 (SPAdes) (version 2) | ecosystem: Environmental > Aquatic > Marine > Oceanic ...
AAGATGTGTGGTCTGAATTTAAATACAAAGCAGATTACAGCCCATTTGTTTACGCAGGCGATTATGACCGTAAGAAAAAACCTATTTCTCATCCTGACGTGCCTGCTCCTTTTAGAACCAATCGTATCGTTGATGGACTCAATATGGGAGGTGGTTTTATAGATGGATCTTATGGCCCCATGAAAAACTTTGGGGAACAAACTTTCAATGGCGAAAGGCTATGGTGGGTCTATGGTGGGTTTCGAAGTGGCAAAGAACTAAAATATAATAATGATAATGACCGTGATTTAACACCCGATGAACTAAATGCACAATGGGCTGAAAAGCGTCTCTTGGAGTTGGCTGAAGAAGAGCAAGACGCTCCTTTTTTCTTGTCAGTTGGGTTTCTTCGTCCGCACACCCCCCTTATAGCCCCTCAAAAATATTTTGACATGTATCCGCTAGACAGCATTCAGTTGGCAGATATTTTACCCGGTGATAAAGAAGATACTTTTCTGCATTTGGTAGACCAGTTTGAAACAAAAAACAGAAGAACCCGATCGGTTGAAATGTTTGAAAATCTTGTAGCCTCATATAAAGATCCACAAGAGGGATTAAAACGCTTTACACAAGCTTACTTGGCCTGTGTAACTGCTGTTGATGACAATGTAGGCCAAGTGATGCGTGCGATTAACAATACCTCGCTCAAAGACAATACGATTGTAATATTGACCAGTGACCACGGTTGGACTATGGGAGAGAAAGATCACATTTACAAAAACTCATTATGGGAAGAAAGCACAAGAGTACCTCTAATTATTCGAGTTCCAGAGATGACTGTGCCCAATACGGTCGTTGAGCATCCTGTTTCTTTAATAGATGTATATCCTACTCTTTTGGAATTGGCAGGAATTGATCTAGAAACGCGAAAAAACAAAAATGGGCATGGACTGGATGGGTATTCTCTTGTTCCTTTTATAAAAAATCCAAATACAGATAATTGGCGAGGTCCAGAAGGGGCTTTGTCAGTAGTTTACAGTTCGGATTTAAATAAAAATATCCCTGAAAATCATCACTATTCAATACGCACCAAAGACTATCGCTACATCGTATACAACACTGGGCAAGAGGAGTTGTATGATAAAAATTTAGATCCAAAAGAACGAAACAATCTGATTTTTGGTAAATCACATCCCGAGACAGCAAACATGAGGGCTTTGATTAAAAATATTACATACCCTATGGTGCCGCAAGGAATTACATTGATTGAAGACAACTAAGTCTTTACTTTTTAATAGAGAAATACACTTCTATTTCTGCTTAAAAATTGTATTTTTAGGAAAACAAATAAGTTGCAACTCAAGTATTCCATAACCGAAAATGAAGATCACCAAAGTTTTTTTGTTGAGCGAAAAACCATACCCTATTTTGGGGTCGACTGGCACTATCATGAAGAATACGAATTGTTGTATCCTATCATCGGAACAGGGGTACGTATTGTTGGGGATAGCATGGAGTATTTTAATGAAAATGAATTGGTTCTTTTGGGAAGTCAGTTGCCTCATTTGTTTAAAAATGAAGTGCATGATTCTTCAGAAGAGGTGGACTATATTGTTATCAAATTTAGCCCCTCTCTGATCCATTCTTTCGTGGATAATGTACCCGAATTTTCTAATATAAAAACAATGCTTGAAAAGGCCCGAAGGGGTCTTATTTTTCAATCCATGGACAGCTATGTTCTACTGGAAGACATCATTCTTATTTGTGAGTCTAGTGGTGCAAATCGTTTGATTCAATTGCTTAAAACACTGGATCGATTGTCTCGTGTTGAAAACACACGACATTTGGCATCAGAAAACTTTAATCCAGCCACAGGAAATATCGAAAAGGAAGACCGGCTTCAACGCATCATAAACTTTATTTCAGAAAACTACATTCGTGAAATCAGCCTTCAGGAGCTATCAGATTTGGCTTTTATGACAACCAATTCGTTCTGTCGGTTCTTTAAAGAACGAACGGGTAAAACAGCTTTTCAATTTATACGAGAATATCGCGTCAGTAGGGCATGTCAGATGATTATTAACAGTCGAAAATCTATTTCACAAATATGTCATGACACGGGTTTTAACTCATTTTCGAGTTTCAACCGAGTTTTTAAGGCTGTAAAAGGAATTTCAGCCAGTGAATATAAGAGCAAATATCAAAGACTCAACAATATCTCCTCTTAGTTTAAACTGTTAGAGTAACCAAGAATCACAGAGGCCATAATGAGAACCACCAAACCGATGAGCAATACGTTAAACGGTTTTTTTGCGCCTTTCCACTCACCCGATCTATATGCCCAAATGTTACTTACAATCAGTGATAACCCTAACAACATGGGCCAACCGACAATATTACCTAGGTTATTTTCTGAAGCACCGTTCATGAGTGCGGCACCTTGGCCATATAGGCCCAATGCTGCAAACCAACACAAACCAGCAATAATAGACCAGATATAGGCCTTTTTAGCGCCTGCTACCGAAAAGTTGGACCAGCTATTATTTTTGACAATTAGTACAAGGCTATACAAAGCATTCATAGCATAGGCCCCGATAAATACAATCAGCCAAGCAATCAAACTTGCATTGCGACCATTGATTCCATAATTCTCTGCAATTAGTGTAACATCGTCGTTTACGTTTGTATGACCAACTGCCAACAGCGATGATAATGCACCACAAACAACTGCGATAATAATGCCTTTTATAATATTACCGCCCGATAGAGATGATGTGCCTTGCATCTTGTCGCGATCTATACCTGCTTTTGCCGTCAATACCACACCAATAATGGTGATACCAAGCCCTGCTATTACATAAGGAAATTGAGGTAGGCTGGTTGCATTTGGGTTTTGAAGCAGTGGAATAAGTGCACCCAGCGTTCCAGCTATACCCATTACAATACCCATAGTCAAAGACAAACCAATATAAGGCACACTAACACCAAACATAATACCGCCAATTCCCCAAAGAAAGCCAAACAATATGGCAATAGATGCAGCACGTTGAGCAACTGGATCTGCAAAAACGTCTTCAATTACTGGCATATAACCAGAAACGGATAAGCAAGTCCACAACAAAGGAAAAAGTACCATAGCAATAGACACATGAACCAACCACCAGTTTTCCCATTTCAGTGGTGACATATATTTCATACCAACACCAAATGATCCCTGAAAAAAGCTAGCTACAATAATCAATAAAAAAGGTAATACAATAGATTCCATGTTTGTATAATTTTAGTTTTTAAGTTGTTTTGTGATTTCTTTATAAGCATTAAGGATTATACCAACGTCAACTGAATAGGATATGTACTGAACACCGAGGTCACGCCATTTGTGCGCATCAGATAGACTTTCGCAAAAAGTGCCTATAATTTTGTTGTTAGCTTTGGCGAGTGCAACGGCTTCTTGCATTTTTGAAACAACAATTGGGTGGTGCACTTCACCAGGAACACCACATGATTGTGACAAATCATAAGGTCCTAGAAAAATAACGTCAATCCCATTAATGCTGATGATTTCAGCTAAGTTTTCAATGCCTGCCAATCCTTCGATGTGCACTATGGTTAGTGTGTTTGATTCAGCTGAAGAAAAATAGGTTTGTTTCTCTGTATTCGTATAATCCGCAGCTCTTACATACCTGCACATACCCCGTTCGCCTTGTGGGTGAAAATAACAAGACTTGACTACTTCTTGGGCATCTTCTTTTGCACTCACTTGGGGTACCTGAATGGAATGTACACCTACATCAAGTACTCGCAATATATTTGCAGGGTTATTTTCGGTTACACGAACAACGACCTCTAGGTTTTGGGCTTTAGCCGCACGACTGATATTTTGGACGGTTTCTACACTAAGTGGTCCGTGCTCCATATCTAAAATAACAAAGTCAAAGTCTGCCAGTGCTGCAATTTCCACTACGCTAGGGTCTTGAAGTTTACAAAAAGGACCATAAACGGTTTCCCCATTTAAAAGCCGTGACTTTAAATTGTTTTTAATCATACTACAATGCTACTGACACCCGTTTTTTAACTAGGTAATCTTCTAATGCCAAGTGAGAACAGTCATGCCCGATACCACTGTTTTTGATACCACCGTGAGGCAAGTATATGGCATATTTTACCCCATTGACTTGAACCTCACCAAATGCGAGCTGCTCTGAAAAACGATGGATGCGATCGCTGTTATTGGTGAAAATATAAGAAGCCAACCCAAACTCAGTATCGTTCGCAAGCCCTAATACCTCTTCGTCTGTTTCAAATGACATAAATGGGGCGATAGGACCAAAGGTTTCCTCCCTAAACAGGCGCATTTCTGTGGTCATTCCTGAAATTACGGTGGGCATCATCCAATTTCCATCTTTCATTCCTTGTGGAATTTCTCCTCCCGCTAACAGAACGCCTCCTTTTTCTTTGGCATCATTGATCAAATCAAACATGCGATCTCTGTCATTTCTTGTGACCATAGGTCCCATGTCAGGTTTTTGGTCTATACCAAAACCAAGCTTAAGACTTTTAACGCGTTCAACATATTTTTCTAAAAACGAATTATACAAGCTCTTGTGCACAAAAAATCTGTTGGCAGCAACGCAAATCTGACCACTATTACCAAATTTTATTCCGATTGCCAAACCGAGTGCTTTGTCAATATCTGCGTCTTCAAACACAATAAATGGCGCATTACCGCCAAGTTCCATACTCAGTTTTTTGATAGATGTAGCACTGTCTGCGATCACACGTTGACCAGTAGCTGTCGACCCTATCATGGTCAAGACAGAGGGTATTTTACTTTTGCTAAGCGTAGTTGCAACTTCGCTAGTAGGCCCAGACAAAATATTGACCACACCAGCTGGAAAATCAATGTCGTGTATGATTTTACCTAGAATGTAAGCTGAAAGTGGCGACAATGCAGAGGGTTTAATAATAATAGAACATCCTGAAGCCAAGGCAGGACCCAACTTAAAGCCAACGTTTAGCAGCGGAAAATTCCAAGCCAAATATGCGACTGCTACCCCAGCGGGTTGTTGTATCATTTTGTGGGTGTGGGTATTTTCGTAATCTGGGATTTGTTCATCACGCAAATTTTTCATGGCGTTAGGATACCACTCTAATGCATTGATTACCGCTTCAATGTCCTCCCAAGCAGCGTCATAGGTTTTTCCCATTTCATAAACAATGGCGGATCTCAGCAAGTGTTCGTTTTCAATAACGGCTTCTCTAAGCTTTAACATCCATTGGGTACGTTCTGACAAAGAGCATTTTGACCAAAACTCGAATCCTTTTTGGGCAGCTTCTAGTGCCTTTTCAGCATCCGCTTTCCCCGCTTCTGCAATTTGAGCTATGGGTTTGCTGTCAGCTGGGCAAATAACATCTGACCTGGTTTTGGATACACTATCTACCAACGCCCCTCCGATATACATTTTATGATAACCGAAATCCATATTCTTTTATTTCAATAATTCTTTAATATCCGCAATCCCATTGGTTGGATTGGTAAATTTACGAAGCGCATCTGGGTTAACTTCTAGTCCCAGTCCTGGGGCATCTGGTACTTGTATTATTCCATTTTCCATTTCTAATATAGGAAATGTAAGCTGCTCCCGCAACGCATTTTCTGTCTGATCAAATTCCAAAAGAAAATCGGGGCTAAACATTCGTCCAGGAACAGACTCCAAGTTGGATATAAAATGCAGGGCTACATGCAGGCCTATAGAACTACCCCAAGTATGGGGAACCACATCTACACCATAGGTGGAGGCTAGCGAGGCGATGCGCTTGGCTTCTGTCAGTCCGCCACAAGCACAAATATCGGGTTGGATAATGTCAACTGATTTGTTTCTAAGAAGCTGATGAAAGCCAAAACGCAAGTACTCACATTCACCTCCTGCAATTGGTATGGTGGTTTTTTGCCGTAGTTCGGCATATTGCTCGTAGAATTCTGGAGAGACAGGCTCTTCAAACCAGGATATTTGGTAGGCTTCTAATTTTTTCGCCAATTCAAGTGCCTCCATATAGGTGTAGGCATGGTTTGAATCAATCATAAGTTTGATATCGTCTCCGATGATGGAGCGTAAATGCTTCACATTAGAAACATCTCTATCAATACCTAGACCCACTTTCATCTTGATGGCCTTAAACCCTTTTTCCAAATACCTTTTGGCCTCCTCCTCAAAATCTTTTGTTGGATTGTCTTTTTCTGTAAAATACATTCCGGTGGCGTAAGGAACCACATAATTTCTGTGTACGCCTCCAAGCAATGCGCCCACAGGCTGGTTCAATAATTTACCCTTAATATCCCAAATGGCGATGTCGATAGCGCTCATCGAGGCTACCAAAACACCACGACGGGCAAAATCAAGTGTTTTGCGATACATCTTGTTCCAAATCACCTCATTGTGTAAGGGGTTTTCACCTATCACCTGAGATTTTAAAAACTCAATTCCAGACTCCAAAATTAGAGCAGGACCATAGCCTTCTCCCCAACCGTAAGTGCCATCAGAGCAGGTGATTTTAACAATACATATACAGCGCTCTGAATATTCCCATTGGGAAAAGAAAAAACTTTTCTCCAAAGTATCTTTCAGAACAAAAGTTTCAATGTTGGTGATTGTAGTCATTAATTTTTAATTGTGTTTTACAAGTGCAAACTAAAAATTGTTTAGGTTGTTTATTCATTATTGTTTAGCATATATTTGTCACTAATTATCTTTTAATTTAAATAATCAACAATTTCCTCAGCTTCTTGTATGGATTGAATATATGCCACCACTTCATCGTGTACTGGATATTTGGTGTAGGCCCAAAAAGTGTCTTTGTTTTCAAAAGTAGAAACCAAACTGACATCAAAAAATGAAGCACCGTAGTCCCCCACATTGATTCCCGTTTCATAAGAGAGGATTTCTGGAATGTGCGAAGGCAACTCGTCCAAGCGCCGCTTGACTTCTTGTGCGAGTTGAGCACGGTTCATGCCATTGGCATTTTCTTTTAATTTCCAAAGGACGATATGCGTGTACATAATTTGTTGCGTTAAAAAACTTCCCCGTAGGTTGGGGAAGTTTTGATTAGTATACAATAATTTTAAAAAAGAAATTAATCTTTGATTAGTTTTTGTGTAGCTACTTTTCCGTCTGCAGCAGAAGCCTTTAGCATATAGATGCCTTTGGCTAGGTTTCCAACCTCGACTTGTTTAACATTGTTTGACTGCGAGAGCACTTTGGAACCGGTAAGTGAAAAAATCTCCACCCGCTCCAATGGCAATTCAGATTGAAAGCTGATGACATCCTTCGCGGGGTTGGGATAAATATTGAATTGAAAATCGTCAACATCAGAAACCGAGGCTGTTGCTGGCACGACGGTTAAAGAAATATTATCAAAACTTGCCCCTTCATTTCCCCATTTCTTTGTGACTCTAAATGCATAATTTTGAGTTGCTTCAGCTGTGTAAGAAATGGTTAGATCGCTCCAGTTGCCCCCACTTGGTTTTACAGGGCCCGCAACAGCAATTGTATTAACTGCATCAATCACTTCTAATTCATATGCCCCCGCTTGACCTGAAAGGTCAGGTTTTAATGAGATTTTATATTCGAATACGTCCCCGGCGGTCGCTTCAACAACGTGTTGGATTACCGCGTAATTAGCTGTTCCACCGCGATTCATTTTTCCAAAGAAATCTGAGGAAGCAGCCCCTTTTCCAGCTTCATTAGCAATGGTAAAAGTAAAACCATCTCCCCAGCCTTGAAGGCCAAGGTTGTCGGCAGGTGAATCTGCCACACTTCCTACCTTAAGAACATTGTCATTAACTGCCCAGCCGGCTTCAAAGGTTTCATTAATTAGGGTATCTTGAGCTTGTGTTTGAACGCCCCAAATAAAAATAAATAATAGTGTAAATAAATGTTTCATAATGTTTGAGTTTAAAGTTTAACAAGTTTATAATTGTCTATCGAGACTTCAGTTCCTTCTGCAAATCGAAACAACTGAAGGCTTATTTTTGTTTTGTCTTTGGGTACTGTGAATTTTAAGTTGCTAGAAATCCATTTGCCAGATTGAGGTTCTTCTATACTGGCGGTCGCTAGTTTTGAATTTTCTCCAGTTCCACAAACCACAGCAAGGTTTATATTGCGTTTCCAACCCTGACCATTATTTCTTGAACGCGTGTCAATTTCCCAATGATAAGAAGCCCCTGATTCTACATTAAATTGCTTGACCAAAAAAAGTTTTCCTTGATCTGACCCTTTGGCTACTTTATTATTGTCTTCTTCTTCAATAGTCCAAACTGAGTTGTTCCACCCTTGAAACTTAAGGGTATTCCCTTTGGTAATTTCTGTGCCTACTGTCTGGTCTTCAAAATCGAGTTCGTACACCAATTCTTGCGCAGTCCCAAAAAATGAAAAAACCACAATAAAAAGGGTAGAAAAGTAAAAAAACTTCATAAATGCAATTGTTAAGTTGTTGATTAAACAAACCAACAATAAATATTATATCTATAGTTTGCAGTAATTAACATATTATTATCATGGATTAGCATACTCTTTTCGTTTGTGCTACCAAGACTAAATAATTGCTTTATTTTGGCTGTAAAATCCACATAATCCATGCCACACAAGTTTATTTTTTCATTTGTATTTGTATTTTCTCTAATTGTACAGTCACAATCTCCTGAATGGGAGGATTTATCGGTTTTTAAAGTCAATACTACAGCGCCACATGCGCATTTTGAACTATTTGCATCTCAGACCCAAAAGGAAAATAGAAATCAATCGAGCTTGGAAAAGTCCCTCAACGGGATGTGGTATTTTAAATGGTATACGACGCCAGACAAAGCGCCGACAAATTTTTTCGCCAATGATTTTGATCGTTCTGATTGGACAAGTATTCCTGTTCCAGCCGATTGGCAGTTCCACACAGACGATTTTCCACTGTACAGCAACATCGTTTATCCCTACGAGATCAATCCACCTTTTATGCCCAAAGATTACAACCCAGTGGGGTGCTATGCTCGTACGTTTACGATCCCCGAAAACTGGGATAAGCATCAAGTGTTTTTGCACTTTGCAGGCGTGAACTCTGCCTTTTATGTATGGGTAAATGGCCAGAAGGTGGGCTATAGCGAGGGCAGTAAGACCCCAGCCGAATTTGATGTTAGTTCCTATTTGTTAGCGGGAGACAATCAACTTGCTGTTCAGGTGATTCGTTGGTCCGATGGCACTTATTTGGAGGATCAAGATTTTTGGCGCCTCAGTGGTATTGAGCGCGATGTTCGATTGTATGCCAGCCCCAAAAAAGCATCTTTACGAGATTTTACTGTGCGAACAAATCTCAACGAATCATATACCCAAGCAACACTTGAAGTGGATGTATTGCTGTCCAATTTTTCCAGACAAAAATCCAAAGGGCACATTTCCCTTGAGCTTATGGACGGAAACAACTCCATTGCGCAAACATCAAAAGTGTTTTCACTCAAAAAAGGGAACGAAAGCTTGGTCAAATCGGTAATTCCTACCCAAAACATGCGGTTATGGAGCGCTGAAGTTCCTAACCTATACACGCTTTGGATTCGCGTTTTTGACAGCAAAGGAAATGAAACGCATGCACTGAGTCAGGCTGTTGGATTTCGAGAAACTAAGATTGAAAACGGGCAGTTTCTAGTCAATGGTCAACCCGTTTTGTTCAAAGGCGTTAATCGTCACGAGCACGACGAGTGGACTGGACATGTGGTTTCCAAAGAATCCATGCGAAAGGATATCGAAATCATGAAAGCAAACAACATCAATGCCGTACGCACGTCGCATTATCCCAACGATCCCTACTGGTATGAGTTGTGCAACCAATATGGTATCTATGTAATTGATGAGGCCAATATTGAAAGTCATGGTTTTCATTACAAAAAAGAAGACACACCCGCTTATAAACCTGAATTTGAGGCCATGCACCTGGACCGAATCGAGCGTATGGTAAAGCGAGATAAAAATCAGCCCAGTATCATTAGTTGGTCTATGGGTAATGAGGCAGGAGACGGACCATCTTTTGTCAAAGGCTATAAGTGGGCAAAGGCGTATGACCCCACACGACCCGTGATGTATGAGCGCACCTCCGAACACCCTTATTTTAAAAGGACAAATATTGATATTGATTTAGAACCCCATACCGACTATTTTTCTTGGATGTATGCCCCCATGGAAATGATTAAAAATGATTATTTGGGTCAATTCCCAGACCGACCTTTTATTTGGTGCGAATATTCTCATGCCATGGGCAATAGCAACGGAAACATCGTTGATTTGTGGGATATGGTTCGTAGCGAACGCCAAATGCAAGGTGGGTTTATTTGGGATTTTGTAGACCAGGGCTTGGCAGCCATGGATGAAGATGGCACCAAATACTGGAAGTTTGGCGGCGATTTTGCACCCGACCACTACCATACAGATGGAAATTTTTGTTTGAACGGGATTGTCAATGCAGACCGTACACCCCATCCCGCACTAGAGGAAGTAAAGCATGTGTATCAAAACGCTCATGCCAGCTGGGCAGATGAGAGCAAGAAAGAAATCATGTTGTACAACGAAAACTTTTTTACTTCGTTGGCTGCTTACAAGCTGGAATTTGTCCTTTTAAAAAATGGGGTTGAGATAGAATCTTACACGCAGAATTTACAAACACTACCCCAAGAAACAGCATACATCCCACTGACTTTCAAGTCAGAGCTAGAAAATAGCAGTGATTACCACATAAATATTTACGGAAAGCTTAAAAAAGCCGATGCACTTCTAGCCGAAGGTCATCTAGCCTTTTCCGAACAATTACTGTTGCAGGAAGGTGAGATTGAAACCTCTGACGGAGTACAGAATGGTAAAATTGAGGTTGTTGAAAACCAAAACGAAATCCATTTCAGTATTGGTGAATTATCTCTAGGATTTAACAAATCAAGCGGATATTTAACCACCTTGGATGTTTCAGGAAGTGAGATGCTTTTAAAAAGCCCTAAACCTCACTACTGGCGCGCGCCCATAGACAATGACTATGGAAACAAAATGCCTACAAGACTAAAAGCATGGAAAAAAGCCTCTGAAAATCAAACATTGGTTTCTTTCAGCCACAAAAAAACAAAGCAGGGGCATCTTGTAGAAAGCGTATTTGAGTTAGCTGCCGTCAACTCCAAAGCGGTGATGAGTTATTTGATTCAGCCCAATGGCAGTGTTAGAGTTACCCACTCCTTTGATTATGGTGGTTCTCATGACAAAACCGAAATACCAAGAGTTGGACTCAATATGCAGCTTTCTTCGTCTTTAGAAAACGTGGAATGGTATGGACGTGGACCACATGAAAATTATATCGACAGAAAGGCCTCAGCCTTTATGGGGAGTTACAGTGCTAAAGTAAATGAGATGAAGTTTGATTACGGCAGACCTCAAGAAAATGGGTACAGAACACAAACCAAACAGCTTTCCATAACAGATCAAAATGGAGTTGGATTGCAGTTTATGGGGTTTCCAGAATTTTCATTTGCCGTACACAACAACACCACGGATGATTATGATGACGGAGATTGGAAAAATTCCAAACGAAAAGATGCGCTTGGAAATCCTAAAAACAGTCATCTTAACGATATTAAACCAAGAGATTTGTTGAATCTAAATATTGACTATCGACAAATGGGCGTGGGTGGTGACAATTCTTGGGGTGCCAAGCCACATGACCAATACCTGATTTGGCCCAAAGATTACACCTATTCTTTTATGATCAGGTCTCTTACTATAAGTGAGTAAGCAAATTTTATCAAACTAGCTATTTGTGAAAACCCTATTACATAAATCGTTTCTTTCTTTATTTCTAGGGTTGTTTTTCTTCAAAATGTCCTTAGGACAAACAAATAAGGAAGTGAATGCTTGTCTTATTTCTGAGGATACTTTTATTAAAATTTCCCCAGAGGATGCGTCAAATAGCATTGTTTTTTCATGGGTTTTCAACGACTGTCCGCTGGACGTTTCCGCTTTCAGATTTATAAGATTCGAACTGGAAAATTTGAGTGACCAAGCGCTCATTATTGATATTAATTACAAGGAGAACTGGAAGGAAAACCCAGCACGATTTATTGTAAACCCCAAGAGTAAAGTGCATCCTAAAATCATTATTAACAGGCTGCGATCTACTATAGATGCGACATGGTTAGCGCATTTTGAAGGAGTTCGGGGTTTGCCTTTTGGTTTTGTAGGTCACTGGGGTGGTCCCGATCCCAGCAATATTAAGCGCATGAGTGTTCAAATTTCTGCAAGAGAGGGTTTGCTTCCAGAAACTTCCGTACGAATAACAAAACCCGTGGGTTTTGAAGAATTTTATTTTTATGAAAAATCCCCAAGCGACATTTCGTATCCTATTGTTGATATGTATGGTCAATCTGTTATGGAGGATTGGGAAGGGAAGCTTTATGAAAATAAAACACTAAAGAAAAAAGGAAAAAAGGATTACAAACAATTCAAAAACCACTCTTTTGGAGCTGAGTTTTCTGAGTTTGGTGGTTGGAAGAAAGGAGCCAAGCAAACAGCAACTGGTTTTTTCTACACAAAAAAGATTGATGAAAAGTGGTGGTTGGTTGACCCGAAAGGGTATTTGTTTTGGTCAATTGGTGTTACTGGAGCGGGAGGTGCAAGCGCTACATCGACCTTAAACCGAACAATATTATTCCCAGAACTAAAATCAGAACGCTCGCCCTCGAGCCTGTTTCAAGGGAATCTTAAGCCGGGCATGCCAGGATTTAAGTATGATGTTGAGGATTCCAAAATTTTCAAACCCAATAGCATCAATTTTTATAACTTCAACCTACTTAGAAAGTACGGTGATCACTGGGAAAGAAAACACGAGAGGGTTACATCAGGAAGGTTCAAAGCATGGGGTATAAATACCTATGGCGCATGGTCCAAAATAAAAAATACAAGTACTCTTTTTGATAGTGCAAAAAAATGGGGCGACGGCAACCATCCTTACACTCTTATTATTCATCCTACATTACAAGGGTTGGGTTCACTAAAAAAAATGGTTGACCCCTTTTCTCTTGAGTTTCGAACCAGTTTGATGAGTCACCTTAATAGAATTAAAAAACACAACAAGGATCCATGGTTGTTAGGCGTTTTTGTAAACAATGAAATTCATTGGAACGCTCCTATGGATGTTCCCAATCAAGTATTAAGTTTAAGCAATTCCATCCCAGCCCGAAAAGCATTTGAAGAGTTCTTAGAACAAAAATACGGCACAATAGCAAGGCTCAATAGCTCATGGAAAAGCGACTTCGCAAGCTTTGCTTCCATTAACCATAAAATGACAGTAAATTTTACTCCCATTTTTAAAAAGGATATGGAAGACTACTTTGTGCTTTTTGTTGATACCTATTACAAAACGGTGCGAAAAAAGTTAAAAGAGGTTTTTCCAAATCACCTGTATTTGGGAAGTAGGATTCATGGTAAGGCAAAAACCAATGAGCCACTTCATCAAGTAGCCGCTACATACTGTGATGTAATAAGTTTTAATATTTATGAATTTTCCGTTCAAGATTTTAAAATATTAGCTGATATTGACAAACCAGCACTTATTGGAGAGTTTCATTTCGGAACTGCTTCACACGGTGTTTGGGGCACCGGACTTCGAAATGCTTCATCGCTTCAAAATCAAGCAGATTTATACCAGCAATACATCTATGAAGCAGCGAGCCATTCCCATTTTGTTGGAGCTCATTGGTTTCAATGGAGCGATCAGCCAGCTACAGGAAGATTTGATGGTGAAAACTTTCGTATCGGTATTGTAAATATTACAGATCAACCCTATCAACCAATGGTAGATGCGATCAAATCATCATCAATTGAATTATATAAAACAAGATTAAAACCACAAAAATGAAGTATAAATTAATTACTCAGACTCTCATATTACTATTGATCTCCGCAACAGTATTTGCTCAAAATCAATATTACTTGAGTAGCTCAACTGGAAATGACAACAACGATGGTTCGCAAACACAGCCATGGAAAACATTATCGAAAATTAGCGCCACCACGCTTGGCCCTGGCGATACAGTCTATTTCAAAAAGGGAGATACGTTTCGGGGTCATT
>Ga0208127_1001031_pt1 | contig 14115 bp, 15 predicted proteins | sample ETNtaG_6_FD_185751 | JGI IMG/M metagenome (GOLD analysis project Ga0208127, IMG submission 185751) | Marine microbial and viral communities from oxygen minimum zone, Eastern Pacific Ocean - ETNP201306SV45 (SPAdes) (version 2) | ecosystem: Environmental > Aquatic > Marine > Oceanic ...
GCAAGTGGATTTCCAGAGCTATCAAATTTTCCTTTTCTGGCACCTAGTAGAGCAATTATAATTAATGCTCCCCATCCACCAACAGAGTGAACTAAAGTTGACCCAGCAAAGTCATAAAAACCTACCTCATCTGTCAAAGTAGATAGAAATCCAGAGCCCCATTGCCATGAACCAACTATAGGATATACTATTGTAATGTATAATAATACTATTAACATAAATGAGTTAATTTTTATTCTTTCAGCAACTGCACCTGAAATGATAGTTCCGGCTGTTGCAGCAAACATTCCCTGGAAAAGAAAGTCAGTCCAATATGTATATCCTTCACTATATGCAAGATCTGCAGCAGCTTCAGCATCAAGTCCAGCACCTGCAAATCCAAGAATACCTTTTCCTATGATATTAAAATCTCCAGGATACATTAAATTAAATCCAATTAGACAATAAGCTATTAGCCCAACTGTAATTATAAAAAAGTTTTTAAATAAAATATTAATTGTGTTTTTCTGTCTTGTTAATCCGATTTCTAAAAACGAAAATCCAAGATGCATAAAAAATACCAATGCTGCACAGAGCATCATCCAAACATTATTTGTTGTAAGTAATTCCATAATTTTTAGTTAAATGATTTATTTCCTTTTTCCCCTGTTCTAATTCTGTAGGCCTCTTCGCATGGTAAAATAAAAATCTTACCATCACCTACATTTCCAGTTGCACCTGATTTAATAATAGCATCTACAGTAGCATCTACAAAAGAGTCTGACACAACTATTGATAGATATCTTCTTTGAATATCTTTTGTGCTGTAAGTAATACCTCGGTATACTTTTCCAATCTTTTCATTTCCAACACCAGTTACATCCCAGTAGCTAAAAAAGTAAACCTCTGCATCATGCAAAGCTTTAACTATTTCGTCAAACTTTGACTTTCTAATAATTGCTTCTATTTTTTTCATAATATTTTAAATTAGAAGCTAATTCCAAATACTAAAAAAGCAGTTTCAGCTTCTGGGTTTAGAATAAATGATCCAAATACAGGTAGTGAAAAGGAGTCTGATATTTGTATTTCTTTCGAGCCACTAAATGACATATTTACAATTCCACTTCCTCCATTAGCATAAAATGCGTCTCCCTGATCTTCTCCATAACCTATAGCTATATCAACTGGTCCTGCTCCAAATCCAAGTTCAACATATAATGCCTCTACTTCAGTAAAATACCCAGCTAATAAATCAATACCCATTATGGAAGTAGATCCACTTATCTCTGTATAATCTCCATCAAAAAATCCTTCCCCATCAGAGTAAAGCCCTCCTTCTCCTGGAAATGTGTAGTTAGTAACCGTTAATGCAAGTGGACCAAAATCATAGCTTAAATAAGCATCTAATTCATTTCCACCACCTTCTGCTGTGGTAGGAAAGCTACCCCACAAACCAGCTTCAAAGTTTCCTGATCCAAGAGTCATGTATGGTTGAATGTGAACTCCTGATCCAAATTGTGTTCCTCTCCAAACATAAGAGCTAACAACATCTGCACCAAAATCTTGTGAATATGAAATATTCGTTGATAAAAATGCTACAAATGATAAAACTCCAATTTTAAATGTTCTGGAAATATTATTATATAAATGATTCATAATTTCAAATTATTTTGATTAAACGAATCAAATCTATATTATACTCTACCTAAAAAAATTATATTAATTGGGAATTATTTCATTTTTGTGGAATTATCAATTTAGAGTAATTTTTTTTGCTAAAAATAAATTTTGATAGTTTTTTTTTTGGAATTATTTAAAATTGGAGTTTAAATCTAATATGCAATTTCAAATAAAATTTCATTTCTTCTATTGTAAAATTTTGTTGGAGCATCGTATGAGAGAACATAAAAGTCGCTAATTATTTCAAGTCCATTATTTTCAAGAATAGATTTAAGTTCATTTCTGTGCTTTTGAATTTTATTAGCATTTGAATATCCTGAATATTTAATTGCAGCAAAATATCTTGGATTGGAAATATAAGCTTCTAAGTCCTCATCGTTTGGAATTGGAAGGTCATCTGATAAGTATTTTTTTGGAAGAACAAACTCCATAGTTTTATTTTGGTCATACATGTAGACAGGGGTTGTCATAGCAATCTCTTCATTATCTTTATTGTTACCAGTAATGTATCTAAAGAGTTTACCAAAATTTTTATTTCTGTTCTGCTTGGAAGTAACCTTTATCATAGCTGCACTAGGATAAAATCTTATTTCGGCATTATCAATTTGGTCTACTACTTGATATTCCTGTGTCTCATATTTTTGCGCTATAAGCATTGATGAGTTTAAAAATATAATTGTAGTTAAAAAAATAAATTTAGAAATTGTATTAATCATTCGACAAATATAAATAGTCAATTTTCTTAAAAAACGAATCTAATGTGGTTTAGGATATTATTAACATCTATAATTTTTCTCATTCTTAATGGATGTGATAATCAAATACAAATCATTGATAAACCCATTATATTTAATCAAGAAAGGATTAATCTCACTAAAGAATATTTAAAAGAAAGGTACAATTTAGAAAGAGATACTATTCTAATAACTCCAAAGATTATAGTCCTTCATTGGACAGTTATTCCTACAATGGAAAAAACTTTTGAAGCTTTCAATAGTCCATATCTCCCCTCTTGGAGGCCAGATTTAGAAAATGTTAGTGGGTTAAATGTATCTTCACAATTTTTAGTAGATCAAGATGGTACAATATATAGACTAATGCCTGAAAACTATATGGCAAGACACGTAATTGGCCTAAATCACGCTTCTATTGGTATTGAAAATGTTGGAGGAAATGACACATTACCTTTAACTAACATGCAAGTTGAAGCAAATATTAAACTTGTTAAGTACCTAAAGAATAAGTTTCCAACAATAGACTATTTAATTGGCCATTATGAGTATACCAATTTTGAAGGACATGAACTTTGGCTTGAAGTCGATAATAACTACAGGACAGAAAAAATAGACCCAGGAGAAAAATTTATGAACTTTGTAAGAAATGGAGTCAAAGATTTAAACTTAAGTAAACCACCTAATTAATATTTTGCAACAAAGTCCTCTTTCAAGATTTTTCTAAAATATTTTAAAAATAAATCACAGTTTGATTTGCTAAAAATTAAAGGAGGTTTAATCTTAATTACATTATTAAATGGACCATCAATACTAGAAAGTATTCCAAAGTCCTTTAACCTGTTTATAATATATTGAGCTTCCTTACTTAAGGGCTTTTTATCAGAATCAAGAAATTCAATACCTAAGAAAAGTCCTTGACCTCTTACATCTGCAATAACTGTATTATCTTTTGCCAGCTTTTGTAGTTCTTTTTTAAAATAATCTCCAACGACTTTAGCATTTTTCTGAAGATTATTTTTCTTAACAGTTTTAAGAACTTCTAGGGCTATTGAACACGAAACAGGATTTCCCCCAAATGTGTTAAAAAATTCCATTCCATTTGCAAAACTATCTGCAATTTCTCTGGTGCAAACAACTATTCCAATTGGATGGCCATTTCCAATAGGCTTACCAATTGAAATAATATCAGGAATAACGTTATGTTCTTGAAAACCCCAAAAGGTTTTACCCATTCTTCCACAACCGACCTGAACCTCGTCTGATATACAAATACCTCCATTTTTTCTAACTTCTTTGTAAGCTTTTTTTAAAAATCCTTTAGGCAACTCTACTTGACCTCCACAACTTATAATAGGTTCTATTATAAATCCACCGAGCTTTCTTTTCTTTCGTTTAATTTTTTCTATTTGATTCCTTACTTCATTAACATATTTTTCATCTTTTTTATCTCCTGTATATTTTCCATTGAAATTCTTTGGAATAGGAATTACATGAGTATTTTCAGGAGCTCCACTACCACCATTTCCATCAAATTTATATGATGAAATATCAACACATATATTAGTATTTCCGTGATAGCCATGTTGAGATACAATTATATCATCATTACCTGTATGAGCTTTCATCATCCTTATTGCAAGTTCATTAGCCTCACTCCCTGAGTTGACATAATGAACAACATTTAACTCCTCAGGTAAAGTGCTAAGAATTTCTTTTGTTAGATTATTAATATTCTCATGTAAGTACCTTGAATTAGTATTTAGAGTTGACATTTGACTTTTACCTTCACTTACTACATCTTCATTTTCATGTCCTACATGTGCAACATTATTAACTGTATCTAAATATTTTCTACCTTTATTATCAATTAAATAAACCCCCTCTCCACGAACTATCCTAACTGGTTTATTGTAATGAAGTTTAAGACTCTTTCCAATATGTTTTTTTCTATAATCAATTAATTGATTATTAGTTTGTTTTGTTACTGGAAAAAGTCCTTTATTCTTAAATAGAATATTAGGATCTGGACATATATCTTTCCAAACGTCTTCTTGTTTTGAATAACATACACCTGGAAAATCAACTTTAAAGTTTAACATAGAGAGCATAATTTGAAAATGAAGATGAGGTGCCCAATTTCCATTCTCAGGATAATTTGCTACCTCGGCAATTATCTCACCTTTCTTAACTTTGGAGCCTATCTTATTCTTTAATACGCTATCTACTGAGTTATGTCCATATAATGTAAAAAATTCAAAGTCCTCAACATTATGCTTTATAATTATCAGCCCACCATATTCTTTATTCCCTTTATCATTAACTGCAGCTACTATTTCACCTTCATAAATACTACTAACTTTTGTGCCTACTGGGACCCAAAAGTCTAAACCTAAGTGGATAGTCCTATTCTCCTCACCTTCATTCCCAACTTTTTCATATGAATTTGAAGAATAGATCGATCTTGGTTCGAGATATCCACCAGAAATAATACAATCAGGTATAGTTTTTTGTAGTTTTTCAATTTTGAATTGAAAAAAATCTAAATCTTCAATCTGATTTCTAGTACCTAACCAGTTACTGCCTATACTTAAATCTAGATTATAAAATTTTGTTTTATTTATTCCAGGTAATAGATCTCCAATTAAGAAGCTGTTTTTTTTGGCCCACTTATCAAATTTATTTTTGACGGGATGAGCATCTAGTGAACATGCTTTTCTAAATGAGTAATATGCAAACTCTGAATCAATTTCACTCCATTTATAAAGAAGATCCCATGCAGATTTTTCACTTATTAAAAGATACTTGTTGTCAGGCTCTCTATATCTATTAATAGATGATTTAGTTACTGAAATAACTAATCTCATGGCAATCAAATTATATAATAGTTTTAATTCAATGTCTTTAACCTTTCTATTTTGATTATATCCTTTTAGTATATCTATACATCCAGATAAAGGGTCATTCAGATTCATTATTCCATATGAACAAGTAATTGCAAGATCATTAATAGTTTGAGAAAATACCGAATCACCAAAATCAATTACTGACTTTACAGTTGGATTTAAAAAATCATTGCTAACAATAATATTGTTATCATTAATATCGTTGTGAATAATTGATTTTTCAAGCTTTTGGTAGAGATGAAGATTATCTTTAAAATTTATAATAAATTTTTTTAAAATCTTAGTTTCCTCAGGGTCAAATTTATCTAAATGACTTTCTACCCATAGTGATTTTGCAATATCCCACTCAATTTCTCTATCAGCATATGGATGCTTAAAATCGTGCAATGATTTTGATAATTCAGAACATGAATATCCTAATTCATATCGTAATGATTTTGTTATTGGATTAACTGAGCTCCATAATCTTCCATCTATCCAACTCATTAATCTTACAGATCTATTATATCCATGACCATCTTTAATAATAGATGATTTTTTTTTATCAGTTGACAAAACTAATTTAGGTAGTTCATTTTTGGAATTTTTATTTAGGTGCTCCAATAATAGTACTTGATAGTCAATATAATATTGATCAAAGTTTGATCTAGATATCTTCAATAAATATTTTTTAGAATTTTTTAAGACTACTTTAAAATTAAAGTCAATCTCTCCATCAAGCAATGAGATTTCTCCATCTAAATTATATATAGATTTTAAAATTTTTGCAGCTTCATTTATTGATATTTTAGATTTATCAAAGCTCATTAGCCAAGAGAAAAATTATTTGTAAATTAAACAAATGGAATGGTATTTAAAAGTAATCAATTCTTATTTTGATTTTAATGGAAGATCCAGAAGAATGGAGTATTGGATGTTTGTTTTTATCAATTCTATTATTTCAATTTTCTGCTTGTTATTGGACAATATGCTTGGAACCACCTGGCCAATTGGATATGGACCTATTTATATAGGATATGGTCTTGCTGTATTTATCCCAAGTTTAGCTGTGGCAATTAGAAGACTCCACGATGTAGGTAAATCTGGATGGTACTACTTACTTGCACTAATTCCAATAATCGGAGCTATATGGCTCATAGTTCTTTTTGTAACTGAAGGAGAACAGGGTGAAAATCAATTTGGACCAAATCCAAAGAATGATAATTTTGAAAACAGGGACTTCTAAATCTTAAAAATTATGGAGCTGGGTTTGGTATTTTTTCATTTACTAAATTAATCTCCGAGATAATTTCATCGGATAGTTTGATATTAATACTATTTATATTTTCTTTCAACTGATCCATAGATGTAGCGCCAATTATATTACTCGTAACAAATGGTCTATCATTAACAAATGCAAGTGACATTTCAGCTAAAGTCATATTATGTTTTTGTGATATTTCATAATACATATCAATTGCCTTAGCACAATTTTCGTTACTAAATCTTGATAAATTTGGGAATAGCTTAAGCCTGCTATTTTCTGGCATTTCCCCATTTCTATATTTCCCGGAAAGTACCCCAAACCCAAGAGGTGAATATGCTAACAATCCAACGTTCTCTCTTTTACATATTTCTGCGTTACCAACTTCAAAAAGTCTATTTAAAAGTGAATATGGATTTTGAATAGTTATCATTTTAGGTAACCCTATTTTAGAATATTCAATAAACTTCATGAACCCCCAAGGATTTTCATTAGATAAACCAACATGCCTTACTTTACCCTCATCAACTAGTTTTTTTAGTTTCTCCAAAATTTCTTGAAAGTTATCTTCCCATCCATCATTAGCATATGTAAAGCCTCTTTTTCCAAAAAAATTAGTCATTCTTTCTGGCCAGTGAAGTTGATATAAATCTAAGTAGTTAGTTTTGAGTCTTTTTAAACTTCCATTTATTGCATCTTCGATTGAATCTCCTTGGAACCCTGTTTTTCTGATATGAGCAGTGTAGTCTCCAGGTCCAGCAATTTTTGAAGCTAAAATGATTTTTTCTCGATTGTTTCTTGATGATAACCAATTCCCAATTATTTTTTCAGTATCAGCATATCTTTCAGGAGTTGCAGGAACTGGATATAACTCAGCAGTATCAAAAAAGTTTACACCATGATCTAAACTATAATCCATTTGTTGAAAAGCTTCAGACTCAGAATTTTGTCTACCCCATGTCATGGTGCCAAGACAAATTTTACTTACTTCAATATCTGTCCCAGGGAGTTTATTGTATTCCATTATTTATTGTCATTAATTTTATTTAGATGAGAATCCACAAAATATAAAATTTTGGTTGGTTTCGAAAGGAGTAATATGATTAATATATTCATAATGATTCAACGATAAACTTCCTTCACAAAATAATTTCTCCAGAGAATCTTTATCATATTGAGATATTTTTAAACCACTACACTTTAATGGGCCTGATTTTGAGAAAGTTCCAACAACAAAATTCTGTGTAAATTTATTTACTATACTAGCATATCTTTGGATTTGAAACTCTTCAGTTAAAAAATGAAAAACTGCTCGATCATGCCAAAATGAATATTTAATTTTTGGATTAAAGTCATTAATATCACATATTATCCAGTTTATATTATCAGATAATTTGCCTAGTCTATCTTTAACTCTCTCAATTGCATTTTTTGAAATATCAAGAACAGAAATGTTTTTATATTTATTCTCTATTAGATAATCTACAAATTTACTTTCACCTCCACCAATATCAATTATTGGAGAATCCTTATCAATATTATAATTATTAAAAAATTTAATCGATGTAGTTGGGACTTCTTGAGTCCAAGAAACTTGATCTGAGCTTTTCTCCATATATATTTTTTCCCAATGAGATTTTGTTGACATATTATAAATTTAAAAATAAATGATATAGTTTTTCTCTAAATTAGATATATGTTTTCAATCAAGATAGATGCTAATATAATTGAAGGAATTACAGAGGTTAATATTGAAAGTATTATACCCCACGAAAAAGTTTTAGTTGACAAAAAAGATATTTTAAAAGAAAATTTAAAATATAAGGATGATTGTCTTATTATATCAACAATTTTAATTTGTAGCCAATCAAATATTATTATTGACGGTCACCATAGATATACTGCTCTAAAAGAACTTGGATATAAAAAAGCTCCTGTTACATTAGTTAACTATTTTTCAGATAAAATAATTACTAATGAAAATAACAGTTTTTCAAAAAATAAAATTATATCAAACTCTAAAGAAGGTATTCTTTATGAGCCAAAGTCAACTAAGCACCTAATTTTTTGTAACAACAAAAATGAGTGGTATCCAATTACATTAATATCCTCTTGGTATCCTTTAACTAATAAATAAATTAGTTACCAATTCTTGAAAAAAGCCATGCTTCTTCCGAGTTAGGTTTCATAACAACCAATGTTTCTTTACCTAAGTAATAATCTAAAATATATTCTTGATCAGTATCAGATCTATATACTAAGATTTTATTGTCAATAAATTCTAGATTACCTTCGGCTAGTACAGATAATTTGTTACTTCTTTTAAAAGTATTATCTAACTGAATTAATAAAATTTCACTTTCATTATTTAGCCAATATCCGTAAATATTAGATGGAGTTTCATATGCTGAATATGATAAAGAACTTATAATAAGAGTTAAAGAAATAATGATATTTTTCATGGTTTTTTATTGGGTTTAAATTTTGTGCAAAATTAATATTTTTCTAAGAATTTTTTATCAATATTTAGAACTAATTTAGATAAGTTTAAAAAAAATTTTTTAAAATGAAAATTCGACAAATTTTCTTCATTATTTTATTAATATTATCATGTACGAAAGAATCAGAAAATGATACAAATTTTTATACTGGTAAATTGGTAAAAGTAGGTATCTGTGCAAACTTTGTAGTTGAAGTAATGGATGATAATTTTCCAAAGGATTTAATTGAAATATCCTGGATTGATGAGTTTTCAGGGATATCCTATAATAATGTTTTTGGAATTGAAAATTTTTGTGAGTTTCCAAATTCAATTTCGGAAGGAGAAACATTCAGGTTTAGAATAAATAATAATCAAAATCTAAACTGTGCACAATGTCTAGCCTATACACCAATGCCTAAAAAATACTTAAGCATATCAGTTGTTGATTAGTCTTCTATTTTTCATTAAATATAATCCAAAACCTATAAGACTAATTATAACAGATGATATACCTATATAGTGAAATAAATCAGGTTCGGCTCCTTCAAAATTACCTCTAATTCTTTCTAAATATGTTATACCCATAACAATACCTACATAATAGAAATAGATAAAATGAAATACGGGCTTTATTATTTTATTAATAATAAAAGGATATACTAAAATCATTAAATATGCAATAAATCCTCCAGCTAATTTTGATGGAATAATTGGCAAATCATTAAGGTATACAGACAATGCTAAATATATGAAATGTATATAGTGAAGAACACAAAAAACAATTACACTTTGATTTAATTCAGTTTTAGATTTTCTTTTGATAAAAGAAAAAGTAAAATGATAGAAACAAATCAAATAAATAATTAAAGAAAGTCTACCAGAGTATCTTGCGGACATTCTAAAGATATCACCTAGATTCTCAGAAATTAGATAAAAAAATATTAAAATAATTAGCTCAGCTAAAATTCCAAGACTCAAATAACTTTTAAATGTTAGTTTAATCATTATTTAATTTTTGAAAACTTTAATCCTGCGTTTAACTCAAGTCTCTTTAAAATTTGATCACCCATACTTGTTGAAGGTGTTAGAACTCCATAAGAGTCGTTCAAGGAATCTTTAGCTAAACAAACTGCACTTTCTGCTAACATTTTAGAAGTTGAGCCGTAACCAGGATCTCTATCTCCAGTAACTTTATATATTGAAGTAACGGACTCATTAAATACATAGAATCTAATATTAAAGTAACCAGCTTCTCTTTCTTTTTTATTTGGACCTTGACCAGGCTTGGGTGAAAGAATATTAAAAATACTCTTCATAATTGACCCAGGCTTAGCAGCTAGAAAAATTAATGGTATAGACAGGAAGATTCCCTTTATTCTTCCCATAAATCCATCGCCAGTCATCACAGCTTCGTCATATCTAAAATTTTTTCCATATGTGTAATTTGATAGAGCATTAGATCTTCTTACAATCTTTGTATTAATTCCAGCCATTAAAAATGGAGCAATCCATTTTTTTATTTTTTTATCAAAAATTACAGAGCTCAAATCTCTTTTATCAGGTCCACTTTTTTCTCCTTCAGGATTTAAACCATATGGGTTAATTAAATCCTTTCTAATTTCTTTATTTTTTGAGGCCTCGCTAATTATATTATTTATACTTGCATAAGTACCCCCACTATATCCTCCTTTTGCTCCAGTAACTCTCATACTAATTTGTAAGTCTTTCTTTAAAATATCATTATAGATGAAGTATACTCCCATATCTGATGGTATTGAATCAAAACCACAGCTATTTACAATCTTTACTTTATTTGATTCTGCTTTATTATGGTAGAAGTCTATCATTTTTCTAATCCATTGAGATTCTCCTGCTAGATCACAATAATCAGTACCTGACTCTACACAAGACTTTACAATTAAAGATCCATATTTTGAATATGGTCCGACAGTAGAACAAACTACTTTTGTCCTCGTTGTAATTTTATTTAATGATACCTCATCAAAACTATCTGCTATAAGAATTGATATACTTGTATCGAGATAACTATCTCGCACAGATGTTAATTTGTCTTTATCTCTTCCGGCTATTGCCCATTTTAAATCTTTGGAATTATATTTTTGAAATAAATATTCTGCTACAAGCCTTCCGGTAAAACCTGAAGCCCCCCAAATTATAATATCAAATTCTCTTTTATCATGTGACATATTTTATCTTTTAGGGATTAATTGAAACTTGGTTAAAATTAAAAGAATATTTACCTTCTAGAAACAAAACGTAAATAAATATAAGAAATGACTACTTCATCTCAGAGAATATTATCATATATATACTTTATAATTGCAATTATTGCTCTAATATCCATAACAAAAAGAGTTATTGGACCTTTAGATTATGATATTGTAATTATTAATGGAGAAGTTTTTGATGGTTCAGGAACTGAAGCTAAAATTCAAGATATTGGAATTGTTGGAGATGAAATCATTAGAATTGGAAATATTGAATCAAATAATGCTTTAAAAATAATTGATGCTTCTGGCCTGGCAGTATCACCTGGTTTTATTGATACACACGCACATCTTGATCCAATGGATAATTTCATAAAACTCTCTGATGGAGAAAGTCATATAAGGCAAGGTGTAACGACAAGTTTTGGAGGTCCTGACGGAAGAGGGGTACCACTGAAATTTGGTTTTAAGGAGTTCTTAGACTCTATTGAAAAAGTTGGAGTTGGTATGAATGTTGGATTTTTAACTGGTCATAATAAAATTAGAAGAGTAGTAATGAACCTTGACAATAGGGATCCAACTGAAGAAGAGTTGAATAAAATGAAGAAGCTTGCAACTAATGCTATGAAGGAAGGAGCATTTGGTATTTCTACTGGATTGAAGTATTTGCCTGGAAACTTTTCTAAAGTTGAAGAAGTTATTGAGATTTCTAAAGAAGTATCAAAAATGGGAGGCATCTATACAACTCATCTTAGAGATGAAGGATTAAAAATCATTGATGCTGTCAATGAAGCAATTCTAATTTCAAAAGAAGCTGATATAAACGTAGTTCTTACACATCACAAGGTTATTGGAAAGCCAATGTGGGGTAAAAGTGAAATGACACTTTCCTTAGTAGATTCAGCAAGACAAAAAGGGATTAAGATTATGACAGATCAGTATCCATATAGTGCAAGTCATACCGGTATAAATGTTTTAATACCAACCTGGGCTAGAGCTGGTGGTAGTGAGGAATTTAGAAATAGAGTATCTGATGAAGAAACAAGAATAAAAATTGAAAAAGAAATAGTATTTAATATTTTAAATGATAGAGGAGGAAATGATTTAAATAGAGTTCAATTTTCTAGAGTAAGTTGGAATCCAGATCTTGAAGGAAGTACTCTTAAAGATTGGGCATTGATGAAAGGCTTAGAACCTACTGTAGAAAATGGAGCTAAACTTGTAATTGAAGCTGAATTAAATGGAGGGGCAGGCTGTATTTTTCATGCTATGGATGAATCAGATGTAAAAAATATAATGAAGTATCCTCATACTATGATTGCTTCAGATGGTAGATTATCTGAACCGGGGGTTGGACATCCACACCCTAGAGCATATGGAACCTTTCCTAGAGTTTTAGGAAAGTATGTAAGAGAAGATAAAGTTCTTGAACTAAGTGAAGCTATATATAAAATGACACATCTTCCTGCAATAGCTTTTGGAATAAATGATCGGGGTTTGATAAAAAAAGGAATGAAGGCAGATATTACGATTTTTGATAAAAATACTGTAAAAGATAACGCTACTTTTACATCCCCTCATCAGTATCCAGATGGAATTAAGTATGTAATTGTAAACGGAAAATTAGCAGTAGATGATTATAATTTTATGGGAATTAAAGCTGGTGAAGTTTTAAGAAAAATAAATCCTTAACTAGACTTAATTTTAGAACTTGACTTATAAAGTAATATGACTTCTAATAATTCTATTTGATTTTATTCTTTTAATATATATTGAAGAGCATCCATAGCCATTGCGGAATGATCATGTCCAACACCTTGAACCTCTTTAGTCTTTATCCAATTAAAATTTACATCCAGTAATTCTGCTTTTATTTTAGAGGTTTCAAAAAAATATCTCCCCCTAACTAATCTATTTAACCCCTGTTGTTCATCAACAATTTTATTATGACGAAGAGATGAGGAGTTTGGGTCTGTATCAGAGTCCCCTAAGTGAATATATAATGTTTTTGAAAAAGCTGATATTAAACTACTATTACTTAACTGACTTCCCAATAATCCATAAGGAAAAACTACATTTGATTCAGGAACTGTATACCATCCTGCATTTGAACATACAGCAATTTTTAATTTGCTTTCCGGCAGATATAATACAAAGCGATGTAAAAATTGAGCTCCAGCAGAATGTCCCCATGCATTATATGTCATTTGATTACTCCCTATTTCATTTTTGATAAAATCAAATAACTGATCTATTATTGAAAATGTCCATTTATCTGGAGAATTTAATGTATCTAAACTTGGATTATCACCATCTTGAAAAATATTGGCTAGATTATACATATCCCCTGATGGAAAATCATCAGAATTAAATTCTGGAGCAAATACCATAAAGCTATTTTTATTTGCCATTTCTATCCAATCATCCCTGTAATCATCTGCATTTCTAGCTCCACCATGAAAAGAAAATAAGAATGGAAACTCTGTTAAATCACCTTGGGGTATATGATAAAAAACATTAATCTTTTTATTACTCAGGGCTCCAGTTGGGATAAATGTAAAAACTCCAGTTGAGTTTGGGGTAATAGAACTATCCTGCACCTCATCTAAGACTCCAATATTTTGTGTTATGTTACTTTCAATAATATCACTTTCATTTTCTGATGAACAAGAAATAATAATTTGAAAAAAAATTAATACGAATGCAAACTCTCTAAAATCCATATGTCTTTGATTTAGTTTTAATAAATTTATAAATTCTTATGAGTAAGTTAAAGTCATATATAATTGTAAGCTACATTTTAGGGCTAGTTTTCTTTTTAATCCACAACTTTGACTTTGAGTCATTTATTTTAATTGATCCTTTA
>Ga0208127_1001032_pt1 | contig 14103 bp, 12 predicted proteins | sample ETNtaG_6_FD_185751 | JGI IMG/M metagenome (GOLD analysis project Ga0208127, IMG submission 185751) | Marine microbial and viral communities from oxygen minimum zone, Eastern Pacific Ocean - ETNP201306SV45 (SPAdes) (version 2) | ecosystem: Environmental > Aquatic > Marine > Oceanic ...
TTCAGGATTAAGTTTATTTGGAGCTAAATATGCAGGTTACATATCACTTTTGATTGGGCTATTATTACTTTCAACTGTTAGCAGTTACATCTATGTAGGACCTAGAATTATTCAAGCAATGGGCAAAGATTATGATCAGTTATCATTTTTATCAAAAACGAATAAGAATGGTATCCCATTTAATGCTTTTATAGCTCAGCTTGTCATAAGTTTAATTTTTATATTGACTTCAACATTTGAGCAGGTAGTTCTATACACGGGGATTATACTAATTATTACGACTACTATTACTGTTTGCTCTCTTTTATATTTACGAAATATTGAACCAGACCTTAAAAGACCTTACAAGACGTGGGGGTATCCATACACTCCCATTATATTTGTTATGCTAAATTTATGGGTACTTTTTTATACATTCACCATACAACCAATAGAATCAACTGTTGGAATATGTTTGATGATATTTAGTTTGGGATTATTTTACGTATTAAAGAAAGAAAATAAATATGAATCTTAAAATAAAGCCAGTCAACGAAGTTGTAAGAAAAATGTATGAAAATCACAGTCATTTTCATCAGGGAGATTCTGGGTTGGATCTTTATATTGTTGAGGACCAAATAATAAATCCTAAAGAAACAGTTCGAATTAAACTTGGGATATCTTGTGAAAATCTTGATGGGATTTCATATTTTTTAATGCCCCGCTCAAGCATTTCAAAAACACCACTACGTTTAGCTAATGCTGTTGGATTGATAGACGCTGGTTATAGAGGTGAAATAATGGCTGCGGTTGACAATATTAAAGATATACCTTACAAAGTTGAGATTGGGCAGAGGCTATTTCAAATTGTTGCTATGGATGGTTCATCTATTCGATTTGACATTAGCGATAGCTTGTCAGATTCATCTAGAGGTACAGGTGGATTTGGTAGCACAGGAAAATAATTAATTTCTCTGACAAAATGACATCATACATGTTTCATTCATATGATGTTATGCACGAAATCTAGATTTGGAATAATATTTGTGTCAGGTGTGTGGAATACATTTATTTAATGGTTGTTGAAAAATTTACCAGAATTAGTTATTTTTCCGCCCGTTATTTAAATGATTAAAATTTCGTTAAAACACAAATAAGGAGTTAAAAAAATGGGTTTAAGTTTAAAACCATTATCTGACAGAGTTGTAATTGAAGCAGCTGCTGCGGAAGAAAAATCATCTGGTGGTATAATCTTACCAGACACTGCTCAAGAAAAACCACAGCAAGGAACTGTTGTTGCAGTTGGACCAGGTAAAGTAAGTGATTCTGGGGCATTAATTGAAATGTCTGTTAAAGAAGGTGATAAAATTTTATATGGTAAGTATTCCGGCACCGAAGTTAATGTTGCTGGTACTGACTACATAATCATGCGCGAGAGTGATATTCTCGCAGTAATGTAAGGAGTTATAAAAAATGGCTAAAGAAATACAATATGATGTTGAAGCAAGAAGCGCCCTAAAAAATGGTGTAGACAAGCTTGCTAATGCAGTAAAAGTTACACTGGGGCCTAAAGGTCGTAATGTAGTAATTGAAAAGAAATTTGGTGCACCTACTGTTACTAAAGATGGTGTTACTGTAGCAAAAGAGATTGAGCTAGATAATAAAATGGAAGACGTAGGCGCTCAAATGGTTAAAGAAGTTGCTTCTAAAACTTCTGATGTAGCCGGAGATGGTACTACAACCGCTACTGTACTTGCTCAAGCCTTAGTGACTGAGGGACTAAAGAATGTAACAGCTGGAGCAAACCCAATGTCTATCAAAAGAGGTATTGATGCAGCAGCTGGAGCTGTAGTTGAATCACTAAAATCACAAAGTAAAGATCTTCCTGATTCGAAGCAAATTGCTAACGTAGCTACGATCTCTTCGAATGATGATAGAGAAATTGGAGACAAGATAGCTGAGGCAATGGAGAAAGTTGGTAAAGACGGTGTTATTACAGTTGAAGATAGTAAGACAGCTGAAACATACCTAGAAACTGTTGAAGGTATGCAATTTGATCGCGGTTATTTATCGCCTTACTTTGTTACAAACTCAGAGTCTATGGACGCAGAATTAGAAGATCCATACATATTAATTCATGATAAGAAAATCAGTAATATGAAAGATCTACTTCCGCTTCTAGAAAAAGTTGTTCAAACAGGCAAGCCAGTAGTTATCATTGCTGAAGATGTAGAAGGCGAAGCTTTAGCAACCCTAGTTGTAAATAAGCTAAGAGGAACTTTTAAGGTTCTTGCAGTTAAGGCTCCAGGTTTCGGTGATCGAAGAAAAGCAATGCTTGAGGACATTGCGGTGCTCACTGGTGCAACAGTAATATCTGAAGAAGCTGGTTACAAGTTAGATAATGCCTCTATAGAGTATCTTGGTACAGCAAAAAGAGTAATTTCAGATAAAGATAACACAACTATTGTTGATGGAAGTGGATCATCTGATGCGATCACGGCAAGAATAAATGAAATCAAGGTTCAGATAGAAAAAACAACCTCTGATTATGACCGTGAGAAACTGCAAGAGCGTCTAGCGAAGCTTTCAGGCGGTGTAGCAGTAATAAACGTTGGTGCTGCAACTGAAGTTGAAATGAAAGAGAAAAAAGCAAGGGTAGAGGATGCATTACATGCTACTAGAGCTGCTGTTGAGGAAGGTATCATTCCTGGAGGCGGAGTAGCGCTACTTCGTGCGGTTTCAGCTTTAGATAAGGTAAAAGTTGACGATGATCAGCAAGTTGGTGTTGATATTGTTAAGCGCGCTTTGGAGGCACCGGTTAGACAAATATGTGCTAATGCTGGAGTTGAAGCATCAATTGTTGTGCAAAACATTAAAGATAAAAAAGCTGATAACGGATATGATGCTAGAAATGATGAATATGTTAAAATGTTTGAAGCAGGTATCATCGATCCTACAAAAGTTGCAAGGGTTGCAGTACAGAATGCTGCTTCTATTGCAGGTATGATCCTAACAACGGAAGCTGCGATAACCGAGATTCCGGAAGATGATAAGATGCCACCAATGCCACCAGGTGGTGATATGGGCGGCATGGGCGGCATGGGCGGTATGATGTAATCATCAACCTATAAGGTCTTTAATTATCGGAAAAGCCCCATTTTTTAATGGGGCTTTTTTATTTATAAAAACTTCATGTTCATAAAAGATGGCTTAAGTAATTTTTTGATTCGAAAATGAAACAAAAATTGAAAAAACTTTTTATCATAGACGGTTATGCAATATTGTATAGAGCCCATTATGCATTAATTCGAAATCCTCTTATTACTAGCTATGGTTTTCATACCAGTGCTTTATTTGGTTTTACAAATCAATTAATTAAGATTATCAAAGATGAAAACCCTGACTATTTAGTTTGCGCTTTTGATTCGAAGGAAAAGACCTTTCGTCATAAAATCTATTCTGATTATAAAGCTAATCGACCTGAGATGCCTGAGGAATTGCAAAAGCAAATTCCTCATTTGTGGGAATTGCTAGATGGAATGAATATCCCAGTTTTAAGAAAGCCAGGTTATGAAGCGGATGATATTATTGGTACTGTAACTGAATCTGTTTTAGATAAAAAAATTCAATCATATATAGTGAGTGGTGATAAAGATTTCATGCAGCTTATTAATGATAAAATTTTTCTTTACACCCCTGGTAAAAGAAATTCTGCTCCCGATATATATGATAAAGATGGTGTTATTAAAAAATGGGGATTACCTCCAGAGAAAATAATTGATTTATTAGCCCTAATGGGTGATTCTTCGGATAATGTTCCAGGTGTAGCAGGTGTTGGCATTAAAACAGCTGTTAAATTGTTGAAAGAATATGATAACATTGAATCTGTTTTAGATAACGCTTCAAAAATATCAAATAAGCGAGTTCATAATGGTTTAATGAATGGCAGAGATAAAGCTTTTTTGAGTAAAGAATTAGTAACAATTATCAAGGACGTTGATGTAGATACTAATGTTGAAAATTTTTTATTGAAATCTTTTGATCAAGAGGCATTAGGGAAAAAATTTGAAGAATTAGAATTTTACGCATTATTGAAATATCTTGCTATTGATGCACCTGAAACGTTTACAAAAAAGGAAGAAAAAAATTACCAGACTATATTAGATCTTAAAGCCTTGAAAGAGATGGTTGATGAACTAAAGAATGCTAAATATGTGTCTATTGATCTAGAGACGACCTCTGTAAACCCAATGCTTGCAGAAATAGTTGGTATAAGTGTATCATATAACAAAAACTCTGCTTTTTACATACCAATACTTTATCCTGAAAAAAAGAAAAATAATTTTGGCGTTAATGATTTAGAGGTTGTCTTGAGTATAATGAAAGAATTTCTGGAAAATAAAGATATCAGGAAGATTGGACAAAATATAAAATATGATGCCTTGATTCTATATAGGCATGGTGTAAAAGTATCAAATATATTTTTAGACACTATGATAGCAGCACATATCTTAAATCCTGCTGCTAAATCCTATAAACTAGATGCGCTGAGCATTGAATTTTTAAATTACAATATGGTTCCTATTGAAGATCTCATTGGTAAAGGGAAAGATCAAATTACGATGGATCTTGTGCCATTAGATAAAATATCATACTACGCAGCTGAAGATGCAGATATTGTCTTTCAACTAGCTGAAATTTTTGCACCCAAGCTTGAAGAAAATGGTCAATTAAATTTTTTCGCTGATATTGAAATGCCATTAATAGATGTTTTAATGAAAATGGAAAACGAAGGTGTATATGTAGATGAAGATTTATTAAATGAAATGTCCTTAAATATTGGTGAGAGATTGGATCTGCTTGTAAAGGAAATTTATAATATCGCTGAAGAAGAGTTTAATATTAATTCAACACAACAGCTTGCCAAAATATTATTTGACGATTTAAAACTTACTCAAATAAAGAAAAGGTCTACTGCTGAAAATGTATTAAAAGAACTTGTGAATGAGCATGAGCTTCCTGAACTGATACTGTCTTATCGCAAGCTAAATAAATTAAAAAATACTTACATCGATGCTTTACCTGCATCGATAAATAAAAAAACAAAAAGGATTCATTCCACATTTAATCAAACGATAGCAGCAACTGGTAGGTTATCAAGTACAGGGCCAAATTTTCAGAACATACCCATACGCACTGTCGATGGAAGAGAGATCAGAAAATCATTTATAGCTCAACAAAAAAATTGGGGAATTTTTTCTGCAGATTATTCACAAATTGAATTAAGGATAATGGCCCATTTATCAGAAGATAAAGAATTATGTAATGCTTTTAAAGATAATCTTGATATTCATGATCGTACTGCTAGCTTAATATATAATGTACCATTGGATGATGTTCAGCCTGAAATGAGAAGAACAGCAAAAGTTATTAATTTTGGTATTATGTATGGAGCTGGGCCATTTAGAATAAGTCAAGAGCTTGGAATATCTAGAAAAGCGGCTCAAGAAATTATTAAGCAGTATTTCATTCAATATTCTGGTATCCAAAATTACATTGATGATACACTTTCAAAGGCAAGGTCTGATAATTATGTTGAAACTATTTTAGGTAGAAGAAGATATGTATGGGATGTAAACAGTGAAAATGCACTTAAAAAACAAGCTGCAGAGAGAGTAGCGATTAATATGCCCATCCAAGGATCAGCAGCTGAATTGATTAAAATTGCAATGATTGATATTCAAAAAAATATAGAAAATGATAAATTAAACTCTAAAATGATATTACAGATTCATGATGAACTATTATTTGAATATCCTCTTGATGAAGGGGAACATCTAATATCAATGGTAAAAAAATCTATGGAGAATGCGATGAGTCTTAAAGTTCCAATAATTGTAGATTATGGTTTTGGAAAAGATTGGTTTGAAGCACATTAAGGATATGTAATGGAAGCAAGTATTACTTTAAAAAAAGTCGGCAAAAAAATTGATGATAAAACAATTGTGGCTGGATTAACCTTTGGAATAGAGAGAGGTTCTTTAGTTGCAATTATAGGCGCTAATGACACTGGAAAATCTACACTTTTGAGATTACTTTCTGGAACTGAAAAGCCAGATTATGGTAGTATATTCATTCATGGCCTGGATATGCAAAAGCGTAAAAGAAAAACCCGACGCCTAGTTGGTTTTGTACCACATGAGACTGACTTAGATCCTTGGCTAAATATAGAGCAAAACATTAGATTTTCTGCACTATTATATAACGTGAGTGATCATGATTATCGTTCACGATTACAATCTTTTTCTAAAATATTAGGAATTGAAGATTTTTTGCATGAAATATCCTCAAATGTCTCATATGGAATTCAAAAAAGAGCAATGCTTGTTAGAGCACTAATTCATGATCCGGAGATTTTAGTTTTAGATGAGCCTACTGGTTTTATGGATGCTCCATCATCAAGACTAACCTGGGATTTATTAAAAAAAATTAAGGGTGAAAAATCGATTATTTATGTTAGTAATTCCTTATCAGAAGTTGAACAAGCTCATGATAGAATACTTGTTTTTAAAGATGGTAGGATAATAATGGATGGTAATTTGGATAAATTACTGGAGAGCACTCTAGATTATCATCAATTTCAGATAGAATTTGAAAATTTAAGTGATGAACTGTACAAATCATTAAGTAACATAGCGACTGTAGTCTCTCCAAGCAGAATTAATAATATTTTTCATTTTTATGGTCGTGAAAGGAATGTGTTTTTTGACATAGTCAGGGCAGCATCAGAAAATTATATGATTGATCTAAATGTAAAAAAACTTGGTCTTGGTGATTTAATGGATTCTGAATTTGCAGGTGGAGGTTTAGATTGATCAGAGCATTGTTATTAAGAAGAGTTTGGCTGTTAGGAAATAATTTAACAACCAGTGTTGTTATTCTATTTTTGTTCCCATTAAGTATTTTTATTTTTACAAATTTAGCTCTTAGGAAAATACCTTCAATTGGATTATATGATATTGATTTTGATGTATGGATCTATCCGAGTATGATATTTTTGGTAACTGGATTATGCATATTACCATCAATTTTTCGAGATGTTTTCGATTTAAGAGTTCATAAGAAAGTATTATCCTATTTATCCTTATCTCCACATTCGAAACGTTACATGATATTGAGTTTCTCTATCGTCTCAATTGTTGAAAGTTTAATTTTTGGTTTAGTGTCCATTATTTTATTTTCTACATTAATTCCTTATCCTTTTGGATTTATCAAAACTATTGGGTTCATATTTTATTTTAGTATTTATATATTTCTCTTATCCAATGTATTCATAACAATTGCAATTTTATCAGATAAATTATCTACAATACTTATTTCAGTGTTTGCATTTATATTCTTTTTACTTTTTGGGAGTGGATTAATTATAAGCCCTAGTTTTTATCCGTCTTCGTTGGAAAGCTTACTATCTGTACTACCTTTAACTATGGTAATTAAAGCAATGCAGTCTTATTTGTTTAGTGGGTTTATTAATTGGATTTTTACGGTCATTCCTCTTTTAACGAGTTTATTATTATTAAGCCTAAATTCAATATTAATTAGAAATAAACTTAGACAATAAGTCTGTTGTAATTTAAAAATCATTTAATATAGATTATTTCCCTCAATGGAGAATGACAAGATTATAGGGCCTAAAGCATATATTAATCTAGATAGGTGTAGATCAAACCTTATAGCTATAAAAAAATCGGTTGGAGATAAAAAGCTTCTTTGTGTAGTCAAAGCAAATGGTTATGGGCATGGCTCGGTCCAAATAGCAAAATCTATCGCAAATATAAAAAATGTACAATTTGCTGTTTTTTCAATCGATGAAGCACTAGAACTACGTAAAGCAAAAATAAAAAATGAAATATTAGTATTTTCCAAATTGCAGAAAAATAACATAGAGTTAGCCTATAAGGAAAATATCATTCTCAACCTTTCTTCTTTTGATGATATAGAGCATATTGAAACATTTTACTTAAATAATAAAGTATCACCAAAATATCATCTAAAATTTGATACAGGAATGACGCGTCTTGGATTTGACCTCAATGATGCAGAAGCTATTTATGAGAGTTTAAGTAAACCTTTACATCCTTATGTTGAGGGTGTATACACACATTTTGCTACAGCAGATGAAGGTGATTTATCTTATGCAAAAAAACAGTTAAGTGATTTTAAAATGGTGGTTAGAAAAGTTGAAAGTTTTGGTTTAAAATTTAAATTTATTCATTGTTCCAATAGTGGTGCTGTATTGAACTTAGAGAAATCGTATTTTAATATGGTAAGAGTTGGAATGCTTTTATATGGTGCATTGCCCTCCAATGAAGTAATTGATAATATTGGCATTAAGCCAGTTATGAGCTTTTGTGGTAGTATTGTAAATGTTAGAAAAGTCAAAAAAAATACGCCAGTCAGTTATGGAGGTGTCTATAAGACAGCATCAGATACAAATATTGCAGTAATACAGACAGGTTTCGCTGATGGGTTTCCTAGGCCATGGTTTGAGAATGGATATGTGATTTATAATGGGGAAAAATTTAAGATTGCTGGACGAGTTTGCATGGATCAATTGATGATTGATCTTGGCGATGTAGTTCCAGAGCTAGGTGATGATGTTTTGTTTTTTGGTGAAAATCAGATTGGACACTTGCCTGTTGAGATAATTGCTGATCAGATAAATAGCACACCTTATGTTTTGTTCACAGCTATCGGAGGAAGAACAAAATTAATTTATATAGATGAATAATTTATTTTGAAGAAATTGTACAATCAAAAAAGCAAAGATTTATTAGTAAAAAAACTTGAAGCTGAAGACTTCAATCGGACAACCTGTTCATTTTACAAATATGTGACCATTGTTGATCCCATAACATTTAGAGACAAAATTTATGAAGAATTTGATAATCTTGAAATTTTAGGAAGGGTTTACATTGCTGAAGAGGGAATGAATGCTCAAATCAGCGTGCCTGATAAAAATTGGGGTTTATTTTTAAAATTGATAAGCAGTATAAAATTGCTTTATGATGTTGATATAAAAACTGCCATTAATGATGGTATTTCTTTTTATAAGTTAATTGTGAAAGTAAAAAAAGAAATAGTTGCTTATAACATCCCAAAGAATAAGTTTAATATGGATGTTGTTGGTGAGCATTTAAATACAAAGCAATTTAATGAAGCTATGGAGAATACCAATACTACAGTTATAGATATGCGTAATATTTATGAGAGCGAAGTCGGGCAGTTTATTTCAGCAGAAATACCACAAGTTGAAAAATCTAAAGATCTACTTCCTGAAGTAAGGAGAATGTTAAAAGGTAGAGAGCATCATCAAGTATTGCTCTATTGCACTGGGGGTATACGTTGTGAAAAAGCTAGTTCATTTTTAATTAATGAAGGCATAAAAAATGTCAAGCAGTTGCAAGGCGGTATAATTCAATATGCCCATGATATTAAAAAAGAGGGCTTAGAGTCTAAATTTGTAGGTAAAAATTTTGTATTTGATGCTAGGCTTGGTGAAAGAGTGACGGAAGATATTATTTCAACATGTCATTTGTGTGGTGAGAAATCTGATAGTCACAAAGATTGTAAAAATGATGCTTGTCATATTCTCTTTATACAGTGTTCAAAATGCGATGAAAAGTTAAATGGATGCTGCTCTAAAGAGTGCAAAAAAATAGCTTCTTTACCAATTGATGAGCAGATAAAATATAGGAAGAATCAGAAATATGTTGATAAAAGACGCTATTTTAAAAGTACTAAACTTTAAATTATAAAAAATTGAAATTGCCAATTCTATACTCATTCCGCCGATGCCCATATGCTATGCGAGCTCGTATGGCCTTATATCATTCTAAAATAAATTATGAACATCGTGAAATTTTACTTAGAAATAGGCCCGAAAAATTATATCAACTGTCACCAAAAGGGACTGTTCCAGTACTAGAGCTGCCAAGTGGTGATGTAATTGATGAAAGTTTTGATATTATGAAATGGGCACTATCTATAAATGATCCAGAAATGTGGTTTGATAAGCATAAGGAAGAGCAAGTTGATCTGATAAAGCTAAATGATGATAAATTTAAAAAATGGTTAGATAAGTATAAATACCACGTTCGTTTTCCAGAATATCCATTAGAGTATTATAGAAAAGAGTGTGAAAAAATATTAGATATTTATGAAGATAGACTTAAAGATAAATCCTTTTTTTTTGGCGCTACAATATCTCTGGCAGATATTGCTGTCATGCCTTTCATTCGTCAATTTTCTAATGTGGATATTGGTTATTTTAATAACAGGTTTAGTTTTCTATCAAAATGGAAACAAAGCTTAATATCGTTAGAAATTTTTTCTAAGATGATGAATAAGTTTGAAGTTTGGGAGGAAGATAAGAAAGGGGAGAGTATCTTATTTACTTAATTTTCTAGTCATCATCTGGGTTTCTGACCCATGAGCGCCTGTCTCTAAACGATTTAATTTTCATATCTGCCCAATCGTTTACAATATGTTTAATTCGTTCTAATTGTTCTGGATTATCCTTAATTGAATCATCAAGTGTTTTTAACATTTCATTTCTTTGTGTATCAACATCATTTGAACTTCTATTATCATGCTCAGCTAGTTCGTTTTTTTCTTTTTCAAATTGAGACTGACGACGTTCGACTTCTTTGACTTGGCCTTGATTACTCCACGTAATAGCAAACCCAATTATTATAAGAGCAATGATAAGTACTATGCCACTATCCATATATTTAACCTCCAATCATAATCGGTTGTATACCTAGTCCTACCCAGTAAAATATTATCATAACAATGATAATTACTAATGCAGCTGGCCAGGCAAAAGTTGCCATTCTGATAAAATCTTTAGCATCTAAAAGTCCAGCAGAATACACTACTGAGCTTGCGGGTGTTCCAATAACTAGCCAAAATGCCATAGATGTAGAAATGGCAAGCGCAACACCAACAATTATTGGGTTAGTCCCAGAGCTTACAGCCATTTCAAGCACAACAGGTCCAATAACAGCAACAGTAGCTCCTGCGCTCATTAGATTTGTCATTAGAGCTCCAATTAATGCTACCAGGATTGCCAAAGGAAGACCCTCTTGAATATTAAATGTTGTTAAAATATTAATCAAACTATCTGCTAACCATTTAGCGGCACCGCTTGATTTAAATACAGCACCAAGGCTTATCGCTCCTGCATAAAGTACAATAACTCCCCAACTAACATTTTTTTCATAATCAGACCATGAGGTTAGACCTAGCAACATAAATAACACTGTTCCTGTCATTGCTACACCGCCTAAACCTAGAGGGAATCCAAGCACCGGAGCGATTAAATCTTTATCTGTTATCCAGGCAATGATCATTAATAGTGCTATGCCAGCAACCATCCATTGTTCACGGGTCATTTTACCATGTTTTTTTAAATCTTCTCTCAATGTATTAACTGCATCTGAAAGATCATCTACTTCTGGTTTATATAAGAAAGGTAATAGAAATGCAAAAAATAAACCAAGGAATACCGTGTAGAAAGAACCCAGTATCATCCATTGCATAAAACTTATTTCATATTCTGGACCTAGATTACCAAGAAAACCAATCATTATGGCATTTCTAGCACCTCCGGTAGGACTCATCGGCGCTCCAACCATACAGCCTATAGCAATCGACATCATTAGTAATTTACCAAGTTGGGTTGCGTCTCCAATTTTTTTACTAGTTAACGTGTAAAGTGCCATTGCAATTGGTAAAAACATAGGAGCGATAGAGGCTTCGCTTATAAATGCAGATGGTATAGCTGTGCCAACCAAAATTCCCAGAACGATATTCCGAACTTTAGTTCCTGCTAAATTCATAACTAGCATACCAATGCGCTTATCTAGCCCATATTTGACCATTGTTGCCCCCATAGCTAGAGATCCAGCTATGAACCAGACAGCATCATGAGCATATGTTGCTACAACATTTTTAGGTTCAGTAATTCCAAAAAATAATTGAACTAATCCAATGAAAAGTGCAACAGCAGGCATAGGTAACGCTTCTGTTGCGAAAAACACTGTACAGCATCCAAGCAAAGCAATTATTATTTTCATATTAAATGCTTTATTTGAAATTTCTTCTGCACTTAATTCACTAAATAAATCCTGCGCTTTTGCGGTCATGGATTCAGGTGTTGGCATTGCCCAAATCAATACAAAAACAAGTAAACCGATTCCAAACCATTTGAAATCAGTTGTTTTATCGAAACCGCCTCCAGATTCTTTTTTATTTGACATGCACTAAAATGGTTAAATATTTTCATTGATGCAAGAAAAAATTTATTTCATAAAATGAAACATATTATATTGAATTACTTCAATAATTAATTTTACTATCGTCTATGAATTCCATTTATATAATACTATGTATTATAATATACTTTCTATTTCTTTCAATAATCTCCCTTTTGACAGGAAAAAATGATGGAAATGAATCGTTCTTTTTAGGTAATAAGGAATCTCCTTGGTACATAGTTGCTTTTGGAATGATCGGCACCTCGCTCTCAGGTGTTACGTTCATATCTGTTCCTGGATGGGTTGCATCAAGTCAATTTAGTTACATGCAGATGGTACTAGGGTACCTATTAGGTTATGCCTTTATAGGACTTGTCTTAATGCCATTGTATTACAAATTGAATCTTACATCTATTTACACGTATTTATATGATAGGTTCGGATTCTTTTCATACAAAACAGGTTCATTGTTCTTTATCCTTTCAAGAACAATTGGTGCTTCATTTAGATTATACATCGTAGCTAGGGTTTTGCATCTAAGCATATTTGAAGACCTAGGAACTCCTTTTTTTCTAACAGTATTAGTCACCATAATCTTAATATGGTTTTACACCTTTCGCGGGGGCATTAAAACAATAATATGGACAGATACATTACAAACATTTTTTATGCTTTTAGCATTACTTATTTCTGTGTATTTAATATCCAGAGATCTTGGTTTAAGTCTTACAAATATCATTCCATTTATCGCTGAGAGTGAATATTCAAAAATATTCTTTTGGGAAGGAGACCAACATTTCTTAAAACGGTTTTTTACTGGAGCATTTATAGCTATTGTCATGACTGGCCTTGATCAAGATATGATGCAAAAAAATCTTAGCTGCAAAAACATTGGTGAAGCTCAAAAAAATATGCTTTATTTCAGCATAAGTTTGATTTTTGTAAATCTGATGTTTTTATGTCTGGGAGCGTTACTGTACACTGTTGCTGGTAAGCACGGGATTATTTTCTCTAAGCCAGATGATCTCTTTCCAGCTGTTGTATTAAGCGAAACTCTGGGTTTCCCCTTAATTATAATTTTTATTTTAGGTTTAATAGCAGCTGCATATTCTAGCGCGGATTCTGCTTTAACATCGTTAACTACGTCTTTTTGTGTAGACATATTAAATATTAATGTTCAAGATAAATTGAGCATTATTAAAAGGAAATATGTTCATTTATCATTTTCAGTTTTAATTTTTTCAGTTATAGTACTATTAGACTTCATAAATGACCAAAGTATTATAAGTGCTATTTTTAGTGTGGCTGGATTTACATATGGGCCTCTCTTAGGCTTGTATTTTTTTGGATTATTTACCTCATATAAAGTTCATGATAAATTTGTACCATACGTTGCAATTATCGCTCCAATTTTAAGCTATTTCATTCAAAAGAATTTCTCTATAGGATTTGAAATTTTATTAATAAATGGTCTAATTGTTTGTCTTGGATTGCTACTTATAAAGAAGGATAATGTATCATTAACAAAATAGTAAAAATATTTTTATTATATCTTTTAATAAATAATTGTTTCAATGTTGCTCAGGCCCAGCGCAGGGAGTTTGAGTATTCAAAAATCATAGAAGTTCCAGACCTTTCATTTTTCAATCATGTATATACAGGTTTAGATATCTTAGAACAGATGGATTACAAACATATAAAGAATAAAAATATTGGTATTTTTTGCAATCAAACAGCTGTAAACAGAAATAATAATCATATTCTAGATTTAATTGGTAAAGATAAAAGTATAGATGTGAAAGCG
>Ga0208127_1001035_pt1 | contig 14090 bp, 8 predicted proteins | sample ETNtaG_6_FD_185751 | JGI IMG/M metagenome (GOLD analysis project Ga0208127, IMG submission 185751) | Marine microbial and viral communities from oxygen minimum zone, Eastern Pacific Ocean - ETNP201306SV45 (SPAdes) (version 2) | ecosystem: Environmental > Aquatic > Marine > Oceanic ...
GCCACACAATTCCGCACCCAAAGTCCAGTGGTAATCCCATCTGTAATCACCCACCGTAAATGCATATTCAAGCCTTCAGTTTTTAATGGATCAACCAAAACTTTCAAACTATGAATAAAAGTTTCCGCTGAACCAGCGAGAACCTGATTGCGCCCAAATCGATGAATCCTAAACCGCGAAAGATCAATTTTTTCTTCTAACTCAAGAACACGGGTAAGGCACCATCCGCGCACATTTGCTGAAGTCGTCCGCTGACTAATTTCTCGGAGCACCACTGCAAGAAGCCCTCGCTCTTCAGCCGACCCTCCATCGGCTCTACCCAATGAATTTTCTTCACTACGGATAAGCCAGGTTGCTAATTCAAGCGCCCAACGCAGGTCATTTTCTTCTAAAGCATTTTTTGCCTGTTCAAAAACTTTTTCTCTTCCCCCGAACCCGTCAATCAAACGCTGGCATCTTTCCACTGTCGGTAAAGGAAAAAGTGAAGATTCTTCACCATCAAACCACCCAACTAATCCGTTATGGATTTGTCTCACATGATGCTCAACCAACCCATAGTTTTGTTGAGTCAGATAGGAACGCTCAAAAAAGTCAGGAAGTTGAACAAATTCAATGAGTTCTCCTTGAGTAAGACCCCGATTCACCCCACGTACGGTTTGATCCCAGAGATATTGCAAAGCATCGCGAGCATCAATCACACCCGCAGAAATAGTGTCTTTACCTACAATTGGTGGCCCATGAGCACCAACAAGATACTCAGGGTTCATAGCCAGGATTTGATCCAAGCCTGAAATAAGGACACGGGGGTCCCGATATGGTTCACCGCGAATAGCAAACACATTAAATAAAGCAGGCCAAACCAGATTATTTACACAAACACCCAGATCCGGAAAGAAAATTGTGATGTTGTCATCAGCGTCCGAAGGAGCGGGAACCATTTGCACTCGAAGACCTGCAATCGTGGCTTCAGTAGTTTCTGAAACTAGATGATTAGGAGCGATAAATCCTGAAGTGAAAGGCGCATGCTCTGCTCGACGGTAATACAAACCCAACCCAACGCTCGCTGCTGCATCAGGACCATCTTCTGGTAAAAGCATGGAGAATTGATGAACTAAGCCTCGACCTCCCGTCGGACTAATCTCAGTCGCCATTGTTTGTAGGTTTTTTTCAATCCCAAAGTGACCCCAGATCGGCATGTCATCGTTTTGCCCATTTAAAAGAGCTTGAGTTCCGCTGCAATAGTGGTAATGGGTATAAATAACTGCCGTCACCGGGGCCGAACAATATTCACGAACCGCAGAAAGTGAAGCACTCATCTCTTCAATTGACTCACCAGTATCAATAACGATCAAACCTTCAGGCCCTTCAATAAAAGTTTGATTAGATAAACCGTTCCCAACTTGACACCAAACGTGATCTGTCACCTCATGAAATCCTTCGGCCAGACGCTCAAGATGAGTGAATTGCTGCTGATGGGCACGTTGACCACGTGGACCAGTAGCAACTACCGAATCATCTGGCGAGAAACTCGCTGGGATAGAACTACTCATCAAAAATCCTCATTTACTTATCAGGCAGAACTTGTTTCTGCCACTTAGATAGTTTCTCGTCTGCTTCGTCCCGGGTAAAAATCGGCTCAAAAATATCTCCTTGGTTTGAAGATCCACAAACATCAGATCCAATCCCTTGGCCACCAGCTACTGCAGCCCCATACACGGTAGCTTCAACTATCGAATGCCTAACCAACGGTCTGCCGAGCAGATCCGCTTGAATCTGACAGAAAGCATCACTACGACTTAACCCTCCATCAATAGGTAAAACAGTATTGGACTCAAGGCCAAGGCTCTCAACAGATAACTCAACGATTTCACTCATACGAAAGGCAATCCCCTCAAGAATTGCTTTCGCGAGCTCTCCTTTTGAAGAAGAACTAGATTCCCCTTGAATTAACACAACAGCTTCCGGGTCGTTGTAAGGAGTGCCTAGACCATGCAGGGCCGGGAGAACAAAAAGATCACCTGAATCAGAAGCCGTGTCCACCAAAGAAAAGAACTCAGATATTGAACTTGCAATTCCTTTAGAAACTGCCCAAGGAATCATCTCCCCAGCGCTTCGAACCATCCCTTCAGAAGCAAACAAGGTCTTATCGTCCCACCCGCCCAACAACATTGGAGTTAACGGAGAAGAGAAATGAGGATCCGCTCCTGTTGAAACCATCAAAACACCCGAAGTGCCGTAGGTAGCTTTCCAGCCACCAGAGGCTGTTATACCGTGAGCGAACATGCCGGCTTGTTGATCAGCGACAACAGATCCAATTGGAACTGTTGCTCCTAAAAAATCAGACGTAGTGAAACCAAGATGACCAGTAGTCGGGCACAGGGAAGGGAAAAAATCTATATCAAATCCTTGATATGAAATAAGATTTTCATTCCATTGACTGGGATTGAAAAAATCAAGGTAAGCCGATGACCATGCACAAGATCTATCGGTCACATGGAGGTCACCGCCACTAATCCGATACAGAAGATAACTATCTAAAGTCCCCCATAGAAGAGATCCATTAGATGCTCGTACTCGGCCATCAGGAATGCCATCTATGACTGCTTCAAGTTTTGAAGCAGCCGCGATAGCCATTACGGGATACCCGGCTTCGCGCAACTCATTAGATCGGTTAATTCCGCGAAGATCATTCCAAACAACCATCGGAGCAACCGGCTTACCAGAGTCCTTCTCCCATACAGCAATGCTGGAACGTTGAGTAGTTACCCCAACAGAAAACAGGTCCGTTGGATTACATTTCGCATCCTTTAAAGCGTTATGTGTAGATAGGACAACAGCATCCCATAACAGTTCAAGATCCTGTTCTACATGAATGGAGTCAGAAGCGTTACTAGATAAAGGGAGTTGTGAGGAACCGATCGTGTTTCCATCACCGTCAAAAATAACTGACCGAGTACTTGTTGTCCCAACATCAAGACCAAGTAAAAGGTCAGGCATCAGGAATAAGATTTCCCGGATTTAAAAGCCCTTTAGGATCAAGTGCGTCTTTAACGCTACGAAGAAGAGCTAACCCCGATTCACCGAGGTCATGGACTAGATAGGGCTTACGAACTCTTCCAATTCCATGATGATGAGCAATTCCTCCTCCGCATTCTGCGGTCTTTTCCATTATGTGTTTCCAACAGTCAAGATAGATGGGTTCAAGATCCATTGGATCTTCTGCGGCCGCAGCAAATGAAAAATAGAGGTTTATTCCAGTTCTATACGCATGTGAACTGTGCGCAGAAACAGCTACCACACCAGGAATATTCGACACCGATTCAATAACACTGTTGTAAAGACCTTCAATTTGAGACCAAGAGGAAGAAACTTCAACGGTGTCTACAACCAAACCACGATCAAATAACTCATCCCATGTGGGAACATGGTTACGATTCTCCATCCAGTGAATTCCGGCCTCCTCGTCGCCGCGAATCAATCCGCAAGAGTCTGCTAAAGCGTCAATAGCATTTACTTCAGCTTCCACTCTGCCTTCAGGGCCTTCGTGCACCATGAGAAGAAGTCCATGGCCTTCCATGGACCAAGTTTTGAACGTACGACGAGTTTCCCTCTCGTCATATTGTCTCATCACGGGCGGCAACCATCCCGCTTGAAGAATTTGACGTTGAGCCTCAATGCCAGCAGACAGCGAGGGCGTATGAAACACACGGTATTGACGTTTCTCAGGCTGCTGACGTAACGCCAAAGTCACTCCAGTAACTATGCCCATTGTCCCTTCCGCACCTAAAAGAAGATGACGAAGATCAGGGCCGGCAGCAGCACGAGGCGCTTTCCCGAGAGTTACAAGATCTCCATTTGGCAACACAGCGTCAAGAGAATAAACCATGTCTTCAATATTTCCGTAGGCAGTAGAAAACTGGCCAGCCGCTCGGGTAGACACCCATCCACCCACAGAACTCAACGCAATAGATTGAGGCCAGTGTCCGATTGTTAACCCGTGTTCAGCGACAGCTTCTTCGGCTTCTAAACCGTTCACACCCGCATCAAATGTTGCAGTCAAATTGAAAGCATCAATTTCTCGAATCTGGTTCATAGAAGAAAGATCAATTAAAAGTGTGCTCTGATCTGGACGCACTCCACCACAAACTCCGCTTCCTAAACCAAAAGGAACAACTGCAGTACCTGTCTCATTTGCGAGACGCATCACGGCTTGGACCTCTTCCACAGAGTGAGGAGACACCACGGCACCTGGTCTCCCTTCAAAAACATCAACCCAAGATTGAAGATGACTTAAAACCCAGTAATCGTGTTTACGGTGAGAGACGTCTTCATCGGAAGTCAACACGCTGTCGCTTCCAACAATTTCTCCAAGTTGAATGACTAAATCACTATCAAGCATTCGTTTCTCCGTGAGAAGCAAATAAACCATTTTCGATATTATGGCGTTCTTCGCAAGAAGCGATTTCTTTTTTCTTCTTCGCCTCATCCCAACCTAGAAGATCCCCCATTTCATTTGCTGCTTCTTGGAGAACAGAAATGCCTCCGTCAAGGTCAAAAAAGGCACGAGGGACACGTCGAACCCAATAATCTTCAAGGCAAATAGCGCCTTCTCGAGTCACGGCTTGACGCACTTCAGCTGAAACACCGCCACCATCAGCTAACACATCTTTGGCTTCTGAACCATAAAGATCAATCAAATGATTTCGCTCATCTACTACAACATCTCCACCAACTAGAGGCTGTTCTTCAGTAGTGCTTTTTTGAACAGAAAGATCATGTAAATCTGCAGCCTCATCAACTACTCGTTCAGCCATAGAGCGGTAAGCAGTCAGTTTTCCACCTGCAATGGTAAGTACTTTCCCTGGACCAGTCCAAATTTCATCCCGTCGAGAAATTTCCGACGGGTCCTTACCTGGTTCAGAAATCAATGGTCGTACACCTGACCAGCTAGTAACAATGTCACTTGGTTTAATAGGTTCACACAAAAAACTACGATTCGTTGACTCAAGCAAGTAATCAACATCTTCTTCTGTTACACCCGGCCACCAATCAGCTTCCGGATAAAAGGTGTCGGTTGTTCCGAGATAAGTGGTGTTACCTCGCGGAACAGCAAACATACTTCGCTTATCAATAGCGGTTAGAAGAATGGTGTCATTTAGAGGTAGACGTTCATGTGGCAAAACAAGGTGTACACCTTTGGTGATACTTAAATAATTTGGTTCGTTCGGATCTTCAAGAGACCGAACAGAATCAACCCATGGACCGGCAGCATTCACGATTGCTTTCGCACGAATTATCGTTTCTAAAGACTCTCCTTCAAGAGAACTTCTTACTTTTACACCAGTAACGATCTCATTCTCAAATATGAATTCGACGGCTGGGGCGTATGTCAGAATAAGCGCACCATCAGATGCCGCTGATCGGGCGTTAGCTAACGTCAAACGCGAATCATCAGTCACAAACTCGATGTAACGCACAGCCCCAGTAGTTCCGTCTGTAGCAGCTAAAGGCTCCCGCTCAATAAGGTCGTCAAAATCCCAAACCTCATGATGGTCCTCTTTCGGAACCTTTCCGAGCTTTTCAAAGGTCCACATTGCTGTACGAAATTTTGCGAGACCTGCGGCTGAACGCGTGGGTAAAAGAAATCCTGTCTTACGAGTTAAATGGGGTGCTATCTCTCTTAATACTTGACGTTCTCTCGCAGCATCACGTACTAACCCGACATCTCCTTGAGCAAGATAACGAACACCGCCATGAATCATTTTTGAACTACGACTACTTGTTCCTGAAGCAAGATCCTGCGCTTCCACAAGAACAACAGATAATCCTCGCGACGCGGCTGAACGAGCTACACCTGCACCAGTGATACCTCCACCTATTACAAGAACATCAAAATGTTCACTTTCTGCGCGAGCGAAGAGTTTTTCTCTATCTCGATTATCTAAATCTTGAGGTCGCAACGACGATATATCACTAACCATGCCTCATACCCTAGGTTTAAGAAATCCATCTCATAATCATCCGGCCACATAAGTTGAAAATATTTGAATTATGAAATTCTTTAAATCAGTGCGAAGATTTGAGTACAGTACGTCGATCTTCATAATTTGCAGGAGAATTTATTGATGACAGACAGTTTCAAAATGCTTTGGATTGACATAGACACGCTGAGACCAGATCATCTCGGTTGTTACGGGTATGAACGTCCTACCAGCCCAAACATTGACCAATTAGCAAAAGAAGGTCTTCGGCTTGAAGAGTTATACACCTCAGACTCTCCCTGCTTGCCGTCAAGATCAGCGTTACAAACAGGCATGTTTGGGATTCACACCGGTGCAGTTGGTCATGGAGGTACTGCTGCTGACCCATTTAGTGAAGGGCTACGACGAGGATTTCAATCTCCCCGAGCCTTTCATAGTTTTGCTTCAGTCCTATCACGGAAGAAAATTTGGACAGCGACAATAAGTGTTTTTGCACAACGGCATTCAGCGATGCATTGGTATGCAGGTTTCAACGAAGTCATACAGGATGGATATAACACGTACTTCAGTGAAGGAGTGACGCCCCATGCTCTGGAATGGCTAAAACGCAACGCCCAAAGAGATTCTTGGTTTCTTCATGTCCATGTTTGGGACCCGCATACGCCATATACCGCTTCAGAAGAAATGGCGGAAAACCTCGGAGACCGACGACCTGATTGGATAACGCAAGAAATTTTAGAAAAACACCAAACACTTGCAGGGCCACATTCAGCTTCAGAAACTCTGGGCTTTGATCCAGATAGTGACGTATCAAAATATTTTTCACGCTTTCCATTAATGTCCCCGACACTACAAACGCTTTCAGATGTAGACCGAATGTTTGATGGTTACGACACCGGAATAATGCGTGCCGACAGCATGGTCGGAAAACTCATGAATGCGTTAGATGAACAAGGAGTCATCGATGAAACAGCAGTTGTTGTTTCATCAGATCACGGAGAAAATTTCGGAGAACTAGGGGTCTACTGCGACCATCAGACTGCTGATGAATACACCCATCATCTACCCGGAGTTATTAAATGGCCAGGACTTAAAGGAGCTTCCCAAGGCAGATCAGATAAAGGCAAACATTATCAAGTAGACCTTGCTGCCTCAGTGCTTGAAATAGCTGGGGCTGAAGTTCCGGAATCTTGGGATGGAGTCTCTTTCGCTGATTCGCTTAAAGACGGGACGGGGCAAGAGGACGGAACTTCTGGGCGAGAATCGTTAGTTCTTTCCGCAGCGGCGTGGACAGTGCAAAGAAGTCTGCGATGGGAAAATTGGCTCTATATGCATACTCGACATGATGGCTATCACTGTTTCCCAGAAGAAATGCTTTTTAACCTTGATGAAGACCCGCATCTATTAAATGACTTAACAGAAACAGAGCCTCAAATAACTGCCTTTGCTGCTGAACAACTAGCAAAGTGGAAAGAAGAAATGCTTTCTTTGTCTATCCACGACGTCGACCCTCACGACATCGTTCTTAAGGAAGGCGGACCATTTCATATTTGGGGACAGTTACCCGCGTACATTGAACGTCTTCGTGCCACTGGAAGAGAGCCAATAGCCAAAGATTTAGAAATGAGATACCCAGAAGCCGCTGCCGGTAAAGATCCCCAGCCACCGTGGTTTTATTAATAAGAAGTGACAAAAAGTTAAGTTAGGAAACATATGAATACGCCGAACACCAATGACATGATCCACATTGCCCGATGGGAATGGGGAGAAAAAGAATGGTCTCCCTTTTCATCAGAGGAAATGGATCGCAGACAAAATGATCTACGCGCACACATGGAAAGAGAAAATATTGATGCTTGCCTCCTTACCTCATGGCATAACATCTGCTACTACTCCGGATGGCTTTATTGCTATTTCGGACGGAAATACGGGATGGTTATAGACCAAAAAGTTGCAACTACTATTTCAGCCGGCATAGACGGAGGACAGCCATGGAGGCGCACCCACGGTGAAAACATTGTTTACTCCGACTGGCGTCGCAACAACTATTACGAAGCGGTCAAAGAACTAATCCCAAAAGTAAAACGACTGGGCGTTGAATTTGATCACCTCAGCGTTGATCAATTTCAAGCTTTATCTACAGCCTTCCCCGATATCGAATTAGTTGATGTCGGTACACCCACAATGTGGATGCGTACTATTAAGTCGTCTGAAGAACATGACCTCATTCGCCATGGAACACGAATTTGTGACCTAGGTGCAGATGCGTGTGTAGAAGCAGTAGCAGCTGGCGTCGCTGAACACGAAGTAGCTCTCGCAGTCACAGAAACAATGGTTCGTGAAATTGCCGACACTTTTCAATTCGTTGAACTCATGGACACGTGGACATGGTTCCAGTCCGGTATAAATACCGATGGAGCTCACAATCCAGTTACTAACAAAATTATTGAATCTGGAGACATTTTGTCTCTAAACACATTCCCAATGATTTTTGGGTACTACACCGCCCTTGAAAGAACTCTGTTCTGCGACCACGTTTCAGATGAGCATTTACGTTTATGGGAAATAAACGTAGAAGTCCATGAACGAGGACTAGAACTAATAAAACCGGGCGCACGTTGCTGTGATATTGCCTCAGAATTAAACGATATTTACCGCAGTTACGACCTGCTCCAATACCGCTCTTTTGGGTATGGGCATAGTTTCGGAGTACTCAGCCACTACTACGGTCGAGAAGCAGGAGTAGAACTTAGAGAAGATGTCGAAACAACACTTCAACCAGGGATGGTTGTCTCCATGGAGCCGATGATTGCAATTCCTGAAGGTCAACCAGGTTCAGGGGGATACCGAGAACACGACATTCTTATTGTAGGAGAAACTGAAGCAGAGAATATTTCTGGATTTCCGTATGGGCCTGAACACAATGTAATTGGGGGATAGTTCAGCGAAAACTAATTTTCTACTTTTCCAAAACCACCACCACCTGGAGTTTCAATCTCGAATCTGTCTCCAGGATTAACGAAAGTTTGGGCGCTAGCTCCGAATTCAACCACTGTTCCGTCAGCATGAATCAGACGAGTATGACCAATCGCTCCGGGTTCACCACCATCTACTCCATAGGGCGGCACAATACGGTGCCCGGAGAGCACATTAACTTCCATCGCTTCGTTAAATAACACACGCCTAACTGTTCCGTCACCGCCGCGCCGGTAACCATTTCCGCCAGAGCCTTTCCGAATATGGAAAGTTTCAAGCAGAATCGGGAAGCGCCACTCAAGAACCTCTGGATCAGTAAGCCGAGAATTGGTCATATGAGTATGTACCGCGTCGCAGCCATCAGCATTCGCAGTTGCACCAGCGCCACCACAAATAGTTTCATAATTTTGATAGTTATCGTTGCCCCAAATGAAATTGTTCATCGTTCCTTGCGGAGCAGCTAAAACACCTACAGCACCAAATAACGTGTCCACAATCACTTGACTAGTTTCAACATTTCCCGCAATAACTGCTGCTGGATATGAAGGATTAATCATTGATGGCTCCGGCAAAATAATTTGGAGAGGTTTCAAACAACCGGCGTTAAGCGGGATGTCGTCGTTGACTAAGCAACGGAAAACATAAAGAACTGAGGCATGAGCGATTGATGAAGGAGCGTTGAAGTTACCTGGGTGAGTGTCGCTAGTCCCCGTAAAGTCAATGCAGGCTGATCGGTTTTCATGATCAACCGTTATCTCCACAGACACCTGATGCCCATCATCCATTCGATAGGTAAAGGATGAGTCAGTTAAAGCATCGATAACGCGCCGCACCGATTCTTCCGCATTGTCTTTCACATGTTTCATGTAAGCGTGGACAACATCAAGCCCGAAATGGGCGATGACTCTACGAAGCTCACTTGTCCCTTTTTCACAAGCTGCGACTTGAGCTTGGAGATCGGCAATGTTTTGCTCTGCGTTGCGAGCCGGCCATTGACCGCCGGTAAGCAAACCATGAATGTGGTCGTAACGAAAACGTCCATCTGAAACAAGAAGAACGTTGTCTAGCAAAACTCCTTCTTCGTCAACTGTGGTCGAATCAGCAGGTGCCGAACCGGGAACGCTTCCGCCAACATCTGCGTGGTGACCGCGAGACGCCACATAAAAAATAATAGATTTTTCATCGTCATCAAAGACCGGTTTTATTACTGTGATGTCTGGAAGATGAGTGCCACCGTTGTAAGGAGCGTTCATTACGTAGACGTCACCGGGAGTCATAACGGGATTTTGTCGGATTATTGATTTTATGGATTCGCTCATCGAACCTAAATGAACAGGCATGTGTGGAGCGTTAGCGATCAGATCTCCATCGGGATCAAATAGAGCACAGGAAAAATCTAAACGTTCTTTAATGTTTACTGAAGCAGCAGTGTTCTCAAGCACAACTCCCATCTGTTCTGCGATATTCATAAAAAGATTGTTAAAGATCTCTAACTGAACAGGGTCTACATCAGTGCCAATAGCTGCACGTTCCGGAAGGGCGACGACTCTTTCAAGTATCAAATCCCCATTTTTATTAGCAGTCGCTGACCATCCAGGTTCAATAACTGTGGTTCCTGTTTCTTCAACTAACACCGCAGGCCCTAAAACCGGCTCGCCAGTCCTTAATGAAGATCGAGATCTGAACGGAGTTTCATGAGTTTCTCCATTCATAACAGTAGAGAAAACCCCGAGTTGAACATCAGTGATGTCTTTGTAATCCGATTTCAAATCTACGCTGTCAGACATTCCAACAGCTTCAACTTGTAGCGATTCAACAATTAGTTCTTTTTCTGGAGAAATGAATCCGAATCGTGAACGATGCTGCTCTTCAAAAGCATTTTGTACAACGGAACATGAACCTGCATCAACTTGGAGTGCGGTATCAGATCCTGCGTAGCGGACACCGAATCTCTTCATAGTGGTGATCCGGCTATCTGCTACGCCTTGTGTTTTTACAATGTTTACACTTTCGGTTTCCATGGAATCCCATCGAGATTCAAGGCTGATCAATAATTCTTCCGACAACGGTGACTCCACCGCACCTTCGCTGAGATGACGAATATCAGCTAAACCAATTCCCAAAGCTGAAAGCACACCAGCATGCGGATGAATATGGATACGACTCACTCCTAAGCGATCAGCAACTAGACAAGCATGTTGTCCTCCTGCGCCACCAAAACAAACCAAGGTATAAGAGGTAATGTCGTAGCCTCTTTGCACAGAGATTTTTTTAATAGCGTTAGCCATATTTTCAACCGCAATCGAAAGAAATCCTTCTGCAACAGACTCTGCCGACTGGGCAACCCCAGAAGCTCGTGAGATTTTCTCCGCGAGCTCATCAAATTGTTTAGTGACGGTTTCTACATCAAGTGGCTGGTTTCCTTCAGAACCGAAAACTTGAGGAAAGAATTCAGGACGCAATTTGCCCAGTAAAACATTCGCATCGGTAATTGCAAGCGGCCCGTTATTCCCATAACAAGCAGGACCAGGATCTGCTCCAGCAGAATCTGGTCCTACCCGTAGACGAGAACCGTCAAAATGAAGAATTGATCCACCACCAGCTGCCACAGTGTGAATGTGAATCATTGGTGCTCGAACACGAACCCCCGCAACTTGCGTTTCATGTGTTCTCTCAAACTCGCCGGCATAGTGAGACACATCGGTAGAAGTTCCTCCCATATCAAAACCAATAAGGCGGTCAAACCCAGCAGTTTCTGCAGTTTTTACCATTCCAACTACTCCGCCAGCCGGGCCGGAAAGCAAAGCATCCTTGCCTCGAAAGTGGCGAGCATCGGTAAGACCACCATTGGACTGCATAAACATAAGATTTGGACCGAAATCATCAGGACGAAGCTTTTCATCAACAGAGTTCACGTATCGACGCAAAATAGGAGACAGATACGCATCCACCACTGTGGTATCCCCACGAGAAACAAGCTTCATTAGAGGACTCACTTCATTGCTAACTGAAATTTGTTGAAAACCAAGTTCGCTAGCAATTTCATGAAGAATTTTTTCATGCTCGGTATACCTATAGCCATGTAAAAGCGCTATAGCTATTGCATCAAAACCTTCATCCCGCACTTCCTCTAAAAGAGTTCGCGCTTCAGAAACATCAAGCGGTGTGATTACTGAACCAGCGGCAGACACCCGCTCATTAATCTCAACCACTTTCGTGTAAAGCATTTCAGGCAAAACAATGTCCAGTGCGAAAAGTTCAGGACGAGCCTGATATCCGATTCTTAAAGCATCGGCAAAACCACAGGTAGTTACAAGTGCGGTAGGTTCCCCTTCTCGCTCCAATAAAGCATTTGTCGCAACAGTGGTCCCCATCTTCACTGCAGAAATCTCGTCAAAAGGTAAAGGATCACCAGCAGAAAGGCCAAGAAGTTCACGGATACCTTGAATTGCGGCATCTTCGTAAATGCGAGAATTTTCAGAAAGTAACTTATGGGTAACAGTTGAACCATCAGGGCGACGCGCTACAACGTCGGTAAAAGTACCGCCCCGATCAATCCAAAATTGCCATCCAACCATTACAACCTCTTAAATTAGTCTGATTAAGTATTTTGGTTTGTTCCCCCCTAGCCAGACAACCCCTAATCAGGCTACGTTGCGATATAGGAATAGAACCTCAAATAAAAGTTTGGAGTAAAAATGCCTGACGTAGAACTAGATTTTAGCCGCGAAGAGTATGCGCTTCGCCTTGCCAAAGTACGTGCAGCGATGGAAACCAGAGGCATCGAAGTCCTTGTTTCTGCTGATCCCTCAAACATGTCTTGGCTTACTGGCTATGACGGTTGGTCGTTTTACACACCACAAGCAGTTTTAGTAACCCATGATGATGACCCAATCTGGTGGGGGCGTGGCATGGACGCAAAAGGTGCTCTACGGACGGTTTATATGGATGAACGTCACGTTGTCGCATACTCAGATGATCATGTTATGTCGACGGAAAAACATGCCTACCAGCATTTAGCCGCTCTTCTCGCTGATTCACGGTTCGACCAAGCAGTGGTTGGAGTGGAACTAGATAATTACTATTACTCAGCAGCCTCCCACATTCACCTTCTAGCTGGTCTTCCTCAGGCACAAATCGTGGATGCCACAGGTCTCATTAATTGGCAGCGCACAATTAAATCTGAGCAAGAACTCGTCTACATGCGCAGAGCTGCACGCATTGTAGAAAAAATGCATCACCGCATTCTTGAATTAATTGAACCAGGGATGAGAAAAAACGATTTAGTAGCTGAGGTCTATCACACTTCAATAGCAGGAACAGAAGAGTTCGGAGGAGATTATCCCGCCATTGTTCCACTCATGCCTACGGGAGTTGATGCATCAGCCGCACACATAACCTGGGACGATAAGCCATTCAAATCAGGCGAAGGAACTTTTTTCGAAATAGCTGGAGTTCATCGGAGATACCATGTTCCACTCTGTCGGTCCGTGTTCCTTGGCGACCCTCCCCAAAAAATGATTGACGCTGAAAAAGCTCTCGTGGAAGGGCTCGAAGCCGGCCTTCAAGCAGCGCAATCAGGTAATCGAGCCTGCGACATAGCAAATGCCCTCCACGAAACGCTTGCCCGCGCCGGCATTGAACGAGATGCCCGCTGCGGATACCCCATCGGGCTTAGCTACCCACCTGACTGGGGTGAGAGAACGATTTCACTTCGTGGCACAGATGAATCCGAACTAAAACCCGGTATGACTTTTCATTTCATGCCAGGTCTTTGGATGGATGATTGGGGAATGGAAATCACTGAAAGTTTCATGATTACTGAAAATGGACCCGCAGAAACGTTTGCCGATTTTCCAAGAAAGCTTTTCATAAAAAAATGAACGACAACACATTAGCGAAAACATTAAATATTCTTGAAGAACTCATTGGTTTTGACACCGTTGCTTTGACTCCGAATCTTGACCTCATCAACTATGCAGAGAAATATTTAAGCGATCTTGGGGCAAGAATTATTCTTACTCACAGTTCAGACGGAGAAAGAGCAAATCTCTTTGCTTCCTTCGGCCCAGAAACGGATGGCGGAATAGTTCTTTCAGGGCATTCAGATGTAGTTCCAGTTAACGCAGCCGA
>Ga0208127_1001039_pt1 | contig 14065 bp, 11 predicted proteins | sample ETNtaG_6_FD_185751 | JGI IMG/M metagenome (GOLD analysis project Ga0208127, IMG submission 185751) | Marine microbial and viral communities from oxygen minimum zone, Eastern Pacific Ocean - ETNP201306SV45 (SPAdes) (version 2) | ecosystem: Environmental > Aquatic > Marine > Oceanic ...
AAATTTTGCATTGGAAGGGATGTTCATGTTGGAGATAGCATAGTTGGAATCAAAGGAAGAGTTGGATTTCAAGCGGGTGGTCCAATTTTAATTATAAAATCTCATCACCTATTAGAAAAACATACTCTAACTAAATGGCAACAATATCAAAAGGAACAATTGTCAAATTTTTATGGAATGCATTTGCATGAAGGTCAATATTTAGATCCTGTTTTAAGAGACATTGAGTCGTATCTATTAAGTAGTCAAAAAAATGTTAATGGAAGTGTAAATGTAACATTATACCCATATAGATTTAAACTCAATGGTATTGAATCTGAAAATGATTTAATGAAAAAGGAATTTGGATCTTATGGAGAAATAAATAACAAATGGACATCTGAGGATGCAAAGGGTTTCATCAAAGTGATTTCAAATCAAAATAAAATATATCATTATGTCAATAATAAATAATATTATAAAAGTTGGAATTGTAGGATCTTCTGGATATACAGGTGGAGAATTAATTAGAATTTTATTAAATCATCCTAATACAGAGATTGAATTTGTTCATAGTAAATCTAAATATGGAAAAAAAATATTTGAAGTCCACAAAGATTTAATTGGAGATACTGAACTAGAATTCACAAATAAAATAAAGAAAACAGACGTTTTATTTTTATGCCTTGGTCATGGAAATTCAAAAGAATTTCTAAAAAATAATAGTATTGATAGTTCTACAAAAATTATTGATTTAAGTCAAGATTACAGAGTTGAGGATGACATAAATGTTGAAAGAAATTTTATTTATGGACTACCTGAGCTTCAAAAAGAAAAAATTAAAAAAACTAATAACATATCTAATCCAGGTTGTTTTGCAACTGCTATTCAACTGGGATTAATACCTGCACTGGTAAAAGATTACATAAATGGTGAAATTCACACCAATGCGATTACTGGAAGTACAGGAGCCGGAGTTATTCCTAGTAATACAACTCATTTTAGTTGGAGGAATAATAATATTTCATGGTACAATGCATTTACTCACAGACATCTCAATGAAATAAAATTTCATTGTAATAAACTGACAAAAAAACAAATTGATATAAATTTTATCCCAGTAAGAGGAAATTTTACTAGAGGAATTTATTGTATGAGTTATTTTGAATCAAAATTCAATATAGATGATTTTATAAAAGCCTATGAAGGTTATTATAAGAATCATCCATTTGTTCATATTTCCAAAGATGAATTAAGTTTAAAAGAGGTTGTAAATACTAACAAATGTGTTATTCATATTAAACAAATTGATAAAAAAATATTAATAACATCGATTATTGATAATTTAATAAAAGGCGCCTCTGGACAAGCTATTCAAAACATGAATCTAATGTATGGATTAGATGAAAAATTAGGACTTAAATTAAAATCAACAACTTTTTAAAAATAATTATGAAAATAGCAATTTTAGGCGCTGGTAATTTAGGAATAAGTATAGCTAATGGTTTACTTACAAATAATATGATTACTAAATTATATCTAACCAAACGAAAAACATCAACACTAGAAAAATGGAAAAATATTCCAGAGATTATAATTTCATCTAATAACATTGAGGCAGTTGAATGTTCTGATATTATCATACTCTGTGTTCAACCATCTCAGTTTAACAAAATTTCAAATGAAATAACAGAGTATCTTAATAACAGACACACAATTATATCTACAATTACAGGATTATCTTTGAATGTTTTAGAAAAAGCTTTTGGTAAGGAAAAACACATAGTTAGAAGTATGCCCAATACCGCAATTTCAGTTGGTCAATCAACTACTTGTCTATGTAGTAATGATACAGGAAAATCAAGATTGGAATTAGCTGAATCAATTTTTAATAACCTTGGTAAAAGTTTTATTATTAATGAAAAAAATATGCAAGCTGCAACTGTACTATGCGCAAGCGGAATTGCATTTTGGATGAGATTAATAAGATCCACAGCTCAGGGAGGAGTTCAACTTGGTTTTGAAAGTAAGGAAGCTTTAAAAATGTCAATAGCAACAGCTTCTGGTGCAATTTCTCTATTAGTTAATAATAAAAGTCATCCTGAGGAAGAAATAGACAAGGTTACAACTCCAAATGGATGTACAATTAAAGGTCTAATTGAGATGGAACATCAAGGATTAAGTTCTGCGTTAATCAGCGGGCTAGTTTCATCATTTGAAAAAATTAATAAAATATCAATAAAATGAGTCTGTTTAATGTATATCCACTTTATGAAATGACTCCATCACATGCAGAAATGTGTTACGTTTTTGATAAAAAAGGTAATAAATATCTTGACTTGTATGGGGGACACGCCGTTATTTCAATTGGACATAGTCATCCGGCCTATGTAAATTCATTAACAAAACAATTAAATAATATTGGATTCTATTCAAATTATATAATTAATGATTTACAGAAAAAAGTTGCTGAAAAAATTATTTTACAATCTGGTTGTAAAAATTATAGTTTGTTTATGACAAATAGTGGTGCAGAAGCAAATGAGAATGCGCTTCAGGTTGCGTCATTTCATACCAATAAATCTAGAATAATAGCTTTCAAAAATTCTTTTCATGGAAGAAGTAATGCTGCATTAAGCATTACAGATAATTCCAATATTAAATCAAAAATGAATGACAAAATTGATGTGAGCTTTATAAATTTTAATGATAAAGATGCATTTGATAAAGAAATTAAAAAAGGAGATGTTAGTTCTGTTATATTTGAATCAATTCAGGGTGTAGGGGGTCTAGATGAACCTGAAACTGAATTTGTTAAACATGTTTCAAATCAATGCAAAAAAAATAGCGTTTGTTTGATTGCAGATGAAGTTCAATCTGGTTTTGGAAGAACAGGTGATTTTTTTGCTTTTCAGAAACACGATATAGATCCTGATATTATTTGTATGGCTAAAGGAATGGGTAACGGATTTCCAGTTGGCGGTATTCTTATAAAAGATAATATCAAAGCAAAGTTTGGAATGTTGGGAACAACATTTGGAGGAAATCACTTGGCTTGTACAGCTGTTTTATCTGTACTTGAAACAATCGAAAATGAAAAACTTATGGAAAATTCTAAAAATTTAGAAAACTATTTTAGAAAAACAATTTCAAAAATAAGTTCAGTTTCAAAGATAAAAGGAAGAGGATTAATGTTGGGGATAGAATTTAATTTTCCTGCAGCAGAACTAAGAAAAAAACTAATATTTAAACATAAAATTTTTACAGGAGGAAGCGCAAATAAAAACCTTTTAAGAATTCTTCCGCCTTTGAATATCAACAAATCTCATGTTGATAAGCTTTATAATGCATTAAATATTGAATTACAATGAAAAAGTTTATTTACTCTGAAGATTTAATAGATTACGATATAAATGTTAGTAATTTAATTAAATATAAAAACAATGTTAACATTTCTAATAAATACCAAAACAAAGTTCTGGGTTTAATTTTTTTTAATCCAAGTTTGAGAACAAGATTAAGTACTCAAAAAGCTGCTTTAAATCTAGGTATTAAGACTATCTCAATTAATGTGAATAAAGATTCCTGGCAACTTGAATTTGAAGATAATATTGTGATGAATGGAGATAAACCTGAACATATTAAAGAAGCGGCTCAGGTTATTTCTCAATATTGTGATATCATTGGAGTTAGATCTTTCGCGTCACTGGAAAATAAAAAAACAGATTTAGAAGATATTATAATTAATTCTTTTGTCAAATATTCTAAGGTACCTGTAATTAATCTTGAAAGTGCAATTAGTCACCCACTTCAATCATTGGCAGATGCATTAACAATAAAAGAAAATAGTAAATTCAAAAATCCAAAAATTATTTTGTCATGGGCTCCACATATTAAGCCTCTTCCACATGCAGTTGCAAATTCTTTTATAAAAATGTGCAGATTATGCAATTTTGATTTAACAATAACAAACCCCAAAGAATGCAATTTAAGCAAAGAGATAACTAATGGATTCGATGTAATACATGATCAAAATACAGCTTTTAAAAACGCTGACTTTATATATGCAAAAAACTGGTCTAGTTTTGAGAATTATGGAAAGTTAATTAAACCTAAAAATTCATGGACCATTGACACTGAAAAAATGGAATTAACAAACAATGCTTATTTCATGCATTGTTTACCAGTTAGAAGAAATCTAATCGTTACAGATCATGTTTTAGATTCAAAAAATAATTTGACAATAAATCAGGCAAATAATAGAACTTTTGCAACACAATATATTTTAGATAAGATTTTAAAAAATGAAAAATAAATTAACTATTGTAAAAGTTGGTGGATTAATAATAAACGATGATTCATTGATTAAAGTTTTTTTGGAAAATTTCTCAAAAATTGACGGAAAAAAGATAATGGTTCATGGGGGCGGTAATATTGCTTCAAATTACATGAGAAGATTAGGAATCGATCCAAAAATGATTAATGGAAGAAGAATTACTGATTTAGAAACTCTTGATATTGCTATGATGACTTATGCTGGACTAATTAATAAGAAAATAGTTGCTAAACTTCAACAATTAAATTGTAATGCATTAGGTTTATCAGGTGCAGATGGAAATATTATTAGGTCAAAAATTAGAGAATTTAAAGAAATTGATTTTGGATTTGTAGGAGATATAATTTGTATTAACGATCAACTAATTTTAAAATTATTAGACTCAAAATTAGTACCAATTCTATGTTCATTGTCCCATGATGGAGCGGGACAAATCTTAAATACAAATGCTGATAGTATAGCATCAAGTTTAGCAATAGAAATGTCAAAGCACTTTGACGTAACATTAAAATATTGCTTTGACAAACCTGGATTATTAACTGATATTAATAAACCTGATAGTATTAAAAAACACATTATTAAATCTGATTATGAAAAACTAAAAAAGGATAGAATAATAGTTGATGGAATGATTCCGAAAATTGAAAATTGTTTTTTTGCTTTAGAGAATGGTGTTAAAGAAATTTTTATAGGAAATCAAAACATCATTAATGATGTAAAAAATTGTACAAAAATCACCGTATCATGAAAGAAATAACAAATAGTGCAATTTCCCTTTTAAAAAAATTAATTAGAACTGAATCATTTTCTTCGAATGAAGAAAAAACATCTTTATTAATTCAAAATTGGTTTAAACAACATAACATAAATTTTAAAACTTACAAGAACAATGTATATGCGTATAATATGTTTTTTGATGAAAACAAACCAACCATACTTTTGAATTCTCATCATGACACAGTTATGCCTAATAGTGGATATACCAATGATCCATTTGATAGTTTCATTGAGGATGGAAAATTATACGGATTAGGTAGCAACGATGCAGGTGGAGCATTAGTCTCGTTAATTTCAGTTTTTACAATTTTATACCATAAGAAAAATTTAAACTACAACTTGATTATTCTTGCTTCAGCTGAAGAAGAATCGTCTGGAGATAATGGTATATCTTGTGTTATTCCTTTATTACCAAAAATTGATTTTGCAATAATTGGTGAACCAACTCTTATGAAAATGGCAGTTGCTGAAAGGGGATTAATAGTTTATGACTTAGTTATAAAAGGAACGGCTAGTCATGCAGCTCATGAAAATAATGATAACCCCATTTTAAAATCAATAAAAGTTCTGAACTGGATTAAAAGTTTAAACTTTTTAAAGAAATCAAATTTTTTAGGAGAAGTTAAAACAACTGTAACTCAAATAAATTCTGGAAGCCAACATAATGTAGTACCATCAAAATTAGAAATGGTACTTGATGTAAGAGTAAATGATTGTTATACAAACAAAGAAATTGATGATTATATTATTAAAAATGCACCTTGTATTATAAAAGCAAGATCATTGGATCTTAATTCCTCATGTATTAATATTGATCATCCTATTGTTGTAGCTGCAGATAAAAGCGGGATTGAAAAATATGGTTCCCCTACTCTGTCAGATCAATCTAAAATATCATTTCCATCAATTAAAATGGGACCTGGAGATTCAAAAAGATCACACACTGCAAATGAATTTATTTATGTCAAAGAAATTGAAAATGCAATCCCTCAATATATAAATTTACTAAACAAAATTCTTTAAAATAATATTATGAAACTCTGGAACAAAGAAGATAGCTTGGACAAAAAAATCGAAAATTTCACTGTTGGAAAAGATAGACTATATGATGTTTACCTAGCAAAATACGATGTTATAGCTTCTATTGCTCATGCTAAAATGTTAAAGAAAGTAAATATTTTAACATCAATTGAGTACAAAAAGATTGAATATGAATTAAATAAAATTTTAGAACAAATTAATTCCAAAGATTTTGTCATTGAAAAAGAATTTGAAGACATACATTCTAAAATCGAAAATATGTTGATAGAAAAACTTGGTTCAATTGGAAAAAAAATACATACCGGCAGATCTAGAAACGACCAAGTTCTTGTTGCTACTCAACTATACTTAAAAAATGAGATTAATGAAATTAAAAAATATTGCATTAATCTTTTCAATACGTTTATTCAAATGGCTGAAGAAAATAAAAATAATTTTCTTCCTGGCTATACTCATCTTCAAGTTGCTATGCCATCCTCATTTGGACTTTGGTTTTCATCATATGCAGAAAGCTTAATTGATGATATGCTTTATTTAAAAACAGCATATAAAATTAATGATCAAAACCCATTGGGAAGTGCTGCTGGATACGGGAGTTCATTCAATCTTGATAGAGATTTTACAACTTCTGAGCTAGGGTTTTCGGAACTAAAGTATAATGTTATATCTTCTCAAATGAATAGAGGAAAAGTTGAAAAATCAGTTGCAATTGCAATAAGTGCGATCGCAAGTACATTATCAAAAATTTCATCTGACATATGTTTGTATATGAGTCAAGAATTTAACTTTATTTCATTTCCAGATGAAATTACTACTGGCTCTAGCATAATGCCTCACAAAAAAAACCCTGATGTTTTTGAGCTGATTAGAGGAAAATGTAATTCACTACATTCTGTAGTAACAGACTTCAACAACATGTCAATAAACCTTAATAGTGGATATCACAGGGATTTACAATTGTTTAAACAAAAAATCATTGATTCAATAACTGAAATTAAAAATTGTTTAGAAATTGTTGATTTTACAATTAAAAAGATCATTGTAAGAAAAAATATTTTAGATGATGAAAAATATAAATATGTTTATTCAGTAGAAAATCTGAACAAACTGGTTAATGAGGGTGTTTCATTTAGAGATGCTTATATGAAAATATCTAAGGAAATAAAAGAAAATACATTTAAGCCCCACAAAGAATTCAACCACACACTTAAAGGAAGTATTGGAAATTTATGTTTAGAGGAAATAAAACTTAAATTAAAAAATGTGATAGATTTTTAAATATGTAATGCCCTATTTTCAGTTGCCGCCAATGCTGCTTCTTTAATGGCTTCGGCATACGTTGGATGCGAGTGACTCATTCTAGAAATATCCTCAGCAGAAGCCCTAAATTCCATAGCTGTTACTGCTTCAGCAATTAAGTCAGCAGCTCTGGCACCAATTATATGAACTCCTAATATTTCATCAGTTTTCTTGTCAGCTAGTATTTTAACAAAACCATCAATATCCATACTGGCTCTTGATCTTCCTAAAGCTCTCATCGGAAACTGACCAGATTTAAAGTCAATTCCCTCGGAATCTAGCTGTTGTTCAGTTTTACCAACTGAAGCGACTTCAGGCCATGTATAAATAACATTTGGGATGAGGTTATAGTTTATATGAGGTTTTTGATTTGCTAAAATTTCAGCCACTAATACACCTTCTTCTTCAGCTTTATGAGCTAACATTGGACCTTTGATAACATCTCCAATTGCATAAACATTTTCAACTTCTGTTTGAAGTTTATCATTAACATGGATTTGACCTTTCTCATTCGTAGATATACCCACACTAGTTAAATTTAATCCATCAGTATATGGCTTTCTTCCAACGGAAACTAAACAATAATCTCCTTCAAATTCAACTTCATTTCCATTCGAATCATGAGCCTTAATATTTACTAGATCATTATTACTTTTAACTTTATTAACCTTATGAGATAGGAAAAAATTAATTTTCTGCTTTTTGAAAATTCTTAATAGCTCTTTAGAAACTGACTTGTCCATAAAAGGCGTAATCTTATCAGAATATTCAATTACAGAAACGTCAGATCCTAATCTTTTATAAACCTGTCCAAGTTCTAAACCTATTACTCCTGCTCCAATTATGATAAGTTTTTTGGGAATTTCTTTTAAATCTAAAGCTTCAGTAGAGGAAATTATGCGAGTCTTATCGATTTTTGCAAATGGTAATGAAATAGGTTTTGATCCAGTAGCAATTACAGCTTTTTTAAAAGAAACTGATTCAATTTTTGAATTAGCTTTTATTTGAATTGTGTTTTTATCAACAAAAGAACCAACTCCGTTAAAGACAGAAATCTTGTTCTTGGACATAAGAAAATCAATTCCTTTTGTTGTTTGTTCAACTACAGAATTTTTTCTTGAAATCATCTTATTTAAATCAACTTTTATGGAACCTTCTATTTTAATTCCATGAGTTGAAAAATTATGAATAGCCTCGTGATAATGATGTGAAGAATCTAATAAGGATTTAGATGGAATACAACCAACATTCAAACATGTTCCACCTAATGAATTATATTTTTCTATTATGGCAGTTTTCATACCAAGCTGAGCGCATCTTATTGCACAAACATATCCGCCAGGACCTGATCCAATAACTACTACATCAAACTGTTTCATTTCTATTTCAAAAATACAAATGTTTTAGATTAAAACATAAATGATTCCATTTAAATTAAACAAATTAAATTAACTAATTATATATTAGCAATATGGAAGAAAACAACAAGCAGAACGTAAGCCAAATTAAGTTAACTCTAACCGAATCATTGATTCCCATTTTTCTTTTAATTTTTCTATTATCCTTTAACGTTTATGTTTATGGTGATGATGCAATGAGTGGATCAAATCAATTTATTTTATTAATCGGAGGATTTGTTGGTATTTTTTTAGGTAAAATTAAAGGACTAAGTTTTTCCGTAATGATCAACAAAATTTCTGATAATTTAAAATCAGTTACTGGAGCAATAATTATATTACTATTTGTTGGAGCTCTCTCAGGAACTTGGTTAATAAGTGGAATAATTCCATCCATGATTTATTATGGTTTGAAAATATTACACCCTTCAATTTTTTTACCATCCTGTTTAATTATATGTGCAATTATTTCAATTGCAACTGGAAGCAGTTGGACTACATCTGCTACAGTTGGTATAGCACTTATTGGAATATCAAAAGCAATAGGAATTCCAATTGAAATGGCTGCAGGTGCAATAATTTCTGGAGCTTATTTTGGTGACAAACTTTCACCATTAAGTGATACCACAAATTTAGCTCCTGCAATTTCAGGTTCTGATTTATTTACACATATTAGATACTTAACAATAACCACGGTACCAACTATTTCAATTACTTTATTAGTATTTATATTTCTAAATTTTTTTATGGTAAGTTCTGGACCAACAGACAATACCATATTACTTGAAGCTATTGATAAAACATTTAACATAACACCATATGTTTTTATAGTTCCTTTAATCGTAATAATATTAATAACTAAAAAAACTCCTCCGATAATTGCTTTATTTATTGGTACTATAATGGGTGCTTTGTTTGCATTAATATTTCAACAAGAAATTTTAGCAAATCTTTCTGGATCAAGTGAATTAACATTACAGAATGCATACAGTTCAATAATAAACTCTATTACTGTTGATACAAATATTGATTCTGGAAATAATGAATTAAATGACTTATTCTCCAGTGGAGGTATGTATGGTATGCTTAATACAATTTGGCTTGTTATCAGTGCAATGGTATTTGGTGGCGTTATGGAATCAATTGGAGCATTAAAAAGGATAACTAGTTCATTATTAAATTTAGGGAAATCAACTTTTTCACTATTTGCCAGTACTGCTGGAAGCTGTATGGCAGTGAATCTCACAACTTCAGATCAATATTTAGCAATTGTTATTCCAGGTAAAATGTTTCAAAAAGCATTTAAAGAAAAAGGATTAGCCCCAGAAAATCTTAGTAGAACACTCGAAGATACAGGAACTGTGACTTCTGTTCTAATACCATGGAATAGTTGTGGCGCCTATCAATCTTCTGTGTTAGGTGTAGGTGTGTTAGATTATATGTTTTACGCTATTTTTAATTGGCTCAGTTTCTTTATGACTTTAATTGTTGCTGCATTAAATTATAAAATCAAAAAAATTAAATAACACACTTATAATTTCATTAAAATTTAAATAATTATTTTTGTTAAACACCTCTTATGGGCAAACTTAATAATAGATTAAAAAAAAATTTTTCATTAACAAGAACTCAACAAATAATGTTTGGAGTTTTTTTAATACTTATTTCTATTATAATTTTTTCGTCTCAGATATCTTATTTTAATACTTGGAGAATTGATCAGTCAGAATTATCTAGTTTTTTTGATAAGACATCACAAACGGTAAATATTGCTAGTAAATTTGGTGCATTAATAAGTCATTTTCTAATCTACATGATGTTTGGAGTTTCATCTCTTATATTTTCTGTTTTAATATTCGTTTCTGGTTTAACATTGTTCGTAGATGCAAACAGAAAAAAACTTACAGAAAGGTGGTTTTGGGGATTAATAATTATGATATGGTTTTCACTATTTTTTGGTCATTTTTCAACAAACTATTTATACTCAGGCACAATTGGATATGAATTAAATGAATTTTTAAATATTTACATAGGTAGTATAGGGATAATTAGTATTCTCGCTTTCATTTTAATTTCATACCTGGTTATAAGACTAAATATAACACCAGAAAAAATATACTTATTTATTAAAAAATTAATTCCAAAAAATAAAGAACCAAACAAAAATAAAGAGGAACAAACAGATATTAAAGAATCTGAAAATGAGGTTGTAACTTCAAAATTTAATTTTAAAAATGAAGAAGCTAAACCAACAATACAGAATTTTTCTTCTTACGCAGAAAAAAAAGTAGAGTCTAAAGCTAATGAAGATGATGAAATTAAAATAGAAATTGAAAATAATCAAAATGAGGAAATTCTAGATGAAAATGAAATTGCAAAAGGACTTGTCAAAAAATTTGGTGAGTATGACCATACATTGGAATTAAAAAACTTTAAACCTCCATCAATTGAACTTTTAAATGATTATGATAACGGAGGAATAATAACTATTAACGAAGAAGAACTTGAGGAAAATAAGGAGAAAATAATTGATACTTTAAAAAATTATAAAATTGGAATTGATCAAATAAAAGCAACAATTGGACCTACTGTTACTCTTTATGAAATTATTCCAGAAGCAGGAATTAGAATTTCCAAGATAAAAAACCTTGAAGATGATATAGCACTGTCTCTATCTGCACTTGGAATTAGAATTATAGCCCCAATTCCAGGCAAAGGAACAATTGGTATTGAAGTACCTAATAAAAACTCAACAATAGTTTCTATGAAATCTGTTTTAGCTTCAAAAAATTATCAAGAAGCAGAAATGGAATTACCTATAGCACTTGGAAAAAATATTAGCAACGAAACATATGTTGTTGATTTAGCTAAAATGCCTCATCTATTGATGGCTGGTGCTACTGGACAAGGTAAATCTGTTGGATTAAATGCAGTTTTAACTTCATTACTTTACAAAAAACATCCATCTGAAGTAAAGTTTGTTTTGGTTGATCCAAAGAAAGTAGAACTCACACTTTTTAACAAGATAGAAAGGCATTATTTAGCCAAACTTCCAGATACTGATGAAGCTATAATAACCGATAACAAAGCTGTTATTAAGACTTTAAATTCATTGTGCATTGAAATGGATAACAGATATGAAATGTTAAAAAATGCGATGTGTAGAAACATAAAAGAATACAACACTAAATTCAAACAAAGAAAATTAAATCCTGATTCTGGAAACATATTTTTACCATATATTGTATTAATAATTGATGAGTTTGCAGATCTAATTATGACTGCGGGTAAAGAAGTTGAAACTCCAATAGCTAGATTAGCTCAACTAGCTAGAGCTGTTGGGATTCATTTAATCATTGCAACTCAACGACCTTCAGTTAATGTTATTACTGGTATTATTAAAGCTAATTTTCCTGCTAGAATTGCTTTTAGAGTGACATCAAAGATAGATTCCAGAACAATTCTCGACAGTGGTGGGGCTGATCAATTAATTGGTAAAGGTGATATGCTTTACACTCAAGGAAATGAATTAGTTCGAATACAATGTGCTTTTGTTGACACTCCAGAAATTAATAAGATTACTGACTTTATAGGATCACAAAAAGCTTACTCAACTGCTCATGAACTTCCAGAATATATTGGAGAAGAAAGTTCCAGCTCATTAGATAACAACATTGAAGATAGAGATGTTTTATTTAAGGAGGCTGCAGAAATTATTGTTATTGCTCAACAAGGTTCAGCATCATTATTGCAAAGAAAAATGAAGTTAGGTTACAATCGAGCCGGAAGAATTATTGATCAATTGGAAGCTGCTGGAATAGTTGGTACGTTTGAAGGTAGCAAAGCAAGGGAAGTTTTAATTCCTGATATTGCATCACTCAATGCTTTCCTTGAAAATGAAAAAAATTACTAATGAAGAAAACTATTTTAATCTTTTTAATTTATTTAAACTGTAATTCAATGTACAGTCAAAATGATTCAAGAGCCATTAGTCTTTTGAATAAAGTTTCTGAAAAAATTGATAGTTCAGTCAGTTTTAAAATAAGCTTTACCTACACTTTAGAAAATATTAACGAAGGAATAAATCAAAACTCTGATGGTTCAATTATAATAAAAGAAGATAATTATCTTCTTGATTTTATGGGAATTAAACAATTATCAGATGCTAATAAAATATATTCAATTGTTCCAGAGAATGAAGAAATTATTATTTCAAACATTGAGGATGAAGATAACAATACAATTAAGCCATCTAAACTTTTAGTCTTTTACAGAGACGGATATTTAATACTTTGGGATAAAAAAGAAATAATTGATGATAATGTGATTCAATTTGTGAAGTTAATTCCTATTGATTCTGTTTCAGACATAGACTACCTTCTTCTTGGAGTTAATACAACTACAAATGATATCAAAAAATTAATTGAAATTGGAAAAAACCAAACCAAAACAATTTTATCTGTAAAATCTATTGAATATGATATTTTAATTGAAGACGATTTATTTGTTTTTAATAAAGATAATTATCCAACATATTACATTGAAAGTTTCTAACAATGAAAGTCATAGATCGTTATATACTAACATCTTTTCTAAAAAACTTCTTTAGTTTTTTTTTCATATTAATGTTAATTTTTATTATTCAAATTATTTGGGCATTTATCGATGATCTAGCTGGAAAAGAAATTGACTTTGGTATAATATTAAAATTTCTGACTTATTACTCTCCTAAGCTTTTTCCTCTTGTCGTTCCTCTTACAGTTTTACTTGCTTCTATCATGACATTTGGAAATCTTTCTGAACAATATGAACTTGTTGCTATTAAATCCTCAGGGGTTTCATTATTCAGAGCAATGAGAAGTTTAATAGTTGTTAACATAATTCTTTGTGTGGGAATGTTTTTTGTTTCTAATAGTTTAATTCCCTATGCTGAGTTCAAATCTTATAACCTAAGAAAAAATCTTGCGAAATTAAAACCTGCACTTGCAATCAAAGAAGGGATGTTTAATGATATTAACCAAATGAATATTAAAGTTGAAAAAAAATATGGACCTGATGATAGTTTATTGGAAGATATTATAATCCATCAGAACACTTTCAACTCTAAAAATACTCTAGTAATAAAAGCTGAGTCTGGTGAATTAAAAAGTGATGACAATACCGAGCTTTTACAACTGATTCTCAATAACGGAAAGAGATATGAAGAAATTGAAAATAATAATTCAAAATCCAAACA
>Ga0208127_1001041_pt1 | contig 14048 bp, 21 predicted proteins | sample ETNtaG_6_FD_185751 | JGI IMG/M metagenome (GOLD analysis project Ga0208127, IMG submission 185751) | Marine microbial and viral communities from oxygen minimum zone, Eastern Pacific Ocean - ETNP201306SV45 (SPAdes) (version 2) | ecosystem: Environmental > Aquatic > Marine > Oceanic ...
GAAAGTTCACCCAACAGGTTTTAGATTAGGTATTACAACCCAGCATACCTCCAATTGGTACGCTGAGAAGTCTCAGTACACTGAGAATTTACTTAAAGATATAGAAGTAAGAGAACACCTCTCAAAAAAACTAGCTCATGCCTCCGTCAGCAGAATAGACATAGAAAGGACTGCAGATAACGCAAGGGTTCTTATTCATACTGCCAGACCAGGTATTGTTATAGGAAAAAAGGGAGAGGATATCGACAAGATGAGAGAGGACATAACCAACAGAATGGGTATACCAGTTACTCTCAGCATTCAAGAAATAAGAAAACCTGATTTAGATGCAAAATTATTGGCGGAGAGCGTCGCACAACAATTAGAAAGAAGAGTTATGTTTAGAAGGGCAATGAAAAGGGCCGTTCAAAATGCCATGAGACAAGGCGCAGAAGGTGTAAAGATAAGAGTAGCCGGTAGATTAGGAGGTGCTGAAATAGCACGCGCCGAAATACAAAAGGAAGGCAGAGTTCCTCTTCATACACTTCGTGCTGACGTGGACTATGGTTTAGCTGAAGCTAATACTACCTACGGTGTTATAGGCGTAAAGGCATGGGTATTTAGAGGCGAGGTTCTTGATTCACAGAATAAAGATTCAGAATAAAAGGGAAAACAATGTTTCAACCAAAGAGAACTAAATATAGAAAACAGCAAAAGGGTAGAAATAAAGGAAACTCTCAGAGGGGTTCTACTCTAAGCTTTGGCACCTTTGGTTTGAAAGCAACTCAAAGAGGACAATTAACGTCTAGGCAAATAGAAGCTGCCAGGAGAGCAATGACTCGCCATGTAAAGAGAGGAGCAAAGATTTGGATAAGGGTATTTCCTGATAAGCCTATCACTAAAAAGCCTCTGGAAGTTAGGCAAGGTAAAGGAAAAGGAAATGTTGAATACTGGGTTTGTCCTATAAAGCCTGGAAAAATTTTATATGAGATGGAAGGTGTTGATGAGGAACTTGCCAAAGAAGCATTTGAACTCGCTTCTGCGAAGATGCCAATATCTACCACTTTCATAAGGAGAGTCTAATGGCAAAAGAAAGTTTATTAGATAGATTGAGAAGTAAACCAGCTGATTCAGTTGATGAAGAAGGGAAATTAAGAAAAGAGCTCCTAGAGCTTAGAATTCAACATTCTTCAGGACAACTAAAAGAGACACATAAAATAAGAGAAATTAGAAAATCTATTGCTCAATTAAAGACTTTGAACAAAGAGAAAGAAATAACAGATAACAGTAATGGATAAAAGAACAAGAACAGAGACAGGAAGAGTAATTAGCTCTTCAAGAGATAAGACAATTACCGTACTTGTTGAAAGAAAGGTTAAGCATCCTCTTTATAAAAAGATCATGCGCAGATCAACAAAACTGCAAGCCCATGATCAGGAGAATAGCTGTAGCCAAGGTGATCTTGTGACAATTCAAGAATGTAAGCCTATTTCTAAGACGAAGTCCTGGAGTCTTTTGAGAGTAGAAGAAAAAACCAAAGAAATTTAAGTTAGTCATGATACAAGAGCAAAGCTATTTAGAAGTTGCAGACAACAGCGGTGCAAGGAAACTTATGTGTATAAGAGTTCTGGGTGGATCTAAGAAGAGGTTTGCAAAAGTAGGTGATGTTATAAAAGTAACCGTTAAAGAGGCCATACCTACAGGTAGAGTTAAAAAAGGTGAAGTAGTTGATGCAGTAATTGTTCGAACTAAGAATAAGTTGAGAAGGTCAGATGGTTCAGCTATCAGGTTCGATGATAATGCTGCAGTTTTAATTAATGCACAAAAACAGCCAATTGGTACGAGGGTTTTTGGACCTGTATCAAGAGAACTTAGAAGTGAAGAGTTTATGAGGATAGTCTCTCTTGCTCCGGAGGTCTTGTAACTATGAAAAAGATTAAGACAGGCGATCAAGTCATTGTGATAGCTGGAAAAGATAAAGGTAAACAAGGATCTGTTACCAAGATGTTGTCAAACGGAAGGTGCTTTGTTTCTGGCATCCAAATGGTCAAACGACACACAAAACCTAATCCCAATGCAGGGATAGCTGGAGGTGTTGTAGAAAAAGAATCATCCATTGATATATCAAATATATCAATCTTCAATCCTTCCACAAAGAAAGCTGACAAAGTTCTCATACAGTCAAAAGAAGATGGTTCAAAAGTAAGAGTTTATAAATCTTCAGGCAAAGAAATATAGATATGATCACACTTAAAGAGCACTACAATAAAACTGTCATTCCTGAGCTTAAAGATAAGTTGGGCCTTGAATCCGTAATGGCTGTACCCAAGGTCACCAAGATAACTATCAACATGGGAGTCGGAGAAGCTATAAATGATAAAAAGGTTCTTGAAAGTGCAGTCGAAGATATGACTTTAATTTCAGGACAGAAACCACTTATCACTAAAGCTAGAAAATCAGTTGCAAACTTTAAAATAAGAGACGGTATGCCAATAGGCTGCAAGGTAACTTTGAGAGGAGACAGGATGTACGAATTCTTGCAAAGATTGCTCAGTATCGCCATACCAAGAGAAAGAGACTTTAGAGGATTAGAAACCAAATCTTTTGACGGAAGAGGTAACTATTCAATGGGTATCAAAGAACACATTATTTTCCCTGAAATAGATTATGACAAGGTAGATAAGATAAGAGGAATGGATATTTGTATATCAACTTCAGCTTCCGATGATGTATCTGGAGAAGCTCTATTGAGAGCTATGAAGTTTCCTTTCAAAAATTAGAGGAATAAAGAGTTATGGCAAAAGCATCAATGAAAGCAAGAGAAGAGAAAAGAAGGAGAACTGTTCTTAGATATGCAGCTAAAAGAGCTGAGTTAAAAGAAATAATCCGAAGTCCTAAATTTTCTCAAGAAGAAAAGGAAGCTGCTCAAATAAAGCTTCAAAAACTCCCAAGGGATGCTAGCCCAGTAAGGATGCAAAGAAGATGTGCAATCACTGGAAGGCCGCACGCTGTTTATAGAAAATTTGGTTTAGCAAGAAATAAATTAAGAGAACTCGCTATGAAGGGTGATATACCTGGCTTAGTGAAATCAAGTTGGTAAAAGTATGAGCATTCAAGATCCAATAGCAAATATGTTTTCTAGCATTAACAATGCCCAAGCTAGAAATAAAGAGGTAGTAAGAGTACCTTCTTCAAGTAAAAAAATAGCTTTGTTGTCTATGTTGAAGCAAGAAGGTTACATTCATTCTTTTGAAACTTCTGAAGGCGCTAAACCCGAAGTAGAAATTAAGTTGAAGTACTACGAAGGTTCGCCCGTGATAAAACAATTAAAAAGGATTAGCAAGCCTGGATTGAGGCAATATTCCAACTACAAAGATCTGCCAGAAATTAATGGTGGTTTAGGTATAGCAATTGTGTCAACTAGCAAAGGTCTTATGACTGATCATCAGGCTCGTGAAGAGAAAGTTGGTGGTGAATTAATTTGTTCAGTTTTTTAAAAAAGTAAGATTATGGCAAGAACATCTTTAAAAGCATTAGAAATTCCTGAAGGAGTGACTCTTGAAGACAATCAAGGCGTGCTGACTTTTACCGGTAAACTCGGAAACATGTCTCTGGAAGTCCATGGAGATGTGGATATTAACAAAGAGGATAATTCTATTAGTTTTAGCCCAAATAAGGATACTAAGGAATCTTTGGCAATAACTGGAACCATGAGAGCTCTTACAGCTAATTACATCAAAGGCGTAACAGAAGGTTTCGAAAAGAAACTAGAAATTAATGGGGTTGGATATAGGGCAAATTTGGAAGGTAATTCAATAAACTTGAGCTTGGGTTTTTCTCATCCAATTAAACATGATTTGCCTGAAGGTGTTACTGCTGAGCTTCCAAGTAATACCGAGATTATCTTGAAATCTATGGACAAACAACTTGTAGGCCAGGTAGCTGCTGAAATTAGAGATTATAGACCTCCAGAGCCTTACAAAGGTAAAGGTGTTAAATATGCCGATGAAAGAATAATAAGAAAAGAATCTAAGAAAGCATAATAATGGCAAATAAGAACATAAAAAGAAATAGAAGGGCCCTTAAAACTAGGTCTAGAATAGAATTATCTGAGAATAATAGATTGACTGTTTTTAGATCTAACTCGCATATCTATGCCCAAGTTTCGAACTTTGATGGTTCAGTCATATTGGCAAGTGCTTCAACTTTAGAAAGTACTTTGAAGGCTGATAATAATGGCAATATCGAAGCCGCTTCAAAGGTAGGAAAGTTAATTGCTGAAAGAGCAATAGAAAAAGGTATCAAAGAAGTCGCATTTGATAGATCAGGTTACAAATATCACGGTAGAGTAAAGGCTTTAGCAGATTCTGCTAGAGAAGCAGGACTCACTTTTTAGGAATAAATATGGAAAATACTGCAGTTGAAAGTATTGGCTCAGAAGTCTTGGAAGAAAAGCTTGTCCAAGTTAATAGGGTAGCTAAAGTAGTAAAAGGTGGAAGAATATTCGGTTTTACAGCCGTTACAGTCGTAGGAGATGGTAATGGAAAAATTGGTTTCGGCCGAGGCAAAGCCAGAGAAGTGCCAATTGCTATTCAGAAGGCTCTTGATCATGCTAGAAGAAATATGGTCAGCATCGATTTGAAAGGAGATACCATTCAATATCCGATTAAGACTAAATATGGTGCTTCGGTAGTTTATATGAAGCCAGCTGCTCCAGGTACTGGGATTATTGCTGGTGGAGCTATGCGAGCTGTTTTGGAGTTGGCGGGCGTTAAAGATGTACTGGCAAAATGCTATGGTTCTACCACACCTGTGAATGTAGTTCGAGCTACTCTTAAAGCTTTAAGAGAAATGGAATCACCTGCTCAAGTAGCAAAAAGACTTGGTAAAGGATAAAAATGGCTGATAAAGAAATTACAGTAAAACTCAAGAAGAGTCTCATTGGCTCTAAAGATTATCAAAGACAATCTGTTAGAGGTCTAGGACTTTCTAAACTAGGTCAAGTTGTGACTGTAAAAGATACACCTGAAAATAGAGGAATGATCAATAAAGCCATACATTTATTGGAATTAAGCTAAAGGTATACACATGAAACTTAACGAATTAAAGCCAAATCCTAAAAGAGTTAAATCCAGTAAGCGTATCGGTAGAGGTACCGGAAGTGGATTTGGTAAAACAAGCGGAAAAGGTCATAAAGGATTGAAGTCCCGTTCCGGTGGAAGAGTAAGGATTGGTTTTGAAGGTGGTCAAATGCCACTTCAGAAAAGAGTTCCCAAATTTGGATTCACATCGAGGGTAAATAGGAATACAGAACAATTAAGATTAAGTACGTTGGCAAGATCTGGAATAACTGACGTAACAATCACTAACCTCATTGCTGCTGATTTGATAAAAAATTCGACAAAGAAAGTTAAGGTATTTTTGGATACTGATTCCTGTCCTAAGATGAATTTGAAAGGTATCAAAACCACTGCATCTGTGAAAAAGATAATTGAAGAAGCTGGAGGAACAGTAGAAGCTTAATTATGGCAGTTAATCCATCAGCTTTAGGACAAAACAAAGGTCTCTCCGAACTATGGAGAAGATTGCGTTTTGTATTTATGGCGATCATCATATACAGAATTGGGACTCACATCCCTATACCTGGAATTGATCCAGATAAACTCGCAAATATCTTTCAACAAAACCAAGGTACGCTTCTAGATTTATTCAATATGTTCTCTGGAGGGGCTTTGGAGAGGATGAGTATTATGGCATTGAACATAATGCCTTATATCACTGCCTCTATTATTATGAGTCTTTTGGAAGGAACAACTCCTTCTCTGAAGAAAAGATTTAGAGAAGAAGGAGAAGAAGGAAGAAGACTAAGAACGTCTTATGTTCGTTATGGAACAGTTGTATTGGCATTGATTCAAGCAACTGGATTGGCGCTTGGTTTACAAAATCAAGGTTTAGCCCTCGAGCCAGGATTTATGTTTCAGCTGATAGCTGTAACTAGCTTAGTGTCCGGTACTGTATTTTTGATGTGGCTCGGTGAATTGGTTACTGAAAAAGGAATAGGAAACGGTATCTCAATTATTATTTTCTCGAGCATTGTGGCCGGCCTTCCTAGAGCTATAGGTCAGGCATTTGAAGGTGCTAGACAAGGTGATATCAATCTTGTGATGCTTCTCTCGATTGCTCTTGTTGCTGTAGCAGCAATAGCTTTTATTGTTTGGATAGAGAGAGGTCAAAGGCGAATCACAGTCAATTATGCTAAAAGACAACAAGGTAGAAAGATGGTTCAAGGACAAGCCTCTTACTTACCTATGAAGATAAATCAAGCAGGTGTAATACCTGCTATTTTCGCAAGCAGCTTGTTATTATTCCCGGCATCAGCTTCAACTTGGTTTGGTCAAGGTGAAGGTTTTGAGTGGTTGCAAGAAATTGCGCTGGCCTTAGGTCCTGGCCAGCCACTATACGTTATTTTATTCTCCGTATTGATAGCCTTCTTTTGCTTCTTTTACACCGCACTACAGTTTGATCCAAAGGAAATATCAGAGAACTTAAGAAGGTCAGGAGCCTATATGCCAGGTATCCGACCAGGAGACCAAACAGCTGATTACATTGACGGAGTCATGACAAGGCTTACTGTTTGGGGTTCGGGATATCTAATTCTTGTCTGTCTGATGCCTCAGTTCTTGATTGTATCGGCAAACGTACCTTTTTATTTGGGAGGAACCTCATTGTTAATATGCGTCGTCGTGGTTATGGACTTTATGGCTCAAGTTCAATCTCATTTAATGTCTCATCAATACGAATCTCTCTTGAAAAAAGCTAACTTAAAAGGATATGGCGGAAACCCATTAGGCGGAAGATAAAAATGAAAGTAAGAGCATCAGTTAAAAAAATTTGCAGAAACTGCAAGATTGTAAAAAGAAAAGGAACATTATTTGTTATTTGTCCAACAGAACCAAGACATAAGCAAAGACAAGGTTAAAGGAGAAAAGAATGGCTCGTGTAGCAGGTGTAAATATTCCAGATAATAAACATGCAGAGATCTCTCTGACCTACGTTTATGGAATCGGTAAAACAAGAGCTCAAAGTATTTGCAGCTCTATTGGAGTAGACCCATCAACAAAAATATCCGATTTATCGGAAGATCAATTAGAGCTTATAAGAGCTGAGGTTGGAAAATTTATTGTTGAAGGTGATCTAAGAAGAGAAGTCGCTACAAATATTAAAAGACTGCAAGATTTAGGAACAAATAGAGGAATTAGACACAGAAGACATTTACCTGTCAGAGGACAAAAGACAAAAAATAATGCAAGAACAAGAAAAGGTCCTAAACGACCTATAAGAAGATAAAATTATGGCAACTAAGAAAAATACCAAAAAAAGAATTAGTGAAGGAATAGCTCATATTCATGCCTCTTTCAATAATACCTTGATCAGTATTACCGATAAGCAAGGTAACGCTATAGCCCAATCCAGTTCAGGCGCACAAGGATTTAGAGGTTCCAGAAAAAGTACACCTTTTGCTGCTCAAAGAGCTGCTGAGGCTGTTGGCGATAAAGTAAAAATGGTTGGAATAGAGAGTCTTGAGATTCAAGTAAGAGGACCTGGCTCCGGAAGAGAATCAGCCATTAGAGGTTTAAACTCCAAAGGATTTAAGATAACAAAAATTACTGATGTAACCCCAATTCCACATAACGGTTGTAGGCCGCCTAAGAGGAGGAGAGTTTAATGGCTAGATACATAGGACCAAAATGTAAATTATCTAGGAGAGAGGGAAGAGACCTGCTTCTAAAAAGCGGTATTAGGTCGCATGATTCAAAGTGTAAATCTGAGACTGTTCCTGGGCAACACGGCAGAACTAGACGCCCTAGAATTTCTGATTACGGAGTGCAACTTAGAGAAAAGCAAAAAGTTAGACGCATCTACGGCGTAATGGAAAAGCAGTTTAAAACCTATTACAAGCACGCTGCCAGAATGAAAGGAGTTACAGGGGATAATCTACTTCAAATACTTGAAAGCAGGCTAGACAATGTAGTTTATAGAATGGGCTTTGCTTCAACACGATCTGAAGCAAGACAGCTCGTAAGTCACAAAGCTGTTTTAGTAAATGATAAGAAAGTAAATATCCCAAGTTATAAAATTAATCCTGGTGATGTAATTTCCTTAACAGAGCGTGCACAGGGTCAAAATAGAGTCCAACAAGCAATAGAAATAGCTAAAAATAGAGAAGATTGTGATTGGGTTGATGTAAATGCCGCAAGCTACTCTGGAACTTATAAAAATATCCCAGAAAGATCAGATCTTGATACCGATATCAACGAAAATTTGATAATCGAGCTTTATTCAAAATAAAAGAGGAAAAAAAATGACAGACAATTATGACATTATCAAAGATTTCTTAACGCCAACTGAAATAGTTGTGGAAGAATCAGGTCCTACAAGATCTAAAATTGTTTTAGAGCCTCTTGAACAAGGTTTTGGACACACGCTAGGTAACGCTCTTAGGCGCATAATCCTCTCATCTATGCCTGGTACAGCTGTTTCTGAGGTAAAAATTGATGGAGTTCTCCATGAATACAGTACTATTGAGGGAGTTCAGGAGGATGTAATAGATATTCTATTAAATTTGAAAGACCTATCGGTAAGACTTACTGAGGTTGAAGATGCTGAACTGACAGTTTCTAAATCAGGAAGTGGAACCGTTACTGCTGCTGATATTGATCTCCCTAATGGTGTTGAAATCATCAATCCTGATCATCACATTGCTACATTAAATGATGAAGGCTCAATTAACATGACTATGAAAGTTACAAGGGGTAGAGGATTTGTGCCGGTTAAGCCTCTTGGCGAAGATGAAGGTCAAGAAACAGGTTTGCTCAGGTTAGATGCGACTTACTCTCCAATCAGAAGAGTCACTTATCAAGTTGATAATGCCAGAGTAGAGCAGAGAACTAACCTAGATAGACTTACGGTCGACATCGATACTGATGGAACTCTTGAAGCTGAAGAAATTCTAAGAATTTCAGCTACTATACTTCAGCATCAACTTTCTGCTTTTGCAGAACTTGGAAGACTGGAAGAAGTTATTGAAGAAAAAGAAGAAGCTAAAATAGACCCAATAATGTTGAGGCCAGTAGATGAGCTAGAACTTACTGTAAGATCGGCTAATTGTCTCAAAGCAGAAAACATTCATTACATAGGAGATCTAGTGACCAGAATGGAATCTGATCTCTTAAGAACACCAAATTTAGGAAAGAAATCTTTAAACGAAATTAAAGAAGTCCTTTTATCGAGAGGCCTTTCTCTTGGTTTAATTCTTGATAATTGGCCACCAGAAAACAATTAGAATAAAACAATGAGACATAGAAAATCGGGAAGAAAACTCAATAGAAATAGTCCACAGCGCAATGCCTTAAAAAAAGGCCTGGCTATTTCAATTATTGAACACGAATCTATAAAGACAACCTTGGCAAAAGCTAAAGAAATAAGAGGTTTTCTAGAGCCTTTAGTTACCTTGGCAAAGGAAAATACTGTAGCTAATCAAAGGTTGGCATACTCGAGATTACAGTCTAAGGAGGCTGTAGCTAAACTTTTTGATGAGTTGGGACCAAGATACAAAGATAGGCCTGGAGGATATCTAAGAGTAATAAAAAGGGGATATAGGCCAGGAGATAAAGCACCAGCTGCACAAGTTGAATTTGTTAAAGAAGAGGCTTCTGATACAGAAGTTACAGACGAAATTACCGAAGAAACAGCCTAAGGTTTTAGCTCCTTTCTTAGATGTTTACCTGTATGCGAGAGCTTAATCTTTACTAGATCTTCTGGTGTTCCTGAGGCGATAATCTCTCCACCATCTGCTCCACCTTCTGGACCAAGGTCTATTACCCAGTCACTCGTTTTTATAACATCCATATTATGTTCAATCACTACAACAGTATTGCCGTTATCGCGAAGTCTTCTGAGGACTTTCAAAAGAAGTTTAACGTCAAACATATGAAGTCCGGTGGTAGGTTCATCCAATATGTATAGGGTATGATTTAGGGCACTTTTAGAGAGTTCTTTAGCTAGTTTGACCCTTTGAGCTTCTCCTCCAGATAAGGTTGTAGCTTGTTGTCCTAATTTGATATAACCCAGGCCTACGTCCATCAAAGTTTCAAGTTTTTTCTTAATAGAAGGAATAGAGTCAAAAAATTCTAGCGAGTCTTCCACAGTCATCTCGAGTACTTCATATATATTTTTACCTTTATATTTAATATCTAAAGTTTCCCTGTTATATCTGTGCCCATCACATACGTCACACTTCACATAAACATCGGGTAAAAAGTGCATTTCCACTTTCAATACACCATCACCCTGGCAAGCCTCACATCTTCCTCCTTTAACATTAAAACTGAACCTACCAATTTTATAACCTCTTGATCTGGCTTCTTGCGTTCCTGCAAACAATTCTCTGAGGGGAGTGAATAATCCCGTATAAGTTGCCGGATTGGATCTTGGAGTCCTTCCTATTGGGCTTTGACTTATTTCTATGATCTTATCTATATCATTTATTCCTGAAAGTTTTTTGAAAGGCTTTGCGTCTCTTTTTTCTCCTCTCGTTATTTCATTCGAAATAGCCGGTAAGAGAGTTTGATTAATTAAAGTTGATTTACCTGAACCCGAGACACCTGTTACACAAACAAAAAGATCTAAGGGCAAGTCCAAGTTAACATTTTTTAAATTATGGCCTGATGCTGATTCTAATCTAACCACTCTTTCTGGATTAACCTTATTCCTCTTTTTAGGTATTTCTATTTTCTTTTTTCCTGAAAGAAATTGTCCAGTGATAGAGTTTTTTGATTTGGATATTTGTAAAGCAGTTCCTTCAGCACAAATCTTCCCTCCGTGTACTCCTGCTCCAGGACCAATATCAACAACATGATCTGATGCTTGCATCGTTTCATGATCATGCTCTACAACTATTACTGTATTACCTAGATCTCTAAGTTTCTTGAGAGTCTTAAGAAGTTTTTCATTGTCTCTTTGATGTAGTCCAATTGAGGGTTCATCGAGAATATAAGTTACGCCTACAAGACCTGCACCTATCTGACTAGCTAGCCTTATTCTTTGAGCTTCACCCCCGCTTAGACTCTCTGCACTTCTGTCTAGAGTTAAATAGTTTAGGCCTACATCTATTAAAAATTCCAGTCTTTCATTAACTTCTTTTATTATTCTTTCCGCTATTTCTTTCTTCGACCCTTTTAATTTTAAGTTTACAAAAAAATCAAAGGCTTGTTCTATGGTGTAGGAAGTGATTTCAGGAAGGTTGGCTTCCATTAAGTAAACATTTCTGGCCTCTTTCCTTAGTCTAGTTCCTGAGCATGCTTTACAAGAGGCAAGGGAAATAAGTTTTGATAGATTGTCACGACTCCAACTCGATTCAGTTTCTTTATACCTTCTTTCAATGTTGTTGAGCACGCCTTCAAAAGGAAATATCCTCTCTACTAGACTTCCTCTCTTGTTCCTCCAACTAAAGCTGACTGGAACACCCTTACTGCCATTTAAGACTATATCCTTCACCTCATCAGAAAGCTCTTCAAAGGGATCATCTAGAGAGAAATCGTACTTTTTAGAGAGGCATCTAATTAGATGAAAGTGATATCTGTGACTTACATCCCAACCAACTATAGCACCTTCACTTAAACTTGCTGTTGGTTCGTGTATCACCTTAGACACATCTACATATTGTTTAACACCAAGACCTTCGCATTCAGCACATGCTCCTGCAGGATTATTGAAAGTAAAAAGCCTGGGTTCAAGTTCCGGAATGCTATACCCACAAACATTACAAGCCATTTTAGAACTGTAAGAAATATCTTTATTTTCATCTAAGAGGAAAACTACAAGGTTGCCATCTCCAAGGGTTAAGGCATTTTCTACTGATTCTGCTAGTCTTAATTTAAAATTATCATCCGGTTTTGAAGGCAGTATTAGTCTATCAACTACAGCCTCTATGGAATGCTTTTTATTCTTATTTAATTTAGGCTTATCATCGACATCAACAGTTATTCCATTAACCCTCATTCTTACGTAACCTTGTACTTTAAGTTCTTCAAATACATGTAAGTGTTCCCCTTTTTGTTCTTTAATTAGGGGAGCTAAAACCATAAGCTTTGTATCTTTAGGTAACTCTAAGATTTTGTCGCAAATTTGATTAGAAGTTTGCCCTTCTAGAGAAATATTATGATCAGGGCAGATTGGGGTACCGGCCCTTGCAAACAAGAGTCTTAAATAGTCATATATCTCTGTAACAGTTCCCACTGTAGACCTTGGGTTGTGAGATGTTGTTTTTTGTTCTATTGAAATTGCGGGTGATAACCCCTCAATATGATCAACATCAGGCTTTTCCATCATGGATAGAAATTGTCTTGCGTAAGCTGAGAGAGATTCTACGTATCTTCTTTGGCCTTCTGCATAGAGTGTATCAAATGCAAGACTCGATTTTCCTGATCCAGATAATCCGGTTATGACAACAAGATTATCTCTTGGAATATCTATGTCTATGTTTTTTAGATTATGCTGTCTTGCACCTCTAACTTTGATGTGTTTCATTAAAAAAAGATAATCTTTTGGAACCTAAGTTTAGAAATGAGATTATAATCTGTGTTCGTAATATTAACTAAATTTAAATTCATATGGCTAGAAGTGGAATAAATAAAGTAATCTTGGTGGGAAACTTAGGTCAAGACCCAGAGGTTAAATATACTGCAGGTGGAGCGGCTGTTACGACACTCAGTTTAGCCACTTCAGAGTCTTGGAAAGATAAAGATTCAGGTCAAGATCAAGAACGAACCGAATGGCATAGAGTAGTTTTATGGAGAAGACTAGCTGAAATAGCTGGTGAGTATCTAAAAAAAGGATCGAAAGTTTACATTGAAGGTCAGTTGCAAACCAGGAAGTGGGAACAAGACGGACAGACACGATACACGACGGAAGTTATAGGCCGCGATATGCAATTTCTAGATAGTAGGGGAGGAGGGTCTCAAGATAACTCCTACAATGATATGAATCAAGACATGGGGTCTCAAGATGTCCCTGATAGTGGCATCACTGATGATGATATTCCTTTCTAAATCTTTTCGAAAATTAGAGTTGCGTTAGTTCCCCCAAATCCAAAACTATTACTTAGAATTTTTTTCAGCTCAGTTTCCTGATTTTTTTGAATAATTGGAAAATTTATAGCACCCTCGTCTAGGTTCTCGATATTGGCTGAACCTGTAGCAAATCCTTCTTTCATCATTATTAAGCAAAAAATCGATTCATGGACGCCGGCCGCTCCTAAAGAGTGACCCGAAAGGGATTTAGTAGAGCTTATTAGAGGTAAATCTGTGCCAAATACATTCTCAATGGCTTTGAGTTCTGTAATATCACCAGCAGGAGTACTTGTTCCATGGGCATTGATATAGTCAACTTTTTCCTTCCCAGTCATGCCCAGAGCAATCCGCATACATCTTTCGCCTCCTTCGCCTGAGGGACTAACCATATCTTCACCATCAGATGTCGCTGCATAACCTGTTAATTGAGCATAAATTTTTGCGCCTCTTTTAATAGCATGTTCTTTTTCTTCTAAAATTACGGCTCCGCCCCCTCCTGCAATAACAAATCCATCTCTATCTCTGTCATATGCTCTTGATGCTTTTTCAGGACTATCATTATATTTGGTAGAAAGAGCACCCATTGCATCAAACAAACTTGTCATACCCCAATGCTCTGCCTCTCCTCCACCGGCTATGATGATATCTTGTTTACCTAATTGAATTTGCTCCATTCCAGATCCTATGCAGTGTGCACTTGTTGCACAAGCAGAGGAGATTGAATAGTTAATTCCTTTTATGCCAAAAGAGGTGGCCAAGCAAGCTGAAACAGTACTGCCCATAGCTTTTGTAACTCTATAAGGACCAATTCTTTTTAAGCCTTTGGACCTCAATATATCTGCTGAGTCTATTTGATCTTCTGAGGAAGCTCCGCCAGATCCCATAATTAAGCCTGTTCGTTCGCTCGATAAACTTTCTTCATCAAGACCCGAATCTTTT
>Ga0208127_1001045_pt1 | contig 14026 bp, 11 predicted proteins | sample ETNtaG_6_FD_185751 | JGI IMG/M metagenome (GOLD analysis project Ga0208127, IMG submission 185751) | Marine microbial and viral communities from oxygen minimum zone, Eastern Pacific Ocean - ETNP201306SV45 (SPAdes) (version 2) | ecosystem: Environmental > Aquatic > Marine > Oceanic ...
CCCAATCAGGAGCATGATTTTTTCTCCAGACTCCTGCAGTCAGTTTGTTGGCATCGGCATACGTGGGATAGGCATGGATGGTCCCAAGGATTTTATTAAGGCCAATGCCATGCTTCATTGCCAGGACAAATTCAGAGAGCAAATCTCCTGCATGGGGACCACAGATCGCGGCTCCAAGGATTTGGTCTTTTCCCGGTTTCGTAAGGACCTTGATCATTCCGTAGTTGTTGCGTTCCGCAATCGCGCGGTCCAAACCGGAAAGATCAAACGTGGTCTTTTCATAGGCAATATTTTGCGCCAGGGCATCTTCTTCACTGAGACCGACCCTGGCCAATTCCGGATCGGTGAAGGTGCACCAGGGCACCACGCGGTAATCCACTGCGAATTTCTTGAAAGGGGAAAACAATGCGTTGACCGTTGCATACCATGCCTGATGGCTCGCCACATGGGTGAACTGAAACGGTCCGGCAACATCCCCGCAAGCGTAAATGTTGGGGATGCTTGAACGGAGGAAGGGATCAACCTTGACCGTACCATCCGGGTTCAATTCCACCCCCACTTCTTCCAGTCCCAATCCCGAAGTTCCGGGTTTGCGTCCCGTTGCCAACAGAATGTGATCTACTTTGATTTGCTGCTCAACGCCATCTTTCCGGAAATAAACCTGCTGTTCCGAGTTCTTTTTTTCGATCCGGTCCACCTTGACCTCAGTCTGCATCTGAATTCCTTCGGACTCAAAATTCTTCAGCACCAGTTCTGCCAGATCACGGTCTTCTTTGGGAAGTACTTTTGGGTCCCGGGTCAGGATGGTGACCTCCGAACCAAGTCTGCGGAAGGCCTGTGCCAGTTCGCAGCCTATGGGGCCTCCGCCGATGATGAGCAGCTGTTTCGGAAGTTCCCTTAATTTCCAGATGCTATCGGAAGTGGAGTAAGCGGAATCTTCCAATCCTGGAATCGGAGGAATGGCCGGAGAAGCGCCGGTGGCAATGACGATGTTTTTCGTAGAAAGCAGACTTCCATTGACCTCCAACTCGTGAGGAGAAACCAGTTTTGCACTGCCTTTTATGCATTCCACACCAAGTGAAGTATAACGTTCAACACTGTCATGGGGGGTGATTGCTTCGATGATCTCTTGAATCCGGTCCATGACCAGCGGGAAATCCACCTGATACTGAATTTCTTTCAACCCGAAACGGTCATGTTGGTTCAGCTGATGGACCAGTTTCGCACTGGAAATCAGGGATTTGCTTGGCACACAGCCGTAATTGAGGCAGTCCCCTCCCATCAGGTTTTTTTCAATCAGGGCAACCCTTGCTTTTACTGCGGATGCAATATAACTCGACACCAGCCCTGCGGGTCCGGCACCGACTGCGACCAGATTGTAATCATAACGGGCCATATTGCTTTCAGGGTGAAGTATGGTTTCAGGAAAAAGGATTCAAACTTGTTGACGACGGGTTTGGATCCACCCCAACAGGCGTTTCATGATCAGGGGAAAAATTCCCAGCAGAAGGAAGGAGCCGATCAACATCGGGGAAAGGATGTCTCCTGCAGACTCGATTTGCCCCAGTTCCGCACCTGCATTGACAAAAACCAGAGTCCCTGCGAGCATCCCAATTTGACTGACCCAGTAAAAAGTCCACCAGTGAATTGGCATCAGTCCCATCACCAGATTGATTACAAAAAAGGGGATCACCGGTACCAGGCGTAATGTGAACAGGTAAAATCCTCCTTCATTGAGCATCCCCTCGTTGATGGTTTTCAAATACGTCTCGAATCGTTGCTGGACCCAGTCCCTCAACAAAAAACGTGCGGCAAGCATCGCCAGGGTTGCACCGATGCTGCTGGCGAAAGAAACCATCAAGGTCCCGATGGTCAAACCGAAGATTGCGCCTCCTGCAAGGGATAACGCTGCTGCCCCCGGAAGGGAAAGGGTTGTGGTAACTAGATAGATGCAAAAAAAAGTGAGCAATAGCTGAAAAGGTTGGGCCTCATAATGCTGTCGGATCACCTCACGGGATTCCTGGAGGAATTCAAGGGTGAGGTATTGTTTCAGATCATAAACAAAAAAAACTGTAATCAGAACCGCCAGTACCAGCAGCAATAGAATTCTTAAGAAATTTTTTTTATTGGATTTCAATTCCTCCATCAAAAGACCCAATACCTTCCTTCGCCTTCGGCAAAACATTTTTCGAGGAAGATAAACTCTTTCTTCAGTTCATCCCAATCAATGATGGTTTGATTCATGTTGATTTAAAAAATTTTTTCATTCGATCTGAAAAAAGCATCCTGAGTGCGATCTGGAACGAGTTCGACTGATTTTAGTGTCCATAACCCTAGCGAGGCCAAAGACCAGTTTCAAATCCTGGGAGAAATTTCTGATCCAGGTCCATGAATGTGTGAATATTTAAGATGAAATCTTAAATTTCATTTTTTTCTGAATGAAAATTGTTTTGTAAATTCAAATACTACAAACTGACGAATACCCTATTCCAAAAACTAAGAACGGTTGAACAAGAAATATTTTTTGTTATTTTGGGGTTACAATGAATCTGAACGATACACCTGCTTCGTTGTTAAGCACAACTGCCGAACTGACTTGTCCGAAGTGTGGATATTCTTCTGAGGAAAACATCCCGCAGGACCACTGACTGGTTTTTCATCGCTGCAGGTCCTGCAACCTCGTCTTCAAGCCCCTGGCTGGTGATTGCTGTGTCTTCTGTTCCTATGGTTCCAGGAAGTGTAATGGTCTTCCGAATAAAGACTGAAGGATCGGAGTTTTCCTGGTAGTGGGTTACAATCTTTGATAGTTTCCAAATTACATTGCACACCAATCTGATATTTAAACCATGCCCTATTCCCGATCGGTATTGGAGATGATCGGCAACACGCCGATGCATGAAATCACCAGGATGGATACCGGACCATGCCGGCTTTTTGTCAAACTTGAAAACCAGAATCCCGGAGGTTCGATCAAGGACCGGATCGGACTCTCGATCATCGAGGATGCAGAAAAAAAGGGGCGGCTGAATGCAGGTGGAACGATCATTGAGGCCACTGCCGGGAACACCGGGCTCGGCCTGGCCCTGGTTGCAGCACAGAAAGGTTATCGGCTGATCCTCATCATTCCCGATAAAATGAGTGCCGATAAAGTCCGTCACCTCCGGGCTCTGGGAGCGGAAATCGTCCTCACCCGTTCCGATGTTCCCAAAGGTCATCCCGAGTATTACCAGGACATGGCGGAAAGGATGGTTCAGGAAATTCCCGGGGCTTTTTGGGCAAGCCAGTTCGACAATCCTGCCAATCCGAAAGCCCACGAAGAAGGAACAGGCCCAGAAATCTGGGAACAGATGGATGGAGAGATCGATGCCTTCGTTGCCGGGGTGGGGTCCGGTGGAACCATCAGCGGAGTGGGGCGCTTTCTCAAATTCCAAAACCCGGAAATCTCAATCGTTGCTGCTGATCCCGAGGGATCCGTGGTGGCCCGTGCCGTCAAAACCGGAGAGGTGCGCTATGAAGGAGGATCGTGGCTGGTCGAGGGGATCGGAGAGGACTTTATCCCGGACAATCTGGATCTTTCAGTCATTGATGATGCGGAAACCGTCGACGATGCCGAAGCCTTTGCCGCAACCGGGGAACTTCTGCGTCAGGAAGGAATTCTTGGAGGCAGTTCCACTGGAACCCTGCTTGCCGGGGCATTGAAATGGTGTCGAAAACAAAGCACTCCGAAGCGGGTGGTGACCCTGGTTTGTGATACCGGAAACAAATACCTTTCCAAGGCCTTTGACGAAGCCTGGCTCCAGGAACAGGGCTTAACAAATCGTAATCCAACGGACGATCTTCGAGATCTGATCGTCCGTCGAGCAGATTTGGGACGGGTGGTCACGGTTGGACCGGGAGACACCCTGAACACTGCCTACGGAAGAATGCGTGCCAACGACGTGAGTCAACTGCCTGTTTTGGACGATAATGACTCGATCATCGGACTTTTGGACGAAGAGGATCTGTTGCTCGCAGTCCATCAAGCTTCCGAACGTTTTGCGGATCCGGTTTCACTTCACATGACCTCCAAACTGGACATCATTGATCCTTCCATGGACATTGAATCACTTTTCCCGATCTTCAAATCTGGAAAAGTAGCCATCGTCCAGCAGGATTCCACCTTTTTAGGACTGATTACCAGAGTTGATCTGATCAATCATCTCAGAAACAAAATCCACTGAAGTACTTTTAAAATCATGAAAAAATCAAAAACCAAACAGGGAATAGAAACCCGTGCCATCCATGCCGGACAGCAACCTGATCCCACCACCGGTGCGATCATGACGCCGATTTACGCGACCTCGACTTATGTCCAGGAAAGTCCCGGGGTTCATAAAGGCTTTGAATATTCCAGAACCCACAATCCGACCCGGTTTGCCCTGGAAGATTGTGTTGCCGATCTCGAAAACGGGGAAAAGGGATTTGCCTTTGCTTCAGGCCTGGCCTGTATGGGAACCCTGCTGGAACTCCTGGACAGTGGAGATCATGTCATTGCCATTGACGATCTTTATGGAGGAAGTTACCGGCTTTTTGAGAAAGTCAGGAAACGGACTGCCGGGCTGGAATGTTCCTTCATCGATCTTTCTGACCCCACTCTCTTGGAATCGGAAATCCGGGAAAACACACGGATGATCTGGGTGGAAAGTCCCACGAATCCCCTGCTGAAACTGGTGGATCTGGCTGAAATTGCCAGGATTGCCAAACGGCATGGATTGATTACCGTTTGCGACAACACCTTTTGTTCCCCCTGGGTTCAACGACCCATCGACCATGGTTTCGACATCACCATGCACAGTGCGACCAAATACCTCAACGGGCACTCCGATGTGATTGGCGGAATAGCTGTGATTGCTCCGGGAAAAGAGGAATTGAAAGAACAACTGGAATTCCTGCAAAACGCGGTTGGGTCGGTGCTCAGTCCCTTCGACAGTTTTATGGTTTTGCGTGCGCTGAAAACCCTGCCGGTCCGGATGGAACGTCACTGCAGCAATGCCATCAAGATCGCTCGCTTTCTGGAAAACCATTCTGCCATCGAAAAGGTCTACTATCCTGGACTCGAAAGCCACTCCCAGCATGCCCTGGCGTTAAAACAGATGCCGGCCTTCGGTGGAATGGTGACGGCAGTCCTCGGGGAAGGACTGGAGAAAGCAAAAAGCTTCCTCGAAAAATGCCAAATCTTCTCCCTTGCCGAATCCCTTGGCGGCGTTGAAAGCCTGATCGAACATCCTGCCATCATGACCCACGCCAGCATCCCCAGGGAAATACGTGAAACCCTCGGGATTTCCGATGGACTGGTCCGCCTCTCCGTCGGGATTGAAAATGTGGATGACCTGATCGAGGATCTGGATCAGGCACTTCAATGATTGGAAGGAATCATTGATTACCGAGTACATGTTGAGTTGTAAAAATTCTTCTTTTTTTCTGGAAAACCTTTTAACAGATTTGCAGAAGAAATTAAGATAACGGGTGGTTGAAACTTAGCTGGTCTGAATCAGACAAAAATCAGCTAAGGGTGAAGCGGTGGTAGCGTTTTTTTCCGGCTCGGAGGAGAACGCTTCCTTCCTTGAAATCATCCTTCGTGATTCGGTAGTCAGGATCAGACAGAGGTTCCTGGTTCAGATAAAGGCCGCCCTGGTTCATCAGCCTGCGTGCTTCACCATTCGATTTACAGAGACCGGATTCCCGGAATGCGTCAAAAACTCCGATTCCTTGAAGGAGTGAGGAGGAATCGATCTGGGTTGAAGGAATATCTTCCGATTCGCCGCCGCTGCCGAAAAGGGATTTGGCGGCCTGTTCAGCCTTCAGCGCTTCTTCACGGCCATGGGCAAGCGAGGTGGTTTCCAAGGCCAGTTTGGACTTGGCTTCTCGGATTTCGGCTCCCTGCAATCGGCTGAGTTCACGGATTTCGTTGAGGGGAAGAAAGGTAAAGAGGGTCAGGAATTTTTCAACATCCGCGTCTTCGCAGTTGATCCAGTACTGGTAGTATTCATAGGGTGAGGTTTTTTCCGGATCGAGCCAGACGGCCCCTTTTTCGGTTTTCCCCATCTTTCTTCCGGAAGCGGTGGTCAACAACGGATAGGTCCAGCCGAAGGCTTCGTTTTGACTGACTCTCCGGATCAGATCCACTCCTGAAAGGATATTGGCCCACTGGTCGTCACCGCCCATCTGCAGGATGCATTGATAGCGTTTGTTGAGTTCCAGGAAATCATAGGCCTGCAAAAGCTGGTAATTGAATTCCAGGAAGGAAAGCCCTGTTTCCAGGCGGACTTTGTAAGTCTCGAAGGAAAGCATGCGGTTGACGGAAAAATGGCGCCCGATGTCCCGGAGGAAATCGATGTAGTTCAGATTTCTAAGCCACTCAGAATTATTGATCAGTTCGGAGTCTCCACTGAAATCCAGGAAACGCTCCATCTGAGGTTTGATCTTCCCGACATTATCCTCCAACTGCTTTTCTGTGAGCATCTTCCGCATTTCTGTTTTGCCGCTGGGATCCCCGATCATTGCAGTTCCTCCACCCATCAGGGCGATCACCCGTTGCCCGTCCCTCTGCAGGTGGGCCAGTCCCATCAGAGGGATGAGGTGTCCGACATGGAGTGAATCCGCGGTCGGGTCGAACCCGATGTAGGCACAAATCCGGCCTGATTCGACACGTTTTTTTAATTCTTCAGGGTGTGTGGTCTGTTTGAAAAAACCGCGTTCTTCAAAGGTCTCAAGAAAGCTCAAAGGAAATCCGGGAGTGAAGGTTTAGAAGGGCTGCCTTCCGGAAAAGGCTTCGGAAAGGGTAACATCGTCAACATAATCCAGGTCCCCGCCGGCCGGAAGGCCCCTGGCAAGCCGGGTGATTCGTGTCACCTGATTTTCAAATTCATGCTGGAGAAACAAAGCCGTCGCTTCTCCCTGGACCGTGGGGTTGGTGGCAAGAATCAGTTCCTCGATCTGCTCGTTCTGGATGCGTTGCTTGAGTTGGGCAACGGTCAGTTGTTCCGGACCGATTCCGTCCAGGGGTGAAATGGAACCATTGAGGACGTGGTAGAGTCCGTGGAAGATTCCGCTTTTCTCAATAGGCAGGATGTTATTCGCCTGCTCCACCACACAGAGTTGGGTTCTTTCGCGGGAATTGCTGCTGCAGATGTTGCAGGGGTCGTTGTCGGTAAAGACGAAACAACTGCTGCAGGGGCGGATCTGTTCCTTGACCCGGACAATGGCCTCAGCGAAATTTCTTGCCTCATCAGGACTGTAGCTTAAAACCCGGAAAGCAAGGCGCTGTGCGGTTTTACGGCCGATGCCGGGGAAACGGGAAAATTCCTCGACCAGTCGTTCCAGCGAAGCAGGGATCTGCATGAATTCAGGATGCGTCCGGGAAGTAGAGTTCCGGTTGACGGGCCGCGGTGAGTTGCAGTCCCAGGGGGTCCATTTTTTTGATCTCGAGTCCCTTTTCTTCAGGGTCCCATTCTTCAGGATAGGGGGTGCATTCCTGTTGACTCATCAGCTGAAGACGCTTGCGGTATTCTTCCTCGCTCCGTTCCAGGTGCTCCAGCATCGCCCGTCCGGATTTGAGGAATTTTTTCATGATCCCCTTGGCATTGGATTTGGCCAAAAGCTCCGAAATCAACTCGGAATTTCGCAGTGAAACCGTCAACTCGGCACGGATATCGATTTCCACTTCATGCTCCTCAACCATGGTTCCGCACTTGTGGATCCTGCCCTCCGGCATACGGAGCTCGGAATATTCACGGGTTTCGCACTTCGGACACTTGAGCCAGACGATCCAGCCCTGCATCGGGCTGTGAAGTTGTTTCTGGATTTTCTGCTCGCGGCGTTCCGCGAGATTGATCACTTTGGCCATCATGCAAGATCAAAAATCAACACTATTTTCAGGTAGATGCTATCCAATGCCCCTTTGGATGTCAAAGCCAAAGCCCCGAAGTTTGGTTTCAAATCCAAGAGAATTTCAGGAAAGAATTGTGTATAGTAATCGATAAAAAAGAATTTCGGACCGGTTTGGAAGAAACCGGTATTCCAAATCCCTCAAGTGAAACCATGAGCAACATAACCATTTCCTCTGAACTTCGAGAACAGGTTCGGCAGGCCCGTGAGGCCTATCTGCAGTTGGCAAATCTTGGCACGGAATCCAAAAACCAGGTGCTCCATGCTTTTGCAAAAGCCTTGAGAGCCAACACATCCAAAATCCTGGAAGCCAATGCCCTCGATGTTGTCGAAGCAGAAAAAATGGTTCAAAGCGGAGAACTCAGTGAAAGTGCCTGCAAAAGGGTGATGCTCAATGAGGCCAAGATAGAACTGATGGCACAAAACTGTGAAAGCGTTGCCAAACTGGAAGACCCGGTGGGCAAGGTTCTGCAGGCGACACGGCTCGACGAGGGGCTCGACCTGTACCGGGTGAGTTGCCCGATCGGGGTGGTTCTGGTGATCTTCGAGTCCAGACCGGATGTGGTGGTGCAGATTTCGGCACTGGCAGTCAAATCCGGGAACGCGGTAATCCTCAAGGGAGGAAGGGAAGCCGTCCATTCCAACCGTGTTCTTGCGGAAATCCTCCGTCAAACGGCAGATGATTTTGAAGAAATGCCGATCAATGCCTTGAGCCTGGTGGAATCCCGGGACGAGGTTTCACAACTGGTCCAGATGAGTGAAGAACTGGATCTGATCATCCCGCGCGGAAGCAACGAGTTGGTCCAGTCGATTCAGGCCCGCGCCCAGGTTCCGGTACTCGGGCATGCGGATGGAATCTGCCATGTCTTCATCGACGCAAATGCGGACCCTGAAAAAGCGAGGAAGGTGGTTTTGGATTCCAAAACAGATTATCCCGCGGTCTGTAATGCCCTGGAAACCCTGTTGGTGGATCGTGAGCTTAGCTCCGAACTTCTAAAAAAGATCATGGAAGATCTTGTTCAGGCAGGAGTTGAAATCAGGGCCTGTCCGGATACTCAGAAGAAACTTGAAGGTCACTCCCAACTTGAAATGGGAAATGCTTCAGAAGAAGACTGGAAAACCGAACACCTGGAAATGGTTCTTTCTGTAAAAACGGTTGCAGGACTGGAAGAAGCGATTCAGCACATCAACCGTTACGGTTCCAATCATACCGATTCCATTGTCACCGAATCTCATGAGGCTGCCGAAAGGTTCATGAACGAAGTTGATTCTGCCGGTGTTTTCTGGAACGCCTCGACCCGGTTTGCCGACGGCTTCCGTTATGGACTTGGTGCGGAGGTTGGTGTCAGTACTTGTAAAACCCACGCCCGCGGACCCGTCGGACTGGAGGGAATGGTGATCTACAAATACAAACTCTATGGAAGCGGACAGGGAGCGGGAAGTTACAGCAAAGGGGAAAGGAAATTCATGCATCAACCCCTGGAAACCTGAAAAACACCTTTTGCCCATGCTTTCAAAAAAAGACATCACCCGGGACTGGCTTCCACGTTACACCGGAACCGAGATCGGGGAATTCGGTGATTACATCCTGCTCACCAATTTTGATAATTATGTCACCAAATTTTCCGAACGTTTTGAAATGCCGATCCGTGGAGAAGGCGGACCGATGCAGACCTGTACCAACCGTGATGGACTGACGATCATCAACTTCGGCATCGGTTCGGCCAATGCCGCAACCATCATGGATCTGCTTTCGGCAAGACATCCTCGGGGTGTGCTTTTTCTTGGAAAGTGCGGTGGGCTGAAACGTTCGACCGAAATCGGCCGATTCATCCTGCCGATTGCTGCCATCCGCGGGGAAGGGACCAGCAACGATTACCTTCCACCCGAGGTGCCCGCCCTGCCTTCATTTAAACTTCACAAATTCGTCTCAAATACCCTGATTGAATTCGAACAGGAATACCGAACCGGGGTGATTTACACCACCAACCGCAGGGTCTGGGAATGGGATAAGGAATTCCGTAAACGTCTAACGCGGCTTTCCACCATCGGTATCGACATGGAAACCGCGACCCTGTTCATTGTCGGTCATGCAAACAAGATCTCGCGTGGTGCACTGCTCCTTGTTTCCGACATGCCGTTGATGCCTGACGGAATCAAAACCCAGAAAATGGACCGAAGGGTGAATGCCAAATTCGTCGACATGCATCTGGAAATGGGTATCCGTGCGATGACCGAAATCGGGGAAAAAGGAGAGGAAATCAAACATTTTGGATACTGAATCAGCGTTCCAAATGCTAAGTGCATTCATGGGAGAAAACGATGTCGAGTTCTCAAGTCTTTGAATCGGTACGGTCTCCGGCGGTGGCGTCCCTGTTCTATCCCGGGAATCCTTTCGAACTCCAGCAAAACGTCCAGGAACTGTTGGATGAAGCATCCCAGGATGTGGATCTACCTGACGAGCGGATTTTAAGAGCGCTGATCGTTCCCCATGCAGGATATGTCTATTCAGGAAGCACTGCTGCGAAGGCATATCGTCTATTAAACAATTATCGCGATGAGTTTCGTCGTATCATCCTGCTCGGGCCTGCACACCGGGTCTGGATTGAGGGGCTCGCAATTCCTGGAGTTGAGGCGTTTGAAACCCCTTTGGGTCGGATTCCCCTCGCTGTCACACAGATCCGGGAATTACTCCGTTTCCCGGAAGTGCAACTCCGTGACGATGCCCATCTGGAAGAGCACTGCCTCGAAGTGCAACTCCCTTTTCTCCAGGAATTGTTGGGGGATTTCGATTTAATCCCTGCGGTGGTGGGTGAAACATCGGCTGAAACTTTTTCAGAAATCCTGGAGACGTTGCTTCAGGATTCAAACAGCCTCCTGCTCCTTAGTACCGACCTCAGCCATTTTTTAAGTTATTCCGAAGCCCAGGAGATGGACAGCAACACTGCCAGGGCAATCGAATCGTTCAAGGAAGAGAAGATCCTCCCGGAACGGGCTTGCGGGGCGCATCCCTTACGGGGGCTTCTGCGTTTCGCAAGGAACCGAAATTGGAATATCCACAGGCTCGGTCTCTGTAATTCCGGAGATACCGCAGGATCGAAGGATCGAGTGGTGGGTTATGGAGCCTGGGCGCTCACCGAAAAATCGGACTGAAAAAAGTCCTGAATAAATTTTGAGCCTCAACCTTCCAGGGAACCTCAAAATTTTCCGCAATCACTTCTGATATCAACTTTTCAGAAACTCTCCTTGAGTGAGTAAATAGACCTCGTCATTCTTCTCCAAACTAAGTTTTGCTTTTACCGATCCACGGCAGACGCAGAGTTCCACCATCCCGTCACTGTTGATGAGGAATGCTGCAGGTTCGAGAGAAGCAGCCTGCTCGTAGTGTTCCACTCCTGAAAGCAGTTGATCATGAATTCTGACCTGGGATCCGGGCAGGACCCTGTTGCCGGGAAGGTTCGTCAATGCATTTCCAAAATGGTCGAATCCCAGGATCTTTCCGCTCCAACCTTCGGGAATCGGCAGAGCCTTTTCCTCTTCCAGTCGAACCCACGCATCAAGTGGTTGGCCCAATGCTTTGATTTTTCCTGTTTGGGCAAGGAATGCTCCGACAGGCGAAAAGAGATGCAGTCCGTCGAAGCTGGCGTGCTTTTTCCAGCAGGGGCCTTCTTCCGCAATCCGGAAGATTTGTGAAGGAGGATGAGCTTCCAGAATTCCGCTGAAAATTCCGTTATCCGGTCCAACCAGATAACCAATCCGGGTTTCTGCGGCCAGGGCTTGACGACCACTTCCCACTCCCGGATCCACTACTGCGATATGGACTGCAGGCAATGTAAATTCTCTCAATGACCGGCTTAAAACGCTTTTGGTCGTATGAAGATCCTGTGGAGGCAGGTCATGGGTCAGGTCAAGAATCTGTGCCTCCGGATAGATAGAAAGAATCCGGCCTTTCATGGCACCGACGTAACCATCCCGGGTGCCGAAATCAGTGGTCAGGGTGATGATGCTTGAGGTCATCAATGGGGATGAACTTCAAAAAATGTTTTCAGAAACGAGCTTTGTTCTTTCCAGGATCGACAGGGAATTCAGCTCAGCGAAAAACTACTGTTGAGATATTCCCGACTTGCCACCTCTTAAGACAAATTTCTGTACTTTCCCGGTTGCGGTTTTGGGCAGGTCTTCCACAAAACTCACCCATTGGGGAACCTTGAAGTGGGCCAGGGAATTTCGGACAAACTCTTTAAGTTCTCCCTCTTCGCAATGTGCCTGGTCTTTGAGAACGACAAAGGCATGGGGGGATTCTCCCCATTTTTCATGGGGCATCCCCACCACGGCAACTTCCTGGACAGCAGGGTGGCTCAACAGGCATCCTTCAAGTTCCACGGAAGAAATGTTTTCTCCTCCGCTGATGATGACATCCTTGAAACGGTCCCGGATTTCCACATAACCATTCGGGTGAACCACGGCCGCGTCTCCGGAGTGGAACCACCCGTCCCGGATTGCTTTCCCGGTTGCCTCTGGGTCGTTGTAATACCCTTTCATCACCACATTCCCCCGGACGACGATTTCTCCCAGGGTCTGCCCGTCCCTGGAAACTTCGCTTCCATCCTCAAGCACCACTTTCAACTCACCCGAACTGACAAGTTCCACTCCCTGGCAGGCTTTGATCCTGGCACGTTCAGAAACGGAAAGTCCGTTATGCTCCGGTAAAGGTTCACAGACGGTGATCAGGGGTGCTGTTTCGGTCAAGCCGTAGACGTGGGTCAGTTCCCAGCCGAGTTCTTTTTCCACCTGCTCGATGGTGGCCGCCGCAGGCGGAGCCCCGGCAGTGAAGAGACGTACTCCTTTAGGAGCATTCGCCCGGACTTCCTCAGGGGCATTAGCGATGCTGATCAGCACCGTGGGTGCAGCGCAGAACATGGTGATGTTTTCCTCGCGGATCAACTGAAAAATCAGGGCGGGTTCGACTTTTCTCAAACAGACATGGGTCATTCCCCGTGCGGTGTTGATCCAGGTGAAGGTCCATCCGTTGGCATGAAACATGGGTAAGGTCCATAAATAACGGTCCTTCGGACTAAGGTGATGATGCACCAGCGTTCCCATGATGTTCATGTAGGCATTGCGATGGGTGATCATCACTCCCTTCGGTCGGGCAGTGGTTCCACTGGTATAGTTGATGGTGATCAGGTCTGATTCATCTATGGAGACGGGTTGGAAATCCGGATCATGGGCCTGCAATGTGGTTTCATATTCCAGCCAACCCTCTCTGGAACCCTCCAAGGCGACAAAAGATTCAATCGATTTTAACTGTCCCCGGATTTCATCAATAGCATCCATGTAATCCGGATGGGCGCAGACGATTTTTGCTCCACAGTGATTGAGGATGTATTCGAAGTCACTGGACTGGAGGCGGTAATTGATCGGGACCAAAACCGCTCCGATCTGCGGAACCGCATAATAACCCTCCAGGTGTGAATGGGTGTTGGGCGCAATGTATGCCACCCGGTCGCCCTGTTTCACTCCAAGTTTCTGCAATGCATTGGACCAGCGATCACAGCGTTCCAGAAATTCTGCGTAACTGAATCTCAAATCACCATCCACCACCGCCTCACGGTCAGCATAAAGGTTCTTGGCGCGACGGGAAAATTCCATTGGGGTGAGTGCCGTTTCCATAATTTTGCTTTGTCAGTAAGGTTTAAGTAATATTTTCAAAATTTTTTTCATCCTTTTTGATATATCATCAAATTTTTTAAGCAATGATCCTACGATGATTTGCGGTCCTATTTCAATCAGCTTCAGAATAAATTCCCATTCACCATCCTAAATTCCGGGGTTGGTCTTCATAATCGGCATACCATCGCACATTTTCAGAATGAATATTTTTTCCAAAATCGAAGCTCAGAGATTCGTTCAGGAGGGTTTTATCGTGAAACACCATTTCTTCGATGCTTCAGAAGTGGAAATCATGCAGAAGGAAACGAATCGATTGCTGGAAGAAGGAACGTTCAGGAATGTCAGCATCGATGAGGATGGCAATCCGTCTGAAACCTCGCAGAACCTTCAGTTGATCCCATTATATGATCAAAGCAGGATTTTCAGG
>Ga0208127_1001049_pt1 | contig 14005 bp, 17 predicted proteins | sample ETNtaG_6_FD_185751 | JGI IMG/M metagenome (GOLD analysis project Ga0208127, IMG submission 185751) | Marine microbial and viral communities from oxygen minimum zone, Eastern Pacific Ocean - ETNP201306SV45 (SPAdes) (version 2) | ecosystem: Environmental > Aquatic > Marine > Oceanic ...
AAGTTACAAAAAGATATTATAAGTCTTCTTGGTCGCGTAGGTGCTGTATGTAAGCAGCTTTTTGAATTTCAGCGCGACGAGAAACAGAAGGTTTCGAGAATGTCTGGCGCTGACGGAGCTGACGCATGGTTCCTGTTTTATCAAACTTACGCTTGAAACGCTTTAGTGCGCGATCGATATTTTCACCGTCTTTGATTGGAATTATTAGCATGAATCTACCCTCCTTTCTTTATAATTAGGTGGCAAATATAATAGTATTTATAAGAACCTACTACCCTATTTTAAAATTTGTTTGGCAATAACAACTTTTTGGATTTCAGAAGTGCCTTCACCAATTGTACAAAGCTTGGAATCGCGAAGGAATTTTTCAACGGGAAAATCTTTAGAATAACCATAACCGCCAAAAACTTGAACAGCTTCATTTGCCACTCGAACACATGTTTCAGAAGCAAACAATTTACACATGGCGCTGAGTTTTGTCATACGCCTTCCCATATTTTTTTCATAACAGGCTTTGTGCATCAATAGTTCAGAAGCTTCAATATCTGTAGCCATTTCTGCCAATTTAAAAGAAATGCCTTGAAATGCATTTATGGGCTTTCCAAACTGAACTCGCTCAGAAGAATATTTTAAAGAAGCCTCATAAGCACCTCTAGCAATTCCCAACGATAATGCAGCTATAGAAATTCTTCCACCATCTAAAATTTTCATAGACTGAATGAATCCATCACCAACAGGACCTAAACGGTTGGCGTCTGGGATTCGACACTGATCAAAAACAAGCTCTGCCGTTTCCGATGCACGCATTCCTAATTTATTTTCTTTTTTACCTGCATAGAAGCCAGGAGTGCCCCGTTCAACTACAAAAGCTGTCATTCCGCGACTATCACCTTTTTCTCCTGTACGCACAACAATAACGGCGATATCCCCACTACTACCATGTGTAATAAAATTTTTAGTGCCATTGATAATCCAATCATCTCCTTGTTGAACGGCTGTAGAATTCATCCCACCAGCATCAGAGCCGGTATTATGTTCGGTTAAACCCCATGCGCCAATCCACTCGCCAGAAGCAAGCTTTGGTAACCACCGCTGTTTCTGGTCCTCATCTCCAAACTCAAATATATGGTTGGTACATAGAGAATTGTGTGCTGCTATTGAGAGTCCTATTGAAGGGTCAACCTTTGAAATTTCTTCAATAATAGCGGTATACTCAAAATATCCAAGTCCAGCACCCCCGTAGGTCTCAGGTATAAGTATGCCCATAAACCCCATGTCACCAGCTTGATGTAGAAGTTCTTTAGGAAAAAATTGCCGTTCATCCCAATCCATTACATGCGGGGCAATGTACTGTTGCGCAAAATCACGAGCAGAAGCCGAAATCAGCTTGTGTGATTCGCCCAGTTCAAAGGAAGGGCCCGATAGTATTTCAGTTTTCATAGCTATTTAAAACACAAATATAAAGATAATCTTGCTTTTTTAATGGAGTCTATTTGGCTAATAACAGCCAAGTCTTTCCATGAAGTTAGCGAATCCTTCTGCGTTCTTAAGGCCACAATACTACTGGCCAAAGAAGCACTGATATATGGAGACTTTGAAAGCTGTGCTATGGTGAGGTTGTTGATATTTTGTTTTTCTATAAATGGGACAGAGTCAAGTCTAAAATACACCCACAACTGTTCCTGCACTTCGGATTTTAAACCCCAAACATCATCTAACTGATCTTTTATCAAGAATCCACCCAGCTGATTGCGCATGGCAATAATTCGCTGACTCAACACAGGTCCAATTCCGTAAACTTGTTGCAACATTTCAATCGTTGCTTCATTAATTTCCCTTTTAACCATTGTTTTTGGCGCCTTTTTAGGTTTTTTAGTTTTTGGAAATTTTAAATATGGGGAAATACGATTCATTTTAGCATCTGATAACCCTGTGACTTTTTTTAGGTCTTTTACCGAAAACAAATAAGACCCAGCAGCACGATAAGCACGAATGTTTTTAACTGCAGACATCGGAATATCAAGCTGGTAGGCTTTAAAATCTGAGATATAATTGGGGTTAAACGGATAGATGCTGTCTGTTGATTTGGATTGAACAATTTTTAAACTCTTTAGTGAATCTATTAGGCGTTGATTTTCCTTGTTGACAGTAAAAGCTTCAGATTTTTCTGGGCTTGGGTTATATAACCACGAAATAAGTAGGTGAATGGCAAAAAATAAAAAAAGAGTCCACAAGACACCTCTGCGCTGTGATTTATTGAGTTTGTAAAAAGGGCTTTGGGGTTTCACATTTTACACTAGGACTTTGCCCTTATTGCTGTTAAATATCTGTTGAGTTCTTTTTTTACTACTGGAAACAAGAAGTAAAGTCCAATCATATTTGGAAATACCATGGCAAATATCATGGCATCAGAAAAAGCCCATATGGAGTCCATACTAGCAGCAGATCCAATTACGATGAAAATCAAAAACAACAACTTGTAGGTCATATCTGCCCTTCTGCCCCGACCAAATAAAAATTTCCAAGACTGAATTCCGTAATATGACCACGAAATCATAGTCGATATGGCAAATAAGAAAACTGCAATTGTTAAAAACAAATCAGAGTAAGGGATATACTGTTCAAATGCTTTTGACGTAATTCCAGCACCCTCATAAAGACTACCATCTATTAAAACCTTTCCGCTAACATCTTCATAATTTATACCATTAATCTCAAGGCTGTAACTACCATCAGCTTGTTCAACAGCACCATCATATTTAGATAGATCTCCGTATGCAAACTTGTTTTGACTGTTGAATGTAATAATGACTAAAGCTGTCATTGTACAAATCACTACCGTATCAATAAATGGTTCTAATAATGCTACTAAACCTTCGGAGGCTGGATACTTGGTCTTTACGGCAGAGTGTGCGATTGAAGCAGAACCTGCCCCTGCTTCGTTAGAAAAAGCGGCACGTTTAAAACCTACCATCAAAACTCCTATAATACCTCCAACACCAATGGCTTTAGGATTAAATGCCTCAGAAACAATAAGTGCAATGGCATCATCTAAAAAGCTGAAGTTAACTGACAAAATATAAATACAAGCCAATACATATAAGACAGCCATAAAAGGCACTACACGCTCAGTAACGGACGCAATACGCTTTATCCCACCAATAATAATAAGCCCTACAAGAATTGCCATCAACAAACCAATTACAGCTCCAGCACTTGTACTTTCTAGACCCATTAGTTGTTTTAGTACAACAGTAGCCTGGTTGGATTGAGCAGCGTTACCACCGCCAAAGGAACCTCCAATACAACATATAGCAAAAATTACTGCAGTAATCTTACCGAGTTTGGCAAAACCCTTTTCACTTAAGCCTTTTTTCAGATAGTACATGGGTCCTCCATAAACTGTTCCGTCTGGTCCTACATCACGATATTTCACTCCAAGCGTACATTCTACAAACTTGGTAGACATACCGATTAGCCCACAAACAATCATCCAAAAAGTAGCGCCTGGACCACCTAAAGCTATGGCGAGTGCAACACCTGCAATATTACCGTTACCTACGGTCCCTGAAACAGCAGTTGCCAATGCTTGAAAATGACTTACTTCACCTTCTTGACTTTCGTCTTTAATGGTATCTATCACGTCGCCGTCAGCCACATTAACAGCTGATTTTTCTTCAACTGAATTGTGATCAATATCGTCATACTTTCCTCGAACAACATTAATGGCCAATGGGAATCGGCGAACGTTAATAAACCCAAAATAAATGGTAAAAAACAATGCACTTCCAACGAGTAAATAAATAACAAAAGGGTTGCCGCCAACTTGGAAGAAAACCAACTCAGAGAAAAAGTCAGAAACAGGTTTAAATGCTTCATTAATGCGCTCATCTAACCCCCTTTCGGTGGTTTGGGCGTTTAGCGGCATACACAAAAGGGTTGTAATTAAAGTGATAAAGTATTTCATAATTTAGTTTGAATTATAAATCAAAAACTGATGAGCGTTTTGCAAACAAGAAATCTTTCATTCTTAGCCAGAAAGCAAAAACCAAATATAATGCAAAGCCTACGCCAAGTGAAAAAAAACTCAAGTATATAAAGAAAATGCGAACATGTTTTGCTTTCATACCCAGACGTTCTGCCAATCGAGAACATACCTCAAAGCCACGTTTTTCCAGAAAATAGCGCAAATCATGCATCATGCCCATTACACAAAAGTAATCAAAGATTTAAAAGTCTATGACCAAAAGTACATGATAAGCATCTACGTTGATTACAATAGTTAGTTTTCAACTGAATACTAGCTTGACTTTCTAAGGCATCTTCTATTTTACAGCCGAGCTGCTTAAAATTCATACTATAATTGTTTTTTTCCGCAGGTAATTGATGTACCCAGTCCAATATTTGATCAACTCGTTTGTCAGCTGTGTATTTGTAATAATGAAACAGAAAAGGGAAAACGGTATTCAAAAGTAGCAGCTGAATAAATGATTTGGTCAATTTACGCTGTTGCTTTTTGGCAGGCGTATGAAATTGATAATGTGTCTCCCAAAAAAAGGTAGTCTTAGATTGCATCAATACGTACAATTCGTCCAAGCTTTTTGCTGCCTGAATGTGTGATAACAAGCGTGGGGTTTGGGCTGTCAACCATGCGAGTTGGGACAATCGAATGGTAGGAAAATTTGCTGGGCGTAAACGGAAAAACTTGAGGCTTTCAGCTATGGGATTAAGCTTGTATTTGTGCCGCAAATACAGATATGTCTTATGTTGCTTTTCAAAGTATGCATGGTCAACAGTTTTATCAAAAAGATTCGATTGTCCAAAAAAAAGAGCTTCGAGTTCTTCGGTATTTAAAGTGTTATTTAGTACAGCTTTCCATGGTATTGTTAGTGCCATATGGGCAAAAGCCAATCCATTTTGCTTTAATCCAAAACCCTTTGCTAAGGCAACAAAAAATACGGACTCCCAATTATTTTTACTCAAAGACAACCATTGCTCAAATAATGCCGTTTTTTCCATAAGTCGCTCTACATAGAGTCGCTCCCAAAATTGGCGCTGTAAAAATTCGGGGATAGTATGAATTTTATCTGCACAGCTAATCCATTTTTTGTCTTGCCTAATCCATCGGTCATACTTTTTGAATACGTTATTAGAAACATATTCCGACAAACATAGTGTTGGCATAGGCTGCTGGCTTACATCAAAAATAGGAATGTCATTTTCCCAGACCACGTGCAAAATGACGTTGTCATAATTGGTGTCCAATTCATGTCGGTGATTAAACCAGTCTGAGGCACGAAGATGAAGCTCTACATTACCTACCCAGAGTGTTTTATTTAATTGTATGTGCGCATTGAAAAAATCAGGGCCAGCATTGGAATTCTCTTCTCCGGGCTTGACCACAAAAAGGTTTTCACCACAAGTCGTTTTTAAAGACTTACGGCTAAAATATTGTGTTTTCCATAAATAGGCGAGCAATTCTTCGCGCACCTGATTTTGAGATTACTCCTCCAAATCGCCCTCCCATGCAAGGACGCCACCTTCAAGATTATATACAGCACTAAAACCCATTTGACTCATGAGCTGACAAGCCTGTCCGCTTCTTGCGCCAGAGCGACAATACACAAAATAAGATTTGGATTTATCCAAAGATTGAATCGAAGCTATAAAATCAGGTCCGCCGTGAATATCCATATTTACGGCTCCTTTGATATATCCTGACTCAAACTCATCCGCTGTTCTAACATCAATAATCACAGATCCTGAAGTTTCTTGTTGTAATTCAGCCCATGCTTGGGGCAATAATTCGCTCATTTGTGTTTGTTTTTTGGGCGAAGACACACAGGCAGTTAGTATCAATAAAACAAAAATAGACCTATGCATCTTTTTATTTTTCCAAATATAATTCAAATTTTTTTATACATTTGTATATACAATATTTGTTAGTACAATGATAAGTAGAAATGTCGTAGTCCAAATGATGAAAAATGGAAATGTATTTGCTGAGCACATTGGAAATACAGTTCAACCATTTGGATTAAGTTTACAGCAATTCAATGTTTTGCGAATTTTAAGAGGTCGCAAAGGAATAGCCGCATCGTTGGAAAGCATAACTGATGATATGATTCATCGCATGAGTAATACCTCTAGGATAGTTGACAAACTCCTAGAAAAGGAGTGTGTTGAACGAGTTATATGCCCAGAAAATCGACGAAAGGTGAATATTTTTATAACCAAAAAAGGGTTAAGGCTACTCAAAAAAATTGATGGTATTATTGATCAAACAGAAGAAAAACTAACAGCATCCTTATCCAAAAAAGAAATGGACCAATTGTTGTTACTGTTGAATAAAATAAAAATTAAATAAGTTTAAAATCATGATTATAAATAAAAGAAAAATAACAGCCTTTTTGGCTTCTAGCTTGTTAAGCTTTGGGTTAAGCGCTCAAACAAAAGCAATTTCTAATGGAATCATCTATTGGGAAGGGTCTAAAATCACAACCGACTCACACGTTGGCACCCTTGATATTAGCCAAGGAACCTTAACATTTGAAGCAGACGCAATTGTTAGCGGCAAATTTACCGTTGATATGAACTCCATGGTATGCACAGATCTTTCTGAAAAAGCTGGTGCAAGATTGGTAAGTCACCTTGAATCTGATGATTTTTTTGGTGTAGCAGCGCATCCTGAATCCACACTTACATTCACTAATGCTGTTCCGACAGCTAAGGGTTATAAAATAACGGGGGAATTTACCATTCGCGGCATCACCAATACTGAGATTTTTGAACTCAATCTTGATGGAAATACAGCTACCGCTGAATTTGAAATAGACCGTTCGAAATACAATGTGAAATATAAGTCTGGATCCTTTTTTGAAAACTTAGGAGACAAGCTCATTAATGACGAATTAAAGCTTCGTGTGAGCTTTACCTACTAATCTTTGTTTTTTTATCTCTGAATTGCATATATTTGGGCAGATGAAAAAACGCATTTTTAGTACGCTTTGGTGGAACTCCTAATTGGAGATGATAAGCGTATTATACATAATTGAAAGGCTTGTCATAATACGACAAGCTTTTTTTATTTTCAACTAATGAAGTTTAAACTACATACAGATTCTTGTGAACTCTTGACCGATACCATGACACCGGTCAATATGTACCTTAAAATTAGGGATAAATATCCTGAAAGTGTATTGCTCGAAAGCTCTGATTATGGTGCCAATGACAACAGTGTTGCTTATATATGCTTCAACCCAATTGCTTCTTTTAAGGTTCATAACCAACACATAACAGAACGCTTTCCAGACGGTAGTACTTCCCAAGCAGACGTTACAGCAAACGTTTCTGTGGTTGACAGATTGGAAACATTTGCCGCAAGATTTGAAACTGATGAGCAACAAAATCGCTTCTTAAGCAATGGGTTGTTTGGATATACTTCCTATGAGGCCGTTCAATATTTTGAAGATATTGAGCTAACCAAAAAGCATGATGATGCAGATATCCCTGAAATATATTATGCGTTATACAAAAATATTATTGCTATCAATGTTTTTAACAACCAAGCCAAGCTTTTTTCGCATTGTTACCAAAGCGAAAGCAACCTTGAAGAAATCACCCAGCTGCTCAAGGCGCCTACGCGTGATTCATATTCATTCAAAAAAGAGGGAAAAGCATCGTCAAATATGCGAGACGAAGAATTTGTAGCGCTTGTCAAAAGAGGTATAAAGCATTGCATGCGTGGAGATGTTTTTCAAATTGTCCTGTCACGTCGCTTTTCTCAACCTTACAGCGGAGATGACTTTAGTTTGTATCGTGTACTGCGATCAATAAACCCTTCGCCATATATTTTCTATTTTGATTTTGGAGGGTTTAAAATTTTTGGAAGTTCTCCAGAAGCACAACTTGTGGTACAGGATGGTCTGGCTGAAATACACCCAATCGCAGGCACATTTATCCGTACCGGAAATGATATACAAGATGAAGCCAAAGCAAAAGAATTGGCAAAGGACTTGAAAGAAAACGCTGAGCACATGATGCTAGTGGATTTGGCAAGGAATGATTTGAGCCGACATGGTCACGAAGTAACAGTCGAAAAAGACAGAGAAGTACAATTTTATTCGCACGTTATTCATTTGGTGTCTAAAGTTACAGGGCAAAAAAAGTCTGACACGGCTACCATGCAAATTGTAGCTGACACCTTCCCTGCTGGAACATTAAGTGGTGCACCTAAACACCGTGCCATGCAACTCATCGATTCTTACGAAACTACAGATCGCTCGTTCTACGGGGGAGCTATTGGATTTTTAGATTTCAAAGGCAACTACAACCATGCTATCATTATCAGGTCGTTTTTAAGTAAAAACAATGTTTTGCACTACCATGCTGGTGCAGGGGTTGTTTCAAAATCAAACCCGGAAAGCGAATTGCAAGAAGTATATAATAAATTACGTGCGCTTCACAACGCCATGGACAAAGCAGAAAAACAATTTCCATGAATATTTTAGTTATTGACAATTACGATTCATTCACCTTTAATTTGGTCCATTATTTAGAGGAGTTAGACTGTAGCGTTACCGTAAAACGCAACGATCAGTTTGCACTTGAAGAAGTGGCTGATTATGACAAAATTGTACTGTCACCAGGGCCTGGAATTCCCGATGAAGCTGGGCTACTTAAGGCTACTATTGAGGCATACGCAAAGCGTATTCCAATGCTAGGTGTTTGCTTAGGACATCAAGCAATTGCAGAAGTTTTTGGTGGCTCATTGACCAACCTCTCAACCGTATTTCATGGAGTGGCAAGTAAAATAACCATTACCCATGACGATCCTTTGTTTGCAGGGCTTCCAAATACATTTGATGTAGGACGCTATCACTCTTGGGTGGTCAACAAACCTCTGCCCAAAGGATTTATATTGCTCGCAGAAGAAGAAAATGGTCAAGTAATGGCTTTCAAACACGAAACACATCCGATTTACGGGGTGCAGTTTCACCCAGAATCAGTACTTACTCCTCACGGTAAACAACTTTTAAAAAATTGGGTTAGACTATGAAAGAAATTCTAACAAGACTGACACAGCATCAAAAGCTATCTAAACAAGAGGCTAAGGATGCGCTACTTTTTATTGGTAGTGGAGCTGCTGACCCGTATCAAGTTACTGCCTTTTTGAGTGTTTATATGATGCGAAGCATTGATGTCGCTGAATTGGCAGGTTTTAGAGATGCCCTTCTTGAACTATGTATAGCTGTTGACCTAACCGCATACAATCCCATCGATTTGTGTGGCACGGGTGGTGATGGAAAAGACACCTTTAACATATCCACACTTGCTTCATTTGTAACAGCAGGTGCTGGCATACACGTAGCAAAACACGGTAACTATGGGGTATCTTCTTCTTGTGGTTCAAGTAACGTAATGGAACATTTGGGCATTCGTTTTTCCAACGACGCTGATTATCTTGAACGTTGTATAGATCAAGCAGGCATTTGTGTTTTGCATGCGCCGCTTTTTCATCCTGCCATGAAACACGTAGCACCCATAAGACGTGCATTACAACTAAAAACGTTTTTTAATATGTTGGGTCCGTTGGTTAATCCATGTATGCCTAAGCGTCAAATTGTTGGTGTTTTCAATTTGGCATTGATGCGCCTATACGGATACTTGTTTCAAAACTCAGACAAGCAATTTTGTGTGCTGCATGCCATTGACGGTTATGATGAAATTTCCTTAACAAGCGCAACTAAAATCATTTCCAAATATGGAGAACGGCTTATTCGCCCAGGAGACTTTGGACTGAAGCCTCTTGACCCAAAGACAATTGCTGGGGGCAATACTGTTAAAGATGCAGCTACTATTTTTACTGCAGTGCTTCAAGACGAGGGAACGGCTGCACAAAAACAAGTAGTATGTGCTAATGCCGGCACTGCCATTGCAACAGCGCTGGATATTTCAATTTCAGAAGGTTACGCCAGGGCAAAAGAGTCTATAGAATCAAAAAAGGCATTAGCAGCATTTACCAAACTATTAGCACTAAGCAAAGCATGAGTATTTTAGCACAAATTGTCTCTGACCAACGCAAGGAAATAGCCTTAAAAAAGGCTGTTGTTTCTCAAGCGCAGCTACAAGCAATGCCGCTTTACGACAGACAAACCATCTCCTTTTCTAATAGAATCAAGAATACACCATTGGGAATTGTAGCAGAACACAAGCGTCGATCTCCCTCTAAACCTAAAATAAAATTACAATCCAGAGCAGCAGAAGCAGCAGCAGAATATGAGAAAGCCGGAGTTGCAGCCATGTCAGTGCTCACCAACGGGCAATATTTTGGCGGTTCTCTAGAAGATTTACTATTGGCCCGAGCTGCATGTGATCTACCCCTACTGCGAAAGGAGTTCATCGTTGATGCATACCAAATCTACGAAGCCAAAGCATTTGGAGCAGATGCCATATTGCTCATTGCAGCCTGCCTTAAAACTGAAGATACCGAGCAACTTGCAAAAACTGCAAAGGATATTGGACTAGACGTGCTGCTCGAAGTACACAACTTAGAAGAGCTTGAACAAGCACCTTTGGGATATGTTGACGTTGTTGGTGTTAACAACCGCAATCTGAAGGATTTTTCAGTTGATTTAAACACTAGTCTTATGCTTGCAGCGCACATTCCAAGCGGTAAAGTAAAAATTTCAGAAAGTGGTATTTCAAGCTATGATGCCATTGAAAAACTTAAGCAAGCTGGCTTTGACGGCTTCTTGATGGGGGAACATTTTATGCTGCAAGACAGTCCCGGTAAGGCTGCGGAAAAATTCATTCAAAATTTTAGGTTATGAAATGGAAAGTATGTGGCATGCGAGAACCTAAAAACATATCAGAAGTGGCAGCACTACAACCTAACTATATGGGCTTTATTCTGTGGGATGGTTCAAAAAGATATTGTCCAAAACCTCAGCAAGTACCTGATCAAATTACCAAAGTAGGCGTATTTGTTGACGCAGATGTCATAGAAATTGAAAATGCCATTGAGAATTATAAGCTTGGTGCTGTACAATTGCATGGCAATGAATCACCCGGATTATGTCGTGAGCTTCAAGGAAAAACACAAGTTATCAAGGCATTTGGTGTAAGTGAAGGCTTTGACTTTGATACGCTTATAGACTATCTGCCATACTGTGATTTTTTCTTATTTGATACCAAAGGACCCATGCCTGGAGGAAATGGAACTACTTTTGAATGGGCTATTTTAGAAAAATATACTTTTGATTTACCTTTTTTTATAAGTGGTGGCGTTGGGTTAGCAGAAGTTGATAAGATTAACGAACTTCGCAATACAGACCTGCCTTTATATGCGATAGATATCAACAGCAAATTTGAAACGGCTCCAGCACTAAAAAATGTGGGGAAACTAAAAAAGTTTAAAGAAAAATTATCGTTATGATCACATACAATGTAAACGAAGAAGGATATTACGGGGATTTTGGCGGAGCCTATATTCCTGAAATGCTATATCCAAACGTTGAGGAATTGCGTCAAAATTATCTTGAAATTACCGCTAAGGATGAATTTAAAAAAGAATTTGATCAGCTATTAAAAGAATATGTGGGACGACCTACTCCACTGTATTTTGCCGAACGTTTATCAGAAAAATACAACACAAAAATCTATTTAAAACGTGAAGATCTATGTCATACAGGGGCACATAAAATAAACAACACAATTGGTCAAATTCTATTGGCCAAGCGACTAGGTAAAACCCGGATTATTGCAGAAACAGGTGCAGGACAACATGGCGTAGCTACAGCAACCGTTTGTGCACTTATGGGAATAGAATGCATCGTTTATATGGGTGAATTGGACATTAAACGTCAGGCGCCCAATGTGGCTCGCATGAAAATGTTAGGCGCAGAGGTTAGACCAGCTCAATCAGGAAGCAAAACACTCAAAGATGCCACTAACGAGGCAATCCGTGATTGGATAAACAACCCTGTTGAAACACATTATATTATTGGTTCCGTTGTTGGGCCACACCCCTATCCGGATATGGTGGCACGTTTTCAGTCAATTATTAGTGAAGAATGTAAAGCACAACTACAAAAAATAGAAGGTCGTGATTATCCAGACCATGTAATTGCCTGTGTTGGCGGGGGCAGTAACGCCGCTGGTATCTACTACCATTACCTTGATGATCCAAGAGTAAATATCATAGCTGTCGAGGCTGCTGGAAAAGGGATTGACTCTGGTGAAAGTGCTGCTACCTCTGCTTTGGGGAAAGAAGGAATCATTCACGGAAGCAAAACCCTTTTGATGCAAACTCCTGATGGACAAATCACGGAGCCATATTCCATATCTGCAGGTTTAGATTATCCTGGAGTTGGTCCTATGCATGCCCATTTATATCGCAGTCAACGCGCAGAATTTGTTTCCATCCCTGATCAGGAAGCCATGGATTGGGGACTAACCCTTTCACAAATGGAAGGTATCATACCAGCCATAGAAACGGCTCATGCTTTTGCTGTTTTGGATGAACGTAAATTTGAACCCAACGACATATTGTTGTTCAACTGCTCTGGTCGTGGGGACAAAGACCTTGAAACCTATATTGATTATTTTAAGCTTTAACATTTAAAAAAACGTATTACAGTGATTTTTATTTGACCAATCTTATATGAACTGTATTAAATAAATTTTTAGTTTATGAAATTAAAAAAGGTGTTAAATACACCATTCATCAAAGCGTTTAAAAAGTTTATTAGTAAAGGCAACGTCATTGAGTTAGCCGTTGGTCTTATTATGGCTACTTACTTTGGTGCCATAGTAAAATCATTAGTGAATGACATTATCATGCCGCCAATTGGAAAACTCATTGGAGGTGTTGACTTCGCATCATTTAAATATGTAATTCAACCTGCAGTTGAATCAAAAGGAACTGCAGAAATTGCCATCAGATATGGTGTGTTCATCAATAATGTGGTCACTTTTTTAATTGTCGCTTTTTCAATATTTTTAGTGGTAAAGTTTTATAATAATATAAAAGATAAATTGACAGCAGAAGAGGATGCACCACCACCTGAACCACCTGCGCCCACCAAAGAAGAAACATTGCTTACTGAAATCAGAGACCTACTCAAAAAAAAGTAGTCTCCAACTTTTTGTTGCTTGGCCTTTTTTAAAAGATTACTTTTGGGCTTTCAAATAAAGCTACTCTTTATTTATGAATCGTATTCAAACTGTACTCGAGCAAGACCACAAGCTACTTTCTATATATTTCACAGCAGGGTTTCCGAACTTAGATGACACTGTTTCTATTTTAAAGCAACTTCAAGATAGTGGTGTAGATATGATTGAAATAGGACTTCCCTTTTCAGACCCTCTTGCAGACGGACCAACAATTCAAGAAAGCTCAACCCAAGCATTGCGTAACGGCATGACTACCGACAAGCTTTTTGAACAGCTTAAAGACGTTCGTAAAGAGATTCATGTTCCTTTGGTTGTAATGGGATATTTCAACCCCATGATGCAGTATGGCGTTGAGCGGTTTTGTCAAAGTTGTAAAGAAGTAGGCATCGATGGATTGATTATTCCAGACTTACCTGTTGACGTTTACCATGAACAATATCAGAAGCTATTTCAGCAATACGGTTTGTTAAACATGTTTCTAATTACACCACAAACTCCAGATGCTCGAATTCGTTTTATAGATGACGTTTCTGAAGGGTTTATATATATGGTAAGTAGCGCAGCCACAACAGGAGCTCAAAGCAGTTTTGGGAATTCACAAGCCGAATATTTTAAACGCATTGGCGCAATGAATCTCAAGGCCAAACTTATGGTTGGATTTGGAATCAGCAATGCTAAAACCTATCAAGCAGCTACAGCATATAGCAAAGGTGCCATTATTGGCTCTGCGTTTATTAAGCACCTTGAAACAAATGGAGCTAATAGTGTGGCAGACTTTATTTCGGAAATTCGCTAACCGTCCTTATAATTTTTAGAAATAAGAGCTTGG
>Ga0208127_1001050_pt1 | contig 13999 bp, 10 predicted proteins | sample ETNtaG_6_FD_185751 | JGI IMG/M metagenome (GOLD analysis project Ga0208127, IMG submission 185751) | Marine microbial and viral communities from oxygen minimum zone, Eastern Pacific Ocean - ETNP201306SV45 (SPAdes) (version 2) | ecosystem: Environmental > Aquatic > Marine > Oceanic ...
GTTATATATTTGCCGTCCACATCGCGGGATAGAGCAGTAGGTAGCTCGTCGGGCTCATAACCCGAAGGTCGCAGGTTCGAGTCCTGCTCCCGCTACTAATAGGTCATCACATCTGATGACCTTTTTTTTTGCTTTAAAGTCAAATTTGTAACTTACAATAGACAATTAATAATCAATCTGAATTATGAAACGCATACTATCAATAGCATTTATTTTGCTAATAACCAATGTACAAGCACAAGAAAAAAATAAGCTTTCACTTGAACATTATAAAAATTATGAATGGACATCAAATCCAAAGCTATCACCCGATGGTCAACAAATCCTTTATTCTCGATCTTGGATTAACATGGTTGATGATAAACGGGAGACGGATTTATGGATAATGAACAAAGATGGTTCAACTAATCGATTTTTCTTAAATGGATCTAATGGTAAATGGTCTCCAAATGGAGATAAAATTGCATTTACTAAAAAGGGTGAACCAAATGGTACTCAGATTTTTATTAAATATTTAGGAGTCGAAGGAGACCCAACCCAAATTACAAAACTAGAAAAATCTCCATCCAGTATGGAATGGTCCCCAGATGGCAAGTATATTGCATTTTTAATGCATGTATCGTCCGAGCCTGCGTTGAAACCAATAGGAGTTCCATCGAGACCGAAAGAAGCTAAATGGACAAAAGGTCCTCAAGTTATAGATCAAGTAGATTACAGACAAGATCGTGTTGGATTTCTTGAAAGAGGGTTTAATCAATTATTTATTGTTTCTGCAGAAGGAGGAACTGCAAGACAGATTACGTTTGGTGAATACGATAATGTTTCTGGGGGAATAGAATGGTCAAAAGACAGTAAATTTATTGTATTTAGTAGCTATCAAAAACCCGAGGCAGAATATGCAAGAGGACAATCCAATCTCTATTCAGTAAATATAAACACATTAAAACTTACAGAACTAACATCAAGAGAAGGTACTGAATCATCACCACGTATTTCACCAGATGGAACCAAGATTGCATTTGTGGGGTCGACTTGGTCCAAAAACTTTTATAATGATCGTAAAATGTATGTTATGAATCTAGATGGTTCAAACTTAAAATGTGTCACTAAAAGTTTAGATCAAACTCCTAGTTCACCTATTTGGGCAAGTAATAGTTCAGGTGTTTATTTCAATGTAAGGGAATATGGACAAAGCAATATATATCATGCAGATGTAAAGGGAAAAGTAAAGAAAATCACAAACGGAAACCATATGCTTTCCATGAATGATTTAGTTGGTAAAAATGCTGTAGCAAGCTGGACTAACCCATCAAATCCTAGTGATATAGTAAGTTTTTCAGTTGATAAATTCAATAAAATAAATCGACTTACTAATGTAAATGAGGATATATTTTACAATGTTGAATTTGGTAAGGTTGAGGAGATAACTTATGAATCTATTGATGGTAAAAAAGTACAAGGTTGGATTGTAAAACCACCTCACTTCGATTCGAATAAAAAATACCCTCTAGTTCTAAGAATTCACGGTGGTCCTCATAGTATGTATCATGTTGGATTTAACTATAATTTTCAATTACATGCAGCACAAGACCAAGTTGTATTGTATACAAACCCGAGAGGATCAACAGGTTATGGATATGACTTTGCCAATGCTATTCAAAATGCTTATCCTGGTAATGATTATGATGATATAATGGCCGGTGTGGATGAGGTCATTTCGAAAGGATATATTGATGAAAATAAAATGTACGTATATGGCGGCAGTGGAGGTGGTGTATTAACAAGCTGGATTGTTGGAAAAACAGATCGATTTGCTGCAGCTTCAGTAAACTACCCTGTAACTAATTGGTTTTCTTTTGTAGGAACCACTGATGGTGCTGGATGGTATTATAATTTTGAAAAATATCCGTGGGAGGATCCAAGTGAACATATCAGAAGATCTCCTTTAATGCATGTTGGAAATGTAAAAACACCTACTATGCTTATGTGTGGAGAGGATGATTTAAGAACTCCAATCTCTCAAACAGAAGAATATTATCAAGCCTTAAAGATGAATAAAGTTCCTACTGTGATGATCAGATTTAACGAAGAATATCATGGTACGAGCAGTAAACCTTCAAACTTTTTAAGAACTCATGGTTATATTAATGCTTGGTTTGAAAAACATTCAACTAGACAATAATATAAATAAAGTATATTAAGATTTGCATAACAAAACACTTAAAATACATCCAAAAGATAACGTGATTGTCGCATTGACTGATTTAAAAAAAGATGAAATTATTTATCCATCTTTAAAACTCAAGAATAATGTAAAGGCAAAACATAAATTTTCAATTGAAAATTTGTCCATCGGTGATTCTGTGTTCATGTACGGTGTTGTTGTAGGCAAAGCAAAAAAAAGAATACTTAAAGGTGAACAGATATCGCCTTTTAATATTGTTCATGAAACTGAAGATTACAAAATTCCAAAAAAAGTTTCTAAAACAAAGTGGAATCCACCTAGTTTAGATGAAATTTCAAAAAAAACATTCCTAGGATATCATCGTGAAGATGGAAAAGTAGGAACTGAAAATAATTGGTTAATAATTCCATTAGTTTTTTGCCAAAACAGAAATATTGAAAAAATTAAAAAAAATATGATTAAATCCTTAGGTTATTCAAATTTGGATGATGAGGATTATAATTTAAATGAACTTATTGAAAAATATAAGAAAGGGGGTTCAGAAGAGGAAATTCTTAAGACTAAACTAAAACAAAATAGTTATAAAAATAAAACTAACCCTTTGTTTCCAAATGTTGATGGTATTCATTTTTTGACTCACGACGGAGGATGTGGTGGCTCCAAATCTGATTCAGTATCTCTTTGTAATTTATTAGCTGGATATATTAATAATCCTAACGTGGCAGGAGCAACAATATTAAGTTTAGGATGTCAACATGCTCAAATAAGCTTAATGAAAGGGGCTATAAATAAAATTTGTCCTAAATCTAATAAACCAATCTATTTTTTGGAACAACAAAAAAGTAAATCTGAATCAGAATACATTGCTGAAGCAATTAAAAAAACATTTGTAGGTTTAATTAAAGCAAATAAAATTGAAAGATCTCCAGCTCCTTTAAGTAAACTAACTATTGGGCTAGAATGTGGAGGATCAGATGGTTTTTCAGGAATTTCTGCAAACCCAACTTTAGGACATGTATCTGACTTAATTATTGGTTTAGGAGGCTCTGCAATTTTATCTGAATTTCCTGAGCTAAATGGAGTTGAACAGGAGTTAATTAATCGTTGTAAAAATCTTGATAAGGCAAAAAAATTTGCTAGATTAATGACCAACTATAATTCAAAAGCTACTGAACTAGGCTCCGGTTTTTATGCAAACCCATCTCCAGGAAATATAAAAGACGGTTTAATCACTGATGCAATTAAGTCAGCTGGTGCAGCAAAAAAAGGTGGCACCTCACCTATAGTTGATGTTTTAGATTATACTGAACAACTAAAAATAGATGGTTTAAATCTATTATGTACGCCTGGAAATGATGTTGAATCAACAACTGGACTAGCTGGATCTGGTGCTAATATTATTTTATTCACAACTGGTCTTGGCACTCCTACTGGAAATCCAGCTGTACCAGTTTTAAAAATTTCAACTAATTCAGAACTATCTAAAAAAATGAATGATATTATTGATTTTGATACTGGATCTATAATAGATGGAAAAGAAAGTGTGGAAGAATGCTCAAAAGAATTATTAAATTTTATTGTTAGTGTTGCTAGTGGAGAAAAAGAAGTAAAAGCTAGAAGATTAGGTCAAAATGATTTTATACCTTGGAAAAGAGGAATATCACTGTAAATTATAACTATGAAAACAAAATTTTCTTTATTAAATAAAGTTGCTTTAATAACTGGAGGAGGAAGTGGAATAGGAAAAGCGATTGCAATTATTTTTGCTGAGCAAGGGGCTGATGTAAAAATTTTGGATATAGATGCAAATAATGCTAAGAAAACTGTTGAAGATATTGTGAAAAATGGATTTAAAGCTTCAATGTACAATTGTGATGTTTCTAATTTAAATCAGGTTATTAGTACTATAAACGAAATAAATAAACTGAAACCTATTGATATTTTGGTTAATAATGCTGGAATAGCTCATATTGGAAATATTGAAGCATGTGAAGAACATGAATTAGATAACCTATATAATATTAATATTAAAGGTGTTTATAATCCCACGAAAGTATGTGTACCATTAATGAAAAATAATAATGGTGGAGTAATATTAAATATTGGGTCTATAGCTTCATCTGTTGGAATTAATGATAGGTTTGCTTATTCAATGACTAAAGGAGCTGTACTTAGCATGACATATTCTGTTGCAAAAGATTATTTAAACCATAACATTCGTTGTAACTGTATTTCACCTGCTCGGGTTCATACCCCTTTCGTTGATGGATTCATTAGAAAAAACTATCCCGGCAAAGAAAAACAAATGTTCCAAAACCTTTCCAAAACACAGCCAATTGGAAGAATGGGAAAACCAAATGAAATTGCTGACTTAGCTTTATTTTTATGTTCTGATGAATCAGGTTTCATAACAGGTTCTAATTATAATATTGATGGTGGATTTATTAAACTAAACTCAAAATAATAAATTATGAAACTTATAAGGTTTGGAGAAATTGACAAGGAAAAACCAGGTATTCTTCTGGATAATAATGTAAAATTGGATGTTTCATCTTTTGTAGAAGATTACAATGAAGATTTTTTTATGAATGATGGAATTTTAAGACTGAGAAATTGGTTAAAAGAAAATCAAGATAAATGCCCAGTAATTGATAACAATATTAGAATTGGTCCTCCGTTATCTAGACCATCTAAAATAGTTTGTGTAGGACTTAATTATGCCCAACATGCTGCTGAAAGTGGAATGGATATTCCTAATGAGCCAGTTCTTTTTTTTAAAGCTAGTTCAGCTATTGTTGGTCCATATGATCCTGTTATAATTCCAAAGAATAGTTCAAAAACCGATTGGGAAGTTGAATTAGCAATAGTTATTGGTAAAAAAGCTAGCTATGTAAGTGAAGAGGATGCTTTAGACTATGTAGCTGGATATATGCTTCACAACGATGTTAGCGAAAGAGAATTTCAGCTAGAAAGATCTGGTCAATGGGTAAAAGGTAAGAGTTGTGACAGTTTTGCTCCAATAGGTCCATTTATAGCTACTTGTGATGAAATTGAAGATCCTAACAATCTTAAATTATGGCTTAAACTTAATGGAGAAACTATGCAAAATAGTAGCACATCAGATTTTATTTTCAATGTCGAACATGTAGTTAGTTATATTAGTCAATTTATGTCATTACTTCCAGGTGATATAATTTCAACTGGAACTCCTTTTGGCGTTGGCCTTGGATTAAATCCTCCTAAATATTTAAAAGAAGGAGATGTCATGGAATTAGGAATTGAAAATTTAGGTATTTCCAAACAGGTTTGTAAAAAACAAATATGATTATTGATAGTCATCAACATTTTTGGAATTATGATCCGATTAGAGATTCATGGATTGATGATTCAATGTCAATAATTAGAAAAAATTTTTTACCGAAAGATTTAGAACCAATACTAATTGAAAATGGAGTTGATGGATGCATTGCAGTTCAAGCTGACCAATCTGAACTTGAAACACAATTTTTAATTGATTGTGCATGCTCCAATTCTTTTATTAAAGGAGTAGTTGGCTGGGTTGATTTAACCTCTAAAAATATTGATAATCGTTTAAATCATTTTTCATTAAACCCTTCTTTTAAAGGGGTTAGACATATAGTTCAAGCAGAGAAAAAAAATTATTTATTGAGAAAAGATGTTCAAAATGGAATCAGTAAACTAAAAGAATATAATTTAACATTCGATTTACTTATTTATCCTCATCAAATCATGAATGCTGTAGAACTAGTAAAAAAGTTTTCAGATCAAACATTTATTTTAGACCACATAGCAAAACCAAATATTTCAAAACCAGTTTCAGATGAATGGAAATATGGTATTAAATTATTATCTGAAAATCATAATGTTAGTTGTAAAATTTCAGGAATGGTTACTGAAACAAATAACTTTAAATTCAATAAAAATGATTTTACACCATTTTTAGATGTTATTTTTAATTGCTTTGGATCAGAAAGAATTATGTTTGGGTCAGATTGGCCGGTATGTTTGGTTGCAGCTTCATACAATCAAACAATAAAAATAATTCATAATTATCTTGAGAATTGCTCAAAAAAAATAAAAGACGATATCATGGGTAATAATGCTGTTAAAATTTATAATTTGTAGTATGGAATTACTGTTAAACAAAAAAGTAATTGTTGTAACTGGAGGTTCAAAAGGTATAGGTGCAGGTATTGTTAATGTTTTAGTTAGTGAAGGAGCGATTCCAGTAATTGTAGGAAGAAATAAAAAAGATATTTTAAAAGAAGTATCAAATTATAAAGAAAAGGGAAATGAAATTGGATATGCTTTTGCAGAACTTAGCAAACCAGATGAATGCGAAAAAGCTGTAAATGAAATTATTAAAGAATTTGGAAGAATTGATGGTTTAGTAAATAACGCAGGTATAAATGATGGAATAGGACTAGAAAACGGTAACTATGAAGATTTTCTTTCTTCGATTAAAAATAATCTCGCACATTATTATAAAATGGCCCAACTTGTTCTTCCTGAATTAAAGAAAAATAAGGGCTCTATTGTTAATATTGGATCAAAAGTTTCTTCAACTGGACAAGGTGGAACATCTGGATATGCTGCTGCTAACGGAGGTAGAAATGCTCTTACAAGAGAATGGGCTGTTGAATTATTACCATATTCAATTAGAGTAAACTCTGTTATAGTTGCAGAATGTCTTACCCCATTGTATAAAAAATGGATAAATCAATTTGAAAATCCTGATAAAAAGCTAAAATCGATAGAAAACAATATCCCACTAGAAAAAAGAATGACAACTGTAGAAGAAATTGCAAACACTGTTGTTTTCTTACTTTCTGAACGCTCAAATCATACAACAGGTCAGCTTATTTATGTTGATGGTGGTTATACCCACCTTGATAGAGCTTTAAATAATCAATAAAATGAAAAAATATTGTTTAGCATTGGATCTTAAGGATGATTTAGATAAGATAAATGAGTATAAAGATTATCACCAAGATATATGGCCTGAAATAAGTAAAAGCTTAAAAGACTCAGGAATTTTAAATGCGGAAATATATAATACTGGTAATAGACTTTTTATGATAATTGAAGTCGATAAAACATTTTCTTTTGAAAAAAAATTAAAAATGGATTTAGAAAACCCTAAAGTTCAAGAGTGGGAAGAATTGATGTGGAATTATCAACAAGCTTTGCCTCAATCTGAAAAGGGCTCTAAATGGGTTTTGATGGATAAAATTTTTGATCTAAATAAATAATAATCTAATGGACAACAGATATCCCTCGGTCGAAGATTTACGTAAACTGGCAAAAAAAAGAATTCCAAAATTTGCATTTGAATATCTAGATGGAGGCTGCAATGAAGATGTTAATATCAAAAAAAACACTGAAAGAATAAGAAAAATTGAACTTAAACCAGAGTATTTAATTGATTATAAAACTGCAAATCTAAAAACTGAGCTTTTTGGAAAAAATTACGATGCGCCATTTGGAATATCTCCAATTGGACTACAGGGTCTTATGTGGCCAAAATCCCCTGAAATTTTAGCAAAAGCTGCATTTGATAACAATATTCCATTTATTTTAAGTACTGTTACAACATCTAGTATCGAAACAATTTCTGAAATTACTGAGGGAAATGCTTGGTTCCAATTATATCATCCTGCTGAAGAAAAAGTAACTGTAGATATTCTAAAAAGAGCTGAAAATGCAGGTTGTCCTGTATTAGTTATACTTGCAGATGTCCCTTCTTTTGGATATAGACCAAGAGATATAAGAAATGGATTATCTATGCCTCCAAAAATGAGTATTAAAAATATTATAGAAGCAATTAAAAGACCTCAATGGTTAATGGAAACTTTAAAGAATGGTCAACCAAATTTTGAAATTTTGAAACCATATATGCCAAAGAATTTAAATTTAAATCAGTTAGCCAAATTTATGGATGTAACTTTTTCTGGTAGATTAGATGAAGAAAAAATTAAAAAGATTCGTGACAATTGGAAAGGAAAGCTTGTGATAAAAGGTGTTGAATCAATTCATGATGTAGAAAAAGCCTGTAATATTGGACTTGATGGAATTATTGTTTCAAACCATGGAGGCAGGCAAGTGGATGTTGGACAAGCTACTATTGACTCTATGAATTCAATAATTCCAAAATATAAGAACAAAATAAAAATTATGATGGATAGTGGAATTAGAGGTGGAGCAGATGTTGCAAGAGTAATCTCATGTGGAGCAGATTTTTGTTTTCTTGGAAGAACATTTATGTACGGAGTTTCTGCATTAGGAAAGAAAGGGGGAACACACACAATTACTATGCTCAAAAAACAACTAACCCAGATAATGGAGCAGTTTAGTTGTGGTGAAATTTCAGATTTTCAAGATAAAATTATAAAGTGAAAAAAGTAAACTCAGTTCCCGTTGTCCCTAAGAAACTAATATTACCTTTTGTTCTACTTACTTCATTGTTTGCTTTATGGGGATTTGCAAATGCAGTAACTGATCCAATGGTACAGGCATTTAAAAAAGTTTTAGAGTTATCTAATACTCAAGCTGCATGGGTTCAAATGGCTTTTTATGGAGGCTATTTTTGTATGGCATTACCAGCAGCATTATTTATGAGAAAATATTCATATAAGGTTGGTATATTAATAGGGCTTGGTTTATATGCAACTGGTGCCCTATTATTCTATCCAGCTGCTAATTCAGAGGAGTTCTGGTTTTTTTGTTTAGGTTTATATATACTTACTTTTGGATTGGCTTTTTTGGAAACAGCTGCTAACCCTTATGCTCTTTCAATGGGAGCAAAAGAGACTGCTACTCAGCGTCTAAATTTAGCACAATCGTTTAATCCCATGGGGTTAATTTTAGGTTTATTTATTGCTCAACAATATGTGTTAAAAAAACTTCAGTCTGATGATATAAGTGATTTTAGTGCTTTAGATGAAATCTCTAAGAATCTTATTAAAACTACTGATTTAATGGTTATTCGTGATCCTTATGTTATTTTAGGATTAGTCATACTGGGAGTATTAGTTTTGTTTGCCATAAGTAAAATGCCTGACTCCAAGGATATTAGTTCTAATGATAATGTTCAAGAAACTATAAAAAAACTTTTCAAAAACAATAGATATTCAACAGGTGTAATATCACAAATTCTATATGTTGGAGCACAAATAATGTGTTGGACATATATTTATCAGTATGCAGAAGCTATAAATATAGACAGCGTAAATGCAGGCTATTTTCAAATGATTGCATTTATTGTGTTTTTTTTAGGAAGAGCATTTGGAACTTATTTTTTACGTTTTATAAATAGTGGAAAACTTTTAATGTTTTATGCAATTTTTGCCTTTGTTTTAATGTTAGGTGTAATTTTTATTGAAGGTGTTATTGGTTTATATTTTTTAGTTGGTGTTTCTTTTTTCATGTCAGTTATGTTTCCAACTATTTATGGGATTTCACTCGGTAAACTAAACAATGAGGAAAGTAAAATTGGCTCTGCTGGATTAGTAATGGCAATAGTTGGAGGTGCACTAATGCCTAAACTACAAGCCACTATAATTGATATTGGAGGATATGCTGTTAATGATATTAGATTTTTAGGAGTTTCCGAAATAAATCTTTCGTTTATTCTTCCAGCTTTATGCTTTATCTACATTGCTAGATATGGTTTAAAAAATCAAAATTGACCATTTGTTTATCATAAAAGTTTCAAAAATTATCGAACGGAATTATAATACTTATTAATTCTAAAAAAGATTTGGTATTTTAATTAAACATAATATGAGATTAACTATTAGTTTTTTGTTAATTATGATTATCAACTCTGTTTTTGGGCAAGATAATATGTCTTTTGATAATATTTCCCTGAATGGTGAATGGGAAATAATTTACGATTATGAAAATATTGGAAAAGTAAATCAATTCCATTCAAATGAAGGATTTGATAATGGATTTATAGAAAAAATTAGCGTTCCAAGTGTTTGGGAAAGATTTAAAAAAGATTATGAAGGTGTTGTTTACTATAGAACTACATTTAAAGTTGATAAATCTTTAAAAAGTAAAAAAATTCATCTGAATTTTAATGCTTCAAATTATATCACAGAAGTTTTTGTAAATGATAATTCAGTTGGATTTCATGAGGGAGGCTTTACTCCATTTAGTTTTAATATTGAACATATTATTGATTTTGATAAAGAAAATACTCTAATCGTTAGAGTTTTAGGACCGATTACAATTCAGGATAAAATAATAGATGGTATTGGGCAAATGGAAACACCGCAGTGGAGAGGATCTTATACTGGTGGCATATGGCAAGATGTATATTTATCATTTACTGGTCATACCTATTTAAATGATGTATTTATTACTGGAAATTATGAAACTGGAGAAATTAAAATTGAAAATGAAATCATAAATGGTTTAGGTGATGGACAATATAAAATAACTGTTGATGTAAATCAAAATAAAGTATTCGAAAAAGCATTTGAATTAAATAATTCAAATCTTAAGATTAAAAAATTATTAGATTTTAAAATTAAAAATCATAATAACTGGTCCCCTGAATATCCTAACCTTTATGACATAAATGTGAAATTATTCAAGGTTACTCAAGAATCTAATGATTCTTTAATTGAGTTTTTAGATAATGTTAGTGAAAGATTTGGCTTCAGAGAATTTACAGTAAAAAACAATAAATTTTACCTAAATGGTAAACCACTTTATTTAAAAGCAGCTTTTTTTGAAGGACTATATCCAGTTAAACTTTCATACCCTGATTCGAAAGAAATGATGGTTAAAGAAATTTTACTCGCCAAAGAAGCTGGTTTTAATATGATTAGACCATGGAGAAAACCTCCTCCCAAAGAATGGCTTCATTTAACAGACTCTCTGGGTGTTTTAACAGTAGGAAGTATGGCTATTGAATGTATGGATATGCCAATTGAAACAGCTTATCTACCAAGAAGAGTTGAAAATGAAATAACTCAATCAATTTTGCGAGACAGAAATCATCCCTCAATAGTTCAATGGGAACTCTTTAACGAAATTAGAAGACCTGTATTAGCAAATATGTTAAAACCTATGTCGCTTAAAGCTAGAGAATTAGACCCAACCAGAATGATATTAGACGAATCGGGCGGATGGGCTGAAGGTGCTAACTTATATCTACCATACAGTAATATTGCATTCAAGTTTAATGATATTCACAATTATCCAGGGCCTAATATAAACAATAACAAATTTGATGGATTTTTAACTATTGGAAATACTAATGAAGAAAATAAAAAAAGAGGATTAAATGCTAGGACACCTGGAAGAAATGTAGTACCAAACATTCCATCTTATGTTTCTGAAATTGGATATGGAAGTTTACCTGATTTAGAAGAAAATGAAAAAGATTTTATTAAAAAGGGTAATCCTATTACTTATCCATATTTATATCATTTAAATTATAATAAAGAAATCAACAAAAAGCTTATTGAAACTGGATTAATTAAAATTTTTAAGAATGCTTCTAATTTTTATAAAAAACAACAAGAAATTCATGGGATTGCAAACAAAAGAATGATTGAAGCAATAAGATCAAACCCTAATGTAATTGGATACTGTGTACACGCCTTAACCGCAGGAGATTGGATAATTGGAGCTGGGTTATTAGATATTTGGAGAAATCCTAAAGGTCTTGCATATGATAAAACAAAAGAAGCCAATAGATCCAAGTTAGCTGTATTAAGAACTAATAAGAGAAATTATTTCGAAGGTGAAAAAGTAATTATATCAAGAATTTTGATAAATGAAAATTCATCTGATATGAATAGTGTAAAATTAAGTGTACATAAACAAAAGGATTTAATATTTAATGATGATGTGAAAATTAAATTAAATAATGGAATTACTGAACTTGAAAAAATAGATTTAGGCACCAATCTTTCTGCTGGTGAATATGAAGTTAAAATTTCATTAATTACGGATAATACCGTGAATTACACAACATCCATTAATTTTAATATTTTCTCAATAGATAATTCTACAAAAAGAGGATCTGTTGCAATCATTAAAGAGGATAAAAAAATAACTTCTTTCTTTGATAAACACGAAATTGATTATGAAATATTCAGTGAATCTACATCAATAGAGACTCCTGTTATAATCAATAGCATAAATACTGAGGTGTTTAACTCAAAAGATGGTAATGTAATTGAAAAAAATAAATCAAATCAATCAGATAATTTCAAAGACTTAATGGATAACATTAATGATTTTGTACATAAAGGTGGTAATGCAATTTATCTTCAAATTCCTGGTAAAACAAGAAAAAGAATTGGCCCTAACCTTACATTTTTAGCTGATGGTATTGATTATCTTCCACAAAAGCCTATTAAAAATATTTCACAAGGTTTATGGGACGGTATTTTACACATTAATTCGAAACATAAAATTTTCAAAAATCTACCAATAAACGTGAATATGTCTGGTATATATGAAAATATTGCTCCAACAATAAGTTTAAGGAATTTTAAGGGTAATAACATTGTAGAAACCATAGCTTTTGATAGAATTCCAGATGGTAATATTATGAAGAGAAATTATATTGGTTCTGGTGAAGTATGGTCTGGGGCTGATTTATCAATAGTTGATCATGGGAAAGGTAAAATGTTACTATCAACTCTTAAGTTAATTGAGAATCTAAACTACGATCCTGTTTCAGAAATATTATTATTGAATATTATAGATTATTTCAAATAAACTAAATGTTAATTATTGAAATTTTATAGATAAGTCCTGAAAGCAATTAAGAACTATCTATAACTAGCTTTATCCACAACAATGACAACTATAGCCAAAATAGAAACTTTTGTACTAAAAGATTCTTTAGATAAGAACTTTTTCTTTTCACAGTGGGATTACAGCGAAAGAAATATCTGTATTGTTAAGATTACTTGTGATGATGGAACCTATGGTTGGGGAGAAGGTTATGGTCCTGCAAAGATTGTAGAGGCTGGAATTAATTTTTTCAAAAATATTTTAATTGGTGAAAATCCAATACACAATGAACTGATTTGGAGTAAAATGTATCGAAAATCTCTAGATTTTGCACGTAGAGGTGTATTAGTTGCGTCTATAAGTGCAATTGATATAGCAATTTGGGATATAAAAGGCAAATTATTAAACATGAGTGTAGGGGAATTAATGGGAGGTGTTCATAGAAATAAAATCACACCATATGCAACTGGAATGTATTTTACAGATAAAAATAATCCTACTAAAGATTATAAATATGAAGCTGAAAAATACATGAATAAAGGATTCAAGGCAATAAAAATGAAAGTTGGATTAGGCATAAAAGAAGATATTAAAAATGTAAAATATTTAAGATCTATAATTGGAGATGATATCAAGTTAATGATTGATTCAAATCATGCCTATAATTTCAACGAAGCCGTTGAACTATCAACTAAATTAGAACCCTATGACATATCATGGTTTGAAGAACCAATATCTCCTGAATTTTATGAACAATATTCTGAATTAAGAATGAAATCTAAAATTCCTATTGCAGGAGGTGAGTGTGAATATCTGAGATTTGGTTTCAATGAACTTATCAAGAACAAATCAGTTGATATCATTCAACCAGATATTTGTGCATGCGGTGGGTTGACAGAGGCGAAAAGAATTTCTGCCTTGGCAACTACAAATGGAATTAATATAGTTCCACATACATGGGGAAGTTCAATTGGATTACATGTTGCATTACATTTTATTTCAAACCTTGAATCTATTCCTGGAAGAATG
>Ga0208127_1001052_pt1 | contig 13992 bp, 8 predicted proteins | sample ETNtaG_6_FD_185751 | JGI IMG/M metagenome (GOLD analysis project Ga0208127, IMG submission 185751) | Marine microbial and viral communities from oxygen minimum zone, Eastern Pacific Ocean - ETNP201306SV45 (SPAdes) (version 2) | ecosystem: Environmental > Aquatic > Marine > Oceanic ...
GCCGACAAGCACGCTGACGCTCGATTCGCTGTCGACTATCTCGAGCAGGGCCGTGGGTCCAATCTGGGCCGTAGCGCCGGCATACATGGCCCCGCTGAAAGCAAACTCGCCATCGCTTAACGCCAGAACCCGACACCTGGCATGATAAGAGCCCATATCGGGCAGCCCTGATTTCCCCCCGAGTACGGCATCAAAAATTCCGCCTTCGCCCAGCTCCTGTGCGGCGGCAACCGTCTGCGGATCATGCAGCAACGCCAGCACCGCATCGGTGGCCTTGCCGTCAACCAGCGCTTTCAGCAGGCCGGTGGTGTCTGAGGTGGCACCGGCCCCTGGATTATCCTGTACATCTGCGATGACGACCGGTTTGCTCGCGGTATGAGACATCGCTTTTGCAACTGCGGAATCGGCTGAGAGCAAGGCGCTGTCAAAAGCCGTTTCTTTTGCTTCCATTGCGTCAATGATGCGCTGTGCATGCTCTTCTGCCTCGGCCTGCGATGCGGCGTAAGCAACCACAGCAGGACCTGCGTCATAGATGTCCGCCGGGGGAAAGCCCATGGCAATATCGCAGTGTGCCTGATCCGGTGCACTTTCTTGCGGTAAGAGTTGATAGAGTTCTTTGCAAGGAGAAGCGCCTGTGTACTGTGCTGACAACGGCACCAAAAAAGATGCCTGCCGCATTGCCGGGTATAGGATCTCCCCTGAAAGCAATCTTTGCAGGATCGGAAAACACCGTGCACCGGTTGCCGCCATGTCGATATGCGGATAGGTTCGGAATATGCAAAAAGCCGAGGCATGGCTGACCATGCGCTCTGTGATGTTGGCATGAAGATCCAAACTGACGACGATCGGCAGGGCAGCGCCCGTCAGTTCGCGAATCCGGGAGAGCAGTTCGCCCTCGCCATCCTCATGAGATTCGGTCACCATCGCTCCGTGCAGGTCAAGGTAAATCCCGTCGAGAGCGCCGGCCTGTTTGATCCCGTCCAGAATCATCGTTGAGATTCTTTCAAATGCGTCGTCAGTGACGTGAGCAGAAGGCTCGGCCGAGGCCCAGACAACAGGAACCAGTTCTATGTCTGGTGCCGAGCGGGTGGCGTCAACGAAACCGGCTATTGGCAGGTTGATCCCCTGCGTTCCGGTAATGACGTCCGCGCCCTGCAGCAGGCCGGGCCAGCCGTCCGCTTCAAGAAACTCATCAAAGGATGCCTTGGTGGCGCCGAATGTATTGGTTTCGTGCTGAAAACCGGCGATCAGAATCCTGGTCATCTACTCCCTCCTAAGAACGGTATCGGGTCTCCCCAAGAACCAGCGTCTGCGAGACCGAAAGTTTGTGCATATTTTCAGGATCATCGAGCGGATTGCCGGACAGCACGGCAAAGTCTGCTCTTTTGCCTGCCTCGATGCTGCCCCGATCATGTTCCTGGAACACCTGCCAAGCGGCATCGATGGTATGCGCCCTCAGAGCGCTAAGGGGTGAAACGGCCTGATCCTGCCCGATTGTTTTTCCCGAAAGCGATTGCCGATTAACTGCGCACCACATCAGGTGCAAGGGTCGGGTCGGTGTTACCTGGGCATCGTTATGGATGGTAAAACGTATTCCTCGTTCTTCGGCCCAGCGGGTAGGACACATATTGCGTACCCGGTCCGGACCGAACGTCACAGCGCTATGAAAATCGCCAAAGTAGTGAAGGTGAGCGGGAAAGAAGCTGACACTGACGCCGGCAGTTGCCATGCGATCCAGCTGGTCCTCCCGGAGATTTTGCGAATGGATGAGCGTGTGGCGATGATCCTCTCGTCTGTTGGCGCGCTGGGCCGCTTCAATGGCATCGAGAGCAAGGTCTGCCGCTGCATCTCCATTGGCGTGGATATGACACTGAAACCCAAGGTCATGCAGTTTGCTGATACGTGTAACCATTTGCTCGCGACTGAATGGAAGTTCGCAGCGATGATGGGGATCACCGTTGAGTGGCTTGAAGTACGGCTGTGTCAGGCAGGCAGTCTGCAGATGAAATGATCCATCGACAAAGACTTTTCGGGGTCCGAGAAATATCCCGCTGCCGGGTTCTGGCAGGGGAATATCCAGTTCGCCGGCCGTCAACTTTGGCTCAAGAAATCCCGCAGGTAACACCATGGTATCTATCGGCGGCCGGGATTCATTTGCGATCTGGCCGAAATAACCCAAAAGCGTCTTTGTCGCCCATGCATTTTGGGCGAGGGTGACGCCCTGTCCAAGATATTCATCGGCCGCGTCAACGTAGGCAGAAAGGAATTTTTCGTAACTGATCTGAAATTCCGAGTCGCCCATCTTGCCCATGGCCGACATCCCTTCACACAGACCATTGAGTTCCCCGGTCAAGGGGTCTCGTCCGAATTTACCGCCCGCCGGATCCTGTGAATTCTTATCAACTGCACGAAACGCCAGCGCCAGGCTGTTGGCGACACCTGCGTGCCCGGAGACATGGAAGAGCCAGACCGGATGTTCCACCGAGACCGCATCTAATTCATTGCGTGTCGGGAAGCGCTTCTCCTCAAGTTCTGCCGGGTTGATCATGGCCCCCACGACCCAGTCACCGGATTCAGTGACGCGGGCTTTTTGACGCAGTTGTTCAAGCACCTCAGCGATATTGGAGCAAGCACCCAGTGGAGGAGGAGAAAGGTCGACGCGATGCAGTTTTAAGAATCCCGAGTCGGGAAAGTGGCCATGAGGATCAATAAAGCCGGGTATTACCGTCCGGCCATCCAGGTTGACCTCTTCGGCATGGGCGGCGATCGCTCGGCATTCGACTTCCCTTCCCACTGCTTTAATTCTGCCGCCCTCAATCAGAACGCTGTCCGCCGTTGAGGAATCCTCATCCATGGTAAGGAAATTGCCGTTATAGAGCAGACGTTGAGACATGGCGGTTGTACTTGCAATGAGTTTTGAGAGATTATGTCACCTCGTAACGGGGGTGGGTATGTGAGCCAGATCGTCGATACATTTTTGCATCAGGTTAAAGAGTGGGAACATGTCTGGATTCCCATGCCGGACGGAGTTCGTCTTTCCGCAAGAATCTGGTTGCCGGAAGATGCTGAGTCCTCGCCGGTGCCTGCCATTCTGGAATACATCCCTTACCGCAAACGTGATGGCACTCGGGTACGTGATGACTGTCGGCATCGTTACTGGGCCGGACATGGCTACGCGTCGATTCGATTGGATATCCGGGGCACCGGCGACTCAGAGGGTCTCATCACAGACGAATACGCCCTCATCGAACAGGATGACTGCGTTGCGGCGATTGCCTGGATTGCCGAGCAGGACTGGTGTTCGGGTCGTGTGGGCATGACCGGGATCTCATGGGGCGGCTTCAATGCTCTGCAGGTGGCTGCGCGGCGTCCGCCCGAACTCAAGGCCATTATCACCCACTGCTCTACCGACGACCGCTACGCGGATGACGTGCATTGGATGGGGGGATGTCTGCTGACCGATGGGTTCTTCTGGGGCTCGGGCTTTTTCCACTTTATGTCCAAGCCGCCGGACCCTGAAATTGTCGGCCCGTCATGGAGAAAGACATGGCTTGAGCGCCTTGAGCACTGGCAGCCTCCCGCGTCTCAGATCTGGATGCAACACCAGCGTCGAGACGCCTACTGGCAGCATGGTTCTGTCTGTGAGAACTACGAAGATATTGAATGTGCAGTTTATGCCGTTGGGGGGTGGGAAGATGGATATTCCAATGCCGTGCCGCGTATGCTGGCAAATCTTTCCTGTCCCACCAAAGGCCTTATCGGGCCGTGGGGACACAAATATCCTGAGCAGGGCATACCCGGACCGGCCATCGGATTTCTGCAGCACTCACTTCGGTGGTGGGATTACTGGCTGAAGGATATCAACACGGGCATTATGGAAGAGCCGGCCTATACGGTGTTCCTACAGGAGTATGTTGCTCCAGATGCCTGTCTGGACTCGGTCCCCGGCAAATGGATTGCTGAGCCTTCCTGGCCTTCTCCCAGAATTGAATCCCAGGAAGTTTTTCTGAATGCATCGGGTTTGTCAGAAAAGGCTGAGAAGACGGTTTCCCTTGTCCACATGTCTTCCCAAGCCCTCGGTTCCACGGGCGGCAGTTGGTGTCCGTATGGTTTGGGAGGGGTCAGTCCTGATCTTGCCGTGGATCAGCAGGAAGACGACGGCCGATCGCTGGTATGGGATTCAGCGCCTTTGACAGATGACCTCGTTGTGGTGGGGGCTCCAAAAGCACATCTGCGCCTCAGCGTGGATCAGCCGAATGCGTTTGTGGTGGTCCGCCTCACTGATGTTTCCCCTGACGGTACTTCAAGGCGGGTCAGTTACGGCATGCTTAATCTTTCACGCAGATCAGGTTTTGACAAGACGGTTCCGATGGTAGCGGGCGAGCTCGCTGACATCGTTATCACACTCAATGATCTGGCGCATCGATTTGCACCGGGACATCGTGTGCGGTTGGCAGTGTCGACGACTTATTGGCCGATGGTGTGGCCATCGGCGCATCCCGTCAGCCTGACCCTGGCTGCTGGTGCCAGTCGTTTGACGCTGCCTGTGCGCCCCTTGTCGCTGGATAATGAGGCTGAGCCCGTGTTTGATCCGGTGGAGATGGCGCCGGCGGCGAGAACCAGCACGATTGCCCCGCCTGATGCTGCACGAACCATACATCGTGACCTCAAAAGCGGAAAATGGCGCGAAAACCTGATTGAGGATCACGGGCGCTTTCATATTCACGATATTGATTTGAATGTGGCGCACAGCACCCACTGCGACTTCGAGATCGTAGAAAACGATCCCCTTACTGCGGAGGCCAGATGGGTTTGGCGTTCCGAGCTGGAGCGAGCAGACTGGCATGTTGAGATAGAGACCACCACGCGCTTGAGGGCAGATGCCTCGGATTTCATCATCGACACGGATATCGATGCCAAAGAGGACGGCAAGCCGATTTTTACCAGGGCTTGGCGCGATCGGATTCCGCGGGATGGTTTGTGAGGAAGCAGTCGAGCAGGAAAGGTCTTATGAGAACAAATACAAAGTTCACTTCACACCCATAAAAATCAAGAACACGGCTTAAAGAGAAGAGGATATGAAAACAAGAACGAACTTCCCTCATCAGATCGCCATCAGGGATCCCGAATTTATCCCGTTATCTGATGGGACGCGTCTGGCGGTCAGGATATGGCTGCCGGTGGATGCCGAGGAGCGCCCGGTACCGGCAATTCTGGAATACCTGCCTTATCGGCGCAAAGACGGAACCGCTGATCGTGACGCTTCGACACACCCTTATTTTGCCGGTCATGGTTACGCCTCAGTCAGGGTGGATATGCGTGGTTCGGGAGACTCAGAGGGTGTGCTCTTGGGCGAGTATTTAAAGCAGGAACAGGATGATGCGTTGGAGATTATCGACTGGATCACTGCGCAGCCCTGGTGCAGTGGTCAGGTCGGAATGATTGGTATCTCCTGGGGCGGATTCAATGGATTGCAGATTGCGGCAAGGCGCCCGCCAGCGCTGAAAGCGATCGTTTCAATTTGTTCAACCGATGATCGCTATGCGGATGACATCCATTACATGGGCGGTTGTCTTTTAAATGACAACGCGGCCTGGAATGGCTACATGTTTTCCATCAATACCACCCCGCCTGATCCCAACGTCCTCGGTGAGCGGTGGTATGACGTCTGGATGGATCGCGTTAAGGGCAGCGGACTCTGGCTTGAAGACTGGATGCGGCATCAGCATCGGGATGCGTTTTATAAGCACGGTTCGGTTTGTGAAAACTATGACCAGATCCAGGCCGCGGTATACGCGGTGGGTGGCTGGGCAGATGGCTATTCCAATGCCGTGTTCAGAATGCTGGAGAACCTTAAAGCGCCTGCGAAGGGGCTTGTGGGTCCTTGGGCCCATAAGTATCCCCATTTTGCCGAGCCGGGTCCGGCGATCGGGTTTTTGCAGGAGTGTCTGCGCTGGTGGGATTACTGGCTGAAAGATATAGATACGGGCGTGATGGATGAGCCCCAGTTACGTTGCTGGATCGAGGACCCTGTTCCTCCAAGGACCTACTACAAAGAACGCCCCGGACGTTGGGTAGCTGAGCCCTCTTGGCCTTCGCCGAATATTGAAGACAAAAAGTTTTATCTCAATGCCGATGGACTTGGTGACCAGGCCGGTCGCCAGGAGTCCCTGTCCATTAACTCCCCAATGACGGTTGGAGCCATGGCGGGACAGTGGTGTCCGCATGGATTGGATCCGGATCTGCCCGGAGACCAGCGGGCAGAGGCAGGCGGCTCCCTGGTCTTTGATTCGACACCCTTGGATAGCCCGATTGATGTCCTTGGGCCACCGCGGGTATTGGTGAAGGTTACGAGCGACAAGCCCGTTGCGAATCTCGCGGTGGTTCTCTCGGAGGTACTCGAGGATGGCGGCGTGACCCGGGTAAGTTATGGATTGCTGAACCTCACTCATCGAGACAGTCATGAGTCACCCGAGCCGCTTGAACCGGGCAAAGCGTACGAAGTAGAGATTCAGTTATGTGAGGCGGGGCATCGGTTTACGCCCGGCAACAAGATAAGGGTGGCGCTATCAACGTCATACTGGCCCATCGCCTGGCCTGCGCCCGAGAAGCCCACGATCACCCTAACCTCGGGAACCGGCGCGCTAATGCTGCCCGTCAGATCGGAATGTTCGGCAGATGCCGAGTTGCATGAATTCCAAGAGGCGGAGGGTGCAGCGCCTTTAAGAAAAACCATCAGCCGCGATTCAGATTATCAGTGGGAGGTGACAACCGATATGAAGAGCGGCGTGCTGACGGAGCACCAGTGGTTTGATGAGGGCCGCGTGACCTATGATGATCATGATGGATGGACTGTGGAGTCCACACATGATGAGTATCGTTCGATCCATCCAGATGATCCCTTAAGCGCAAAACTCGACATCACCTGGACCGAGCATTTTGAAAGGGCGGATTGGGCGGTTTCTTCGGTCACTCACACTCTGGTGACGTCAACCGAAACCGAGATTAAGGTGGAAGCAGATCTGGAAGTCCGAATGAATGCCGAGGTTGTACATGAGCGTGCCTGGCGGCTCGCCTTTCCACGGCAATGTCTCTAACCAGCGAAAATCGTCCTATGGGTTCAGAAATGCGCTAAGAGTCGGAGTTTTGTCACAGATACCCGTTTGTTGAGTAGGGTTATCGTCAGCACCTTTTGGGAAAGCTTTGATTGCCGTATGATCAAGCGGACGTAAAAAAGTGATTTTCAACAAGAGGAGGAGTCTTTATGGAGTCATTTAAACAAACACGCAGAAGTTTTCTGCAAACGCTGGCGTACACCGGCGCAGCAGGATTAACAGGGGCCTTCCCTGGGATGGTCTACTCTGCCAGCGGTAAGACGCTGACCGTCAGGTTTGATCGGGAGATGGAGAGCCTCGACCCCGGTTATTACGTCGGAGGGCATCCACCTAATGACGTCAACTGGTGCATCATGCCGTCGCTGGCAAATTATGGCGCCGAGTCTGGCTGGGTACCTTCGATGCATGTCGAAAGTATCGAAGTTAGGGACGCGACCCATATCGATTTCACGCTCAAGCAGGGACTGCAGTGGAGCGGGGGTTTCGGTGAAGTAACAGCAGAAGACGTCGCTTACTCTTACGACCGCATGCTCGAGAGCGAGTGGAAAGGAGACTACGTCGCATACGATCATACAGACGTAAAAGACCGATACAGCGGGACGATCGTTCTCAACCAGCCCTTCGCACCGTTCATGTCCGCGACTTTGGCCTCAGGGACAGGAATTATCAACTGCAAGAAGGCTCTGGAAGGTGCTGGCGGCAAGTACACGATTGAAGTGCCGGCCACCTGTGGTCCTTATGTCATTTCAGAGCATAAGCAGGGTCAGCATCTTAAGTTGCGACCCAATCCCGACTGGAATGGCCCAAAGCCAGCTTTTGAGAACATTGACTGCATTTTTGTGACCGAAGATCAGGCGGGCGCCTTGGCGTTTGAGGCGGGAGAGTTGGACTGCGCCAAGATCACCTCTAACTCTTATTCCCGGTATCTCAAGGAAACCCCGCCGAATTCAGCACTGACGGTGGCCGGGGCCTTGCAGTACATGTGGATGGGAATGAATACTGATCATCCGAAGTTGCAAGATCCCAGGGTGCGAAGAGCGATTCAGTACGCTGTGGACCAGGACTCGATCATCCAGGGAGCCTACTCGGGAACCGCCGAGCCGTCTTTCGGTGTCGTTTGTCCGGGCCTCGTAGGCCGACGAACTTCGGCTGGCTACTCGTACGATCCAGCCAAAGCCAAAGCACTGCTTGCAGAAGCTGGGGTGTCTGGTCTGGAACTTACTTTGCGAACGCTGAATAATCAGGAGCGCGTCTTATCGGCACAGATTATTCAGGCCAACCTCGCAGCGATCGGCATCAAGACTGAGATTATCCCGCTGGATTCAGGGCCGTTTTGGGAAATGGGCCAGGAAAGCAAAGGTGATACCTGGAAAGACCTCGAACTGTGGATCATGCGCTATGGATCCGGGCCGGACCCCTATGAACCGTTCCAATGGTTCGTTCGGGACCAGGTTGGTGTCTGGAACTGGGAGCGTTGGTCTTCAGATGAGTTTGAGGATCTGTTTGCCAAACTCGTTGCGGAGACGGTGCCCGATAAACGGGCCGCGATTGCTATCCGGATGCAGGAAATCATGGAGGAGTCAGGAGGTTACGTCTGGTTGACCCATGAGCCTGAGGTATTCATTCACCGTGCGGATATCTCTACGCGATTCGCACCATCGGGTGAGATGCTTCTGCCTTATTTCGGCTGATATCAACAGTCTGGCACCCAGTTGTCGTTCTGATTCTCGGAGGAAGAACGGCGGCTGGGTCAGCCGGTTGATATATTTCTAGCGAAATCACACCTCGAGCGCGCCCATAACGAGCATGATGGGGTGCGGGGCGGGTCGTATCCGAAACGTCATGTGTGGATAGCTGGGCTTTTGCTCGCTGCCCACACCTGTTCTTGATGTTGACCGATTTGGTCGGCACGTCTCGGCAATCAACAGCCTGTTGTTTCAACAATAAAAGCTCAATGTAAAGATGCTGCTCTACATCATCAGGAGATTGGCCTTATCCGTCGTCATCGTGTTTCTGGCGGTGTTGGCACTTTTTCTGATGCTGCATTCGATCCCGGGCGATCCGGCAAGTATTGCCCTGGGGCCGCGGGCGACTCTGGAAGTTCAGGCGGCCTACCGGGCGAAGATGCATCTCGATGAGCCGCTGTACTACCAGTTTGCGATTTTTGTTGGCTCGGTGTTCCAGGGCGATCTTGGCAGCGATGTCTTTTCCAACCGCAGCGTAGCCTTGACGCTTTCGGAGCAACTGCCCCATACGATTTCTCTCGCCCTGGCGGCTATCGGCTGGTCGGCGCTGCTGGGTATTCCGTTGGGGTGCCTGTCGGCTATCCGCCCCAACAGTCTTGCAGACCGTGTGACGGGTATCTTCTCGGTTGGCACGATTGCTGTGCCGTCTTTCCTGGTCTCGATATGGGCGATTTTGATTTTTTCAATCGCGTTGGGCTGGTTTCCGGTTCTGGGCGCCGGAGACGAGGACGATATTTCTGATCGCTTGTATCACCTTGTACTGCCCGCTTTTGCCGTGGGGTTGGGCTGGGTGGGGTATCTCGCCCGTATGGTTCGTGCCACGATGCTTGAAGTCATGGGGGAGAATTACATTCGCTCGGCCCGGGCGTTTGGTTTGTCACCGAAGACAGTCGTCTTTCGATATGCATTGAAAGTCGCCATTCTGCCGACAATCACACTCATTGGCGTGGGTTTTGGCGGCCTTCTTTCCGGAACGGTGTTCGCGGAAATCATTTTCTCGCGCCCTGGGGTAGGAAAAATCATTTACGACATGGTGCTCGCCCGCAATTTCCCCGTGGTGCAAGGAGCGGTGCTGGTGACTATCGCCATGTATGTATTTGTAACGCTAATCGCCGATCTTCTGGTTGCATGGTTTGATCCTCGGGTACGCGAGTCCCTTTAAAGCCATGCCAGAAACTAAAACAGGAAGACCTTCTGTGAGCGTGACGACTCCTCGGCACAGTGTGGGTCGCGAACGCTTGAGGCTTTTTGTCCGAAACCCAATGGGGATGTTCGGATTTATTCTGGTGTCGCTTTTCTTTATCGCCGCCATTTTTGCTCCGATGTTGGCTACCCATGATCCGCTTGCGCTGGACATCCCCAATCGACTCTCGGGCCCCACGCTGGAGCACTGGGCGGGGACTGATCAATTGGGCCGGGATACTTTTTCCCGAGTGCTCTATGGCGGTAGGGTCGCGCTTCAGGTAGCAGCCATCGGAGTATCAATTTCCCTGATCCTGGGTTTGGGTCTGGGCATGCTTGCGGGGTATGGACCGAGATGGCTGGACAATATCCTGCTGCTGCTGTTCGACTCCATTCGCTCTTTCCCCACAATTGTCTTGGCGCTGGCAGCAGTTGCGCTTCTGGGCCCCAGCCTGCACCTTGTGCTGGCGATCGTGATTGTGACGTCTATCCCGAGTTATGCCCGTCTTGCACGAACCAGTACGATGGCGCTGAAGAATACTGATTTTGTGCTCGCGGAGAAGTCATTGGGTGCGGGCACAGTACGGACTCTCATTCGGCACATCATGCCTAATGTGATTGGGCCGCTGCTGATCTTGGCCGCAATGGATGTTCCTGTGGTGGTGACCATCGAAGCGGGACTCAGTTTTCTTGGTCTGGGTGTACAGCCCCCGATGGCGAGTTGGGGTACGGTACTGAACGAAGGCTACCTGATCATTCGGCTTACCCCATGGCCCATCGTGGCCGGCGGCATACCGTTGGTGCTGACAACGCTCGGCTTCACCTTTCTTGGCGAAGCGCTGCGGGATATCTTTGACCCACGGCTGCGGAAAGGGCGCTGATCTGTGGAATCCTTGCTTTCCATTCGAGGACTCAACGTAGAGTTCCAGACTCCCAGCGGCCCTTTGCACGTGTTGCGGGATATCAATATTGATGTGCCTAGGGGAAAGATCCTCGGCATCGTGGGTGAAAGCGGCTCAGGCAAGAGCACAGTGATATGGGCCATTAACCGTTTGCTGGCAAGCAACGGCGCCATCAATGGCGGGACCGCAACGTTTGACGGGAAGGATCTTCTTGCTCTGAACGACCGTCAGATGTTGTCGGTGCGGGGAGAGCAGATCTCGATGGTGTTTCAGGATCCGATGACGTCACAGATCCCGGTTCTGACCTATGACCGTCAGATGTCTGATATTCAGTATCGTCGAAAAGAACTCAGCATGAGGGACAAGCGCGAAAGAGCGATCAGGATCATGCACAAGGTGGGGATACCGGATCCGGAAGACCGTATTCTTCAGTACCCCCATCATTTCAGCGGGGGGATGAGACAACGCGCAGGGATCGCCATGGCGCTGCTTATGGATCCGTTGCTGTTGATTGCAGATGAGCCGACCACGGCTCTGGATGTCACCCTTGAGGCCCAGATCATCCATCTCATTCAGGAACTGAGAGCTGAATTTGACGCCACGATTATGGTCGTGTCCCACAATCTTGGTCTCATCGCTGAACTTTGTGACCAAGTGGTGGTGATGTATGCGGGTGAGGTAGTGGAATATGGGAGTGTCAGCAATCTTTTTTATGAGCCTGCTCATCCCTATACACAGGCGTTGCTGAATTGTGACCCCGCCCGCACGCAGACCAAGACGCGTTATCTCCCGGTAATTCCTGGTGACGTGCCCGATCTGCATGTTCTGCCGACGGGATGCATTTTCGCCGCCCGCTGCTCACAAGTAATGGAGCAGTGCAAGACGACGTCGCCAGCAAAAGTGCAGCTGGATGAGTCACAACACGTCGCATCCTGCCATCTGCTTGATCCGGGTCTGCAGGCATCGGGTGATGCTCCAAAGAAAGCCTCATCTCAGGGCGATGTGTCTGGGAAAGTGCGACCCAAGCCTTCTGTCGAGAGCGGGGAATTACTCAAGGTGGAAGACCTCTGCGTGAGATTCCAGACCAACAGTTGGATCCGGTCGAAGATTCAAAAGCGGCCAAGATTCGTGGATGCCGTGATCGATGCGTCGCTTTCGTTGCGTCAGGGAGAGACCCTGGGTCTGGTGGGAGAAAGCGGTTCAGGCAAGACGACGCTAGGCCGGGCAATTCTCGGCCTGGTCCAGGCGGAGTCAGGGTCTGTCATTTTCGATGGACAGGAGCTGCGAGCCCTCTCCCGGGCAGGGTTTTCTCGGCTCAGACGGAATATGGCCATGATGTTTCAGGATCCGGTGGGATCGTTAAGCCCGCGCCAGACGGTGCGTTCACTCATCACGGAACCTTTTCAGATTCATCGAATTAACGCTGACCTCGATGAAGAAGCAGCGCGCCTTTGTGAGATGGTCCGTTTACCGCAAGATTTCTTATCTCGATACCCGCATGAATTGTCGGGAGGACAGGCGCGCCGGGTGGGCGTCGCGAGAGCGCTGGCGCTCAATCCTCAAATCATCATTGCCGATGAGCCCACCGCAGGGCTTGATGTATCGGTTCAGGGGGAGATACTGAATCTGATGAATGAACTACAGGAAACGCACGGGTTGTCCTATCTCATCATCAGTCACAATCTTCCTGTCATTCGGCATGTCAGCGATCGTTTAGCGATCATGTATCTTGGACGGTTGGTGGAATTCGGCGACTCCGACGAGATCTTTTCCCAGCCGGCACATCCTTACACGCAGGCCCTGGTCAATGGAGTTCCTCAGCCTGATCCGAACAGAAGGCGGTCGCTGGTTTCAATTGAAGGTGAAGTGCCGAGTCTCGCGAACCGGCCGGCGGGTTGCGAGTTTCATACACGGTGCAAGTATGCGACGGCTGACTGTCGCAACACGCGACCCCCATTAAGCCAGATTCGTGTTAATGGCCTAGATCGCGAGGTGGCCTGCCACTACCCACTGGTGGGTGAGAGCGGTGAACAATAAGCCGGAAATTGATTTCGAGCGGTATCCCCTGGATAAGGCCCCGGGCGCCATGGCCGACACAATCGCGACCTGCCAGAAACAGTTGGAAAAGGAGCAATACTGTTCATTGCCCGGATTTTTCCCGACGGCCACGCTTGCGAAAGTGGTGACAGAGGTGGACAGCCTCATACCAAAAGCCAATCAGGCTAACTCGTTGCGCAATTGCTACCTCGAGCGGACACAGGATCCTGAACTGCCGCACAGTCATCCGCGAAATATCATGAATCCGGCTCGCTACCGGATGATTCCCGCCGATCTTTTTTCAGATCGGTCCTCTCTCAAGAAACTCTATTTTTGGGATCCCTTCAGGAGTTTTATTTCCCAGATTGTGGGGGAGTCTGAGCTGTACCCGAGTGCGGACCCATTACAGCCTGTGAATGTCATCTGCTACGGCCCGGGGGACCAGTCTGCCTGGCACTATGATTCAGACAATGCGTTCACTATGACGCTGATGCTCCAGTCTGCCGAAGTCGGCGGTGTGTTTGAACTCGCGCCTAATACCCGCCGTGGCATTGAAGAGGAAAACCTTGAGTATGTTTCGAGTGTATTGTCGGGAGAACGCGATCGCGTACACACCGTTTCGCGCACGCCGGGTGAGTTGACCATATTTCGCGGCTGTAATTCCCTCCATCGGGTGACTCAGGTGGCTGGTGCTCGAAAGCGCCTCATGGCGGTGTTTGTTTATGAAAAGACACCAGGCGTCATCGGGGATCCCGTCGTCAACCAGACAGTCTATGGAAGGGTCAACTGAATGCGGGGTCGGAGCCAAGAAATCGGCTTTGACAGATCCGAGCAACTGAGTGAGAAGACAGAGGAAAACTGAGGCATTCGGCCAGTTTGACCGCGAGGTCAAAATAACGCATGCGCAAACCTCGGGCGCTCGAATGCGTGCCGCCCAAATTGGCACCGGTCCGGACATTGTCTGGGTACCGGGCGGTGACTCACCAGCAGAAGCATGGCGCCAGCAGATGA
>Ga0208127_1001053_pt1 | contig 13991 bp, 7 predicted proteins | sample ETNtaG_6_FD_185751 | JGI IMG/M metagenome (GOLD analysis project Ga0208127, IMG submission 185751) | Marine microbial and viral communities from oxygen minimum zone, Eastern Pacific Ocean - ETNP201306SV45 (SPAdes) (version 2) | ecosystem: Environmental > Aquatic > Marine > Oceanic ...
TCATAGACTCTTGTAATCAACTCTTTTTCTGCCGTCTCTCCTGTAACTAGAAGATCGAGGTCTCCATCATTATCATAATCACCCCACTGAGTAGATGATAGCCCGACACTATCAATCATGTACAAGGATGAATCATAAATAAATACACCTTGATCATTTTGTTGGTAAATATTAGTAATAGGGTTAGTGTATTCTTCTAATCCTTGATCAGTTGTTGATGTTGCTGTATATCCGCTGGTAACAAGATCTAAATCTCCATCGTTGTCATAATCACCCCAATCTAAGCTAGCATATGTTGCACCTTGTAATGCTTGATGTAAACTAAATTCGTTTATTGAGCTATTACCATATTCATTGGTATAAATATTTGTGTGCATTTCAGTTTCATTAAGATGAGCGACGGCAACATCGTCAAACCCATCATTGTTATGATCTCCAACAGAAATTGCATGAAGCGTTGAGGGAATTTCAAATGGCTCATCTGAAGACTTTATTAGTTTCCCCATTCCATCATTTATATACATATGAGAAACGCCATTTAATTCTAATCTTCCAAGTGTTAGAAGGTCTGTATAGTTATCTCCATTAATATCTATCCATGTTAAAGCACAAGGAAAGAGCGGGATTAAATCAGTTTGAATTGTATCTCTTTTTAGTATCCCATTGTTATTTTTAAAAATAGTTAAATAATTAGTATTGTCGAAAATACTTATTCCTCCACTTACTAAGTCTAGGTCACCATCATTATCATAATCCGCCCAATCATGATTGTACTGGCCACCCCAGTATCCATCTGTTATTGATAACTGGTTTTCATCATCATCTAATACGTAAGTACCATCTTCCCATTTATATAATAAAAGAGCCGTAAAAGTTGAAAAATTCACAGTAGCCAACCCTGACATGGATATATCTAAGAAACCATCATTATTATAATCAACAAAGCTTAAGTGGCCACCATAAACATTTGCCATTCGAGGTTGCAAGTTATTTACATTTAATATTCCATCTTCATTAAGATAAATCTGTGTTTTACTCGATCCAGTGTAGAGGTTCCCTGTAATAGCTAGGTCAAGCAAATTATCATTATTTATATCACTCCATCTTGATATCCCATATGAGTATCCTGGAATTGACTGGAAGGATTTCACTAGCCTTGGAATAAATAATTCTTTTTCATTTGACCATTCAGAGACTATACCAGATGGGTCGATTGATTGAACTTTCCAAATATAATTCCCCCAAGGAATGCCGGTAAATTCTCTAATTAATTTTGTGCCAGTATTGGAATTATTATATGAGGTCGCACTTGAAATTAGAGTTCTAGTATTATTTTCTGTTATAACTCTTGAGATAGAAAGATTATATCTTAGAGATTGATCTGATCCAATGTCATCTTGGCCATCTCCCCAATTAAATATAACTCGATTGCTAATTGCAAATGATTCAAGTACGGTTGGCGGTGTGGGCTTTATATTATTATTTTCAAATGTATTTAAGAAAACGGATACAAAAGAACTATCATCATTTCCGATTTCCAATGAACCTGATGCAATGACATCAGGTTTTTGATCTTGGTTAATATCAACAAAGGATATTGTCCTTGCACCATCAATTGTTTGAAGTTCTGAAAAGCTAAGGTTACCATTGCCATCATTTAAAAATATTTTACCCTCCAGTGCCCAAACACTATCTCTTGGGTTTAATTGGAGAACGGTAGTATCAGCTGCTAATACATCACCTTGCTCGCTTATTTCTAACGTATCAATAATATAAAAATTATCATAATTAATGGTATGCTCAATAGCTCCGCTAATTGCAATATCCTTAAAGCCATCCATGTTGACATCAATTGCTTTTATAGAACCAAAAATTGTACCAAAATTTATTTGTTGGTCCGCTAATCTAAAATTACCAGTAGGTTCATTTATATAAATGAGTGTTTTCAATGTTGAATCTATTGGACTATAACCAGAAATAATTAGGTCAGAATCCGCATCATTATCCAAGTCAGAAAAACAAATTGATGTTCCTTTAAGAGGCTCAATTTCTTGGTTCGTATCTTCTCCTAAACGACCTATTGGATCATTTAAGTATAATTTTGTAACTCCAGATTCTACGGTTATTTGTTGTCCACTAGTAAGAAGGTCTAGGTCACCATCTAGATCAATATCGTCCCAAGCAATATCTCCATTTCTTAGGTCCGGCATCACAACAGAATTATCAAATTCCCATGCAACATTACCATCAAAGTCTGATTGATTTAACAGTAACTTATTTGTGATTGTACCCCTACTATTTTTCAGCCCCATCCAAAAAATATCAAGGTCACCATCTAAATCAACATCACCCCATTCTAGAGCGCTCTCACCTAAATTTTCAATGAAATCACTTTCTAGATAATTATTTGTAGAAAGCGAGCCCCCAAGGTTTTTTGTCATAAACATAAATTCTGCACCGTGAGCAAGTACATCTATTAGTCCATCTTTATCATAATCTCCTAATGCAAGTTTCCCATCTCCGCCAATATATCTAGAAGAATGATTACTTGGGATATAGGTGAAATATCCATTCAAAATATCCATCTGAATAGTATCAATTTCACCTGAACCTGAAACACTATACGTATTTAAAAAAAGACGTTCTTGATTTCCAATTTTATTATAGCCGTATAGAATTATATCATTAATTCCATCGTTATTAAGGTCGGCAACTCCAATATCTGAAGCTATAATATTTTGAAGTACAATACTGCGCTGTTCATCTAGTTCAAAACTATTTTGCCCAAATGTGCTATGGTAAAAAAGAAATGTTAAGATGATTATCTTAAACAAAAAGTTAATCATTAGGGTCATTTAATTATTTAGATGTTTGGGTCCAAACACCGTCCCAATCATCACCAGGAGGGTTTGATTTAAAATTTTGACAGCGAGGTATATAAACTCTGCTTGGGTTTGTTTTTCTTCCAGGGAACATCTCCTCAAGCTCATCAGCCGCTTGAAATGCCTCAATCGCTTTATCCCAGTCTTGTTTAAAATAATATTCTAAACCCTCATGGAAAATGGGGAGTATCTTTTTATAAATTTCAGGTTCTTGGTCTTTTTCAGAAATGAGCTCAAAAACCTTGACAGGCTCGGTTTTACCCATAACTCGAACAAAATCAAGCGCTCTTACAACGATTTGATCTTTAACTGCTTCATATGTACTATCAGCTATTTGAATATATACACCATACTGCTTTGCTGAACTTTCTAGCCTTGCTGCAAGATTTACTGTATCACCCATCATTGTGTAGTTCATTCTAGATTCAGAGCCCATATTACCAGTTACCATTTTACCAGTGTTAATGCCAATTCTATTTTGCATGTTATGTACTATTTCAGGCCATCTATCGCCCTCCTGCTGCCATTGACCTCTAAGAACAGCTAACCTCTCCTGCATTTTTATTGCTGTTCTGCATGCCATTAGCTCATGGTTTTTTAAGTCTAATGGAGCTCCATAAAATGCTACAATTGCATCACCAATGTATTTATCTAGTGTACCATTATTTTCCATGAGTATATCCGTCATTTCTGTTAGATAATCATTTAAAAGGCTGACTAGATCGCTAGCTGTTAATTTTTCTGAGAACGCTGAGAAACTTTGAATATCTGTAAAAAAAGCAGTGTGATAACCCTCTTCACCGCCAAGCTCTGGCTCTTTACCACTCTCGTACATTTCATCAATGAGCTCAGGAGAAATATAAGTACCAAAAGACGATTTAAGGAATTGTTTATTCTTTTCTTCTTGAATGTAGTTGTACACAGTTATGCCTAAATACCCTAAACCTATAGTTGCGATAGGAGCGAATAGGTCTAGCCAAAAATAATAATTAGTAAAAGCCCAAAAAGCAGTAAAGATATATACTAATATAAGTGCACCAACGGCAGCACCGCCAATTGCGGGACTAAGTCTTTGAATTCCAAATGCTAATAATAGTGCTAAAGCTAAAAGAATGAAAGAGACTACAGCTTTAGATGTCCTCGTTATAAAAATATCAGATAAAATTGTATTTAAAGCATTAGCGTGGAGGCCCACCATTGGATAACTACCATTAAATGGTTGTGAACCTAAATCAGATGTGCCTGGAGCGGTTAAACCATAAAGTAGTTTTTTCTTGTGAAACTCAAATGGAACAATCCTTCGAGCTGTATTTTTTTTAACATTTCCAACAACAATTCGGTCTTTATTTTGCCAGAAAAATAATGGTCTTTGCTCATCAACAATATTGTGTTTATTTAGATTTTGAACGATTAAAAATGTTCTCTCAAGTTGTGAAATTTCAACTAAAGACCTTTTTAATATTTTTATATAGCCTTCATCTTTAGATGTTTTTAATGAAGATTTAACATCTTCCTTAAGCTTGTTAAAACTACTTATGCTATAATCTTTTATAGGGGTTTCAAAGGCAAGTTTTTTATTAGTTAAAAAATCATCAAGGCTAAGACTAGGGTTAACTAGTAAATCCCTGGCAATAATGTTTGCGTTCTTTATTTCATTGTACATTTTAATTTGAGGATACTTAGCTTTTCTTTTTATACTTGCAAAAAACTGTTCCCCAGTATTTAGGCCATTGGTTTTAGAAATGTATGACTCCATTTGTGTTGCCATGCCTAGTTGTCTAATCGTTTTTATCACATCTTTTTTGCTTGCAAATTTTTCCTTAAACGAAGCTTTCATTAGAGCTTTTAAGTTTTTTGCACCTTGTAAACTTGGATCAGAGTAAGCAAGTTTTTTTACCTCGGCTAATACGTAATTATCATACTCACTTTCTCTGAATTTTTTTAGAACCCAATAAGGGTAGTGTATGAAATCAAAATTACCATCCGAATCTTCCCATTGCCCAGCCCAGTTGACCTGCATAAGGCCTCTTTTATCTATTGGTATTTCTATAATTGATCTACCATATTCATCTGCAGAGGGGAGGGGGATAGATAAATATTTTCCCGGTATTATTTCAACATCATTAAAGCTTACTCCGTAGTGGTCAAGTGCTAATGCCAAACCTGCATTTGGAAAAAGTTTGTTTTCATATTTTCCAACTAGAGGATATCTTCTACTAATACCATCTGGTTCGGATACAGTTTGAAAAAAGTACGTCCCTTTACTTGATTTGATTAATTCATCAACTGGAGGATCAATATCATAAAAATCATTAATGGTCTCAAATTCAGATGGGTCAATTTTTCTAAAAAACTTACCGTCCTCAAGAAGTTGCAACCTAACGTCTTTTTCTTCGGTTCTTTTTCTGATAGCCATTTTTTTCGCTGGCTGAGGGAAAAATGTATATCCAAAATAAATATTCCCTGCTTCTTCTGCAGCCTTTGCCAAATCAATATCAGGATCCGGGAAAAGGTTTTCAATCTCTTTAATTGTTAATACGCTATCATTAATTGTTGAGACATTATCATATTCAAGCTTGCGCTCTTGTCGTTCGATAAAAAAGATATCAAATGCTAAGGCGTCCATCCCATGCTCTTTTGCAGCCATTACAGAAGGTATGTGCTTCTCCCTACTCCATGGCCATCTGCCAATTTGTTGCAGACTTTTTGCATCCATATCGAGAGTAGCAATGTCTTGTCTAGTCTCAATTCTCCCACGATTTAAAAATCTCATATCTAAGAGTTTGTTCTCCACCCCATCATAAAGCTCAAGCCAAGTCAGAATGATAAATACAACTGCTACTCCAAAAGAAATAAGTATATATGGATAATCTTTTTGCATGACTATTCTAATTAATCATATACAGTAGGAGTAATAAACATTAATAGCTCTCTTTGTTCTTTTTGAACTGAAGTGGTTTTGAAAAAATAACCAACTACTGGTATAGCACTCAGTATTGGCACATATTTCTTGTTCCTTATAATGTTATCAGCAATTAGGCCACCAATGATGACGGTTTCTCCATTGTAGACAGAAACTTGCGTGGTAACTGTTCTTTTAGTAGACCTAGGTTTATCTGTTGATATTTCTGCTGCAGATAAAAGAGCCTCTACTGTAGCATCGACTAATAGTGTTATAATATTATTTTCGTTAATTCTTGGAGTGACTTGCAGTTTAATTCCAATATCTTTTTCTTGGACAGTATTTGCAGCTCCATACAGTCCAAGTCCAGGTATGCCAGTCGCCGCATTACCTTGTGCATTTGAGTTTGCATTATTACCGCCTGAGTTTAACCCCTCGATGTACACCGTTGTTGACACTTCAGTTGTAGCTTGGTGATTATCTAGAGTAGTTACTTGAGGGCTGGATAATAGCTTACTTCTTCCTCTAGCTTGCATGACCTTTAGTGCTGAAGTTAATTGTGAAGGATTAAGTGTTGCTATTGTGACATTATTTAAATTTATAGGGAAATTAACAGTGTCATTTGGACTACCACCTAGTTGCACTGGACTATTTGTCCAATCAACACCGTACGATTTAGACGTGTCAAGTTGAGTTTCAATAAATTTAACAGCAATATTTATATTTTTTATTGGCTTATCCAGTTGCTTTACCATACTAAGTACTCGAGGTATGTTTTCTTGAACATCTGAAACAATAGCCATATTTGGAGGTCCTGTTTGTCCTGCCATTGAAGCAACTGGAAGGAATGATTGAACAGTTCCTCTTGAGGTTAGGATAGTTGATAACGGAGCTTGCAAATCATTAGAATTAATATACTTTAATCGAATGACTACAGATTCCAGCTCACCTATTAATTGAGTGTCTAAGTCCTTTACAATAATGATGTTATCCTGAACAAAGTAACTATAGTTATTTGGTTTTAAGATTGCATCTAATGCTGCTTTTACTGTGACATTCTCTAGGTTTGCGGTGATTGTATCTTCAATATTAGGGCTAATTACAATATTAAGGCCTGTAAGCTCTCCAATCATCGTCAAGACATTTCGAATGTCAGACTCTTTTAAATTAATGGACATTTTATCCATTAGTTTATATCGTTCACTTTCCTGATCGCTTTGAGTTATTTTAGAGTATGCAGGATCACTCCACTGAGACATAAGCATTGCTTGGAATAAAATAAGAGCTAGTATAAAATGTTTTTTACTCATTTAGTTTCCAACATTTCTTGTAACCGTTGTGCTACCGTTTCTGAAAGTAATTTGATCATTTTCAATTCGGTCAATGAGTATATCGCTATTTAAGTATTCACCTTGTCTGAATCTTCTATTATCAATTAATACAATTTTTTCGTTATTGAATTCTGCCACAATTTCTACATTGTATCTCTCTAGATTTTTTAATAAAATGGATTTTTCTATATCTTTTTCCTCTTCAGAAGTAATTGAAGCTCCATCTATATCTGCTTCACTAGATGTCGCAACAGCATTAAATGGGTTTCTCTGCCAGCCAACTAACTGAGATGATAAGGATGATCTTTTTCGGGAACTGACTGGAGAAATAGAATTATTTAATTTTGGAGTATTATTAGTTTGAGTAGAATTTTGAGAGACCACTTTTTTAGGCCTTTGAATTTTAGGCTTTCTTGCTGGCTTTGAACTACTGGAATCGGAGGACTTACTAAATTGATCAAAAATCATGATTGCCAATGAAATTCCTAATCCAATTAAAAGATTTCTAAGTCTAGGGGTCATGTCGACCATTAATTTAAACTAAAACAATGTTTAACTAACGGAAAATATTCGTAAAACTTGCATAAAAAAAATAGTTATAATTTTAACTATTTACAGATTATTTAAACTTTTTTGTAAAAGTGAAATAGCAAGATTTTCATCGATTTCCTTACCATTATTTTCTTTAATGTAATTAATGATTTTTACTATATCAATTAAACTTGATGCACCAGTAGCCTTAATGGCATTTGTTATGATATCCTCATCAGACATTTGATAAGAACTGTTTACTGATTCTGCAGTATTTTTACTGTTTGGGGTGGTGCTGGCAAAACCTTGATTGCTTTGCATAACAGCGGTGCTAGTAGAACTATTTTTTGTGTATATGTAAGAAATAAAAGAAATTTTTTGTTCCCCTTCTAAATATGGGTTCTGTGATATTTGAATATTGCTTATGGTTAGGTAATAATTTGAATAAGCTAATTGGTCTAAAAAATTACCAAAATCGATAAAATTTCCTCTAAGTTCCACATCGATAGGATACTTCTCTACGAGAATGGTTTCTTGAGTTTCAGGGTTGAGTATTTGTTTTTCATCAAGAGGAGCAAGAGAGGGATTAAAGTTGTCCACTGCTAATTTATTTTTTTCCAACAAACTAAAAAGCATTTTTGTAACATTATCAAATTGTGCATCTGTAGGAATTTTTTGGATAAGAGATGATAGATCGTCTTTCAATTCTTTCCATTCTTTTTCGATTGCAGGGAATTTTGTTTGTATCTGAGAGTATTTATTTTTTTCGTTTTTTAATTGATTATAGCTTGTATTCATTTTATCTAATGACTTATTCAGCTCACTAAAATACATAAAATACCACCCTCCGCATGAAAGCAAGACGAATGCTATGATACCAATGAAAAGATTTTTTTGTTTATCCATAGGTGTTAAATCTCACACTTTAATTCAAAGGTCATGTTATCAATGTCCATTCCACTGGTAGTTTTTTTATTTATTACATCAATTTTCTTAAACAGGCCTGAATTTTCTACCTGAGTAATAAAGTTAGAGAAGTATCTTTCTTTCAACGCTGGATTCGCTGTTATTGCCCCAGTAACTTTCGCAAAATCTTTTTCTTCGTCAACTATTGTAATAACTTTTTCGAGAGAATTCCCAACATGAATCCAATCTCCACGCTCCCAACCTCTTTGGAATGAGATCATATCCAATGTTATTTCTTTTGGGGTATTATAACTGAAAAACCTCATAATACTTATGGAAAGATTAGAAAGTTTTGATTCTTTTAATAAAACGTCTAACTGGGCGATAATAGTATTTTTTTCTGAAGAAACTTTTTCATACTGGCTTTTTATTGGCGCAATACTTGTTGCTTGAGATTTCATGGCGTTTAACTTTGTTTTCATCTCATCATGATTAATGGTTGTCCAGCCTGAGAGTGATATCATGCCTATGAAGATTGCCGCAGCTAATGGGATGCTAAATTTATTTCCTAGTCTAAATTTCTCTGAATCTTTGAAAACGTCAGGGAGGAGGCTAATAGATTTATCAAGATTTAAAGCAGCTCCTACAGCTGTAGTAAGCGCTGTTTTGGAAAATTCAATATTTTCTCTTTCCTCTTCATCAGGGAAGAAGGCAATATTTTTAAAAGGATCTAAAAAGTTAACATCAACATCAAGTTGATTGTGCAGGTATTCATCCAAGAACAATACTTCTTCAGCGCAGCCGCTTAGAAAAATTTCAGAAATGTTATCTACAGGGAAAGATTGAGCCATGCTGTTTAGAGCCCGTTCTATTTCTTGATCCCAGCTTTCGATCACAGGGCGCATTGCATCGTCCTGAGGTTTTTTCTGTTTATTAGTAGAATTATCTTTTATGTCTGATTTTAAAATAGAAGGAGGGACTCTACAATAATCTCTTTTATCCCACTTTGCTTTAGAAGCAGTTGAACGATATTTCCATGCATCTGTAAGATTTTGGATACCAAGATCTAATGGCACGATTGCATCAGGGTAACCTTGATTATAGCCTAGTATAAAACTTTCGATTTCTCCGACATGTAATATCAAAATAATATCATGTTTTTTGCCCGGATAATTCCATCGAAATGAATTAAGCACTGTTTGAGCGGCTGGTGGCCATAATCGTATATCCCATTTTTTCTCACCTAAAGTTTGTGCAGGGGAATCCATGTAATCAGCATTTGCAACTCCAATAATATTTTTGCCTTGCTCCAGTTCAATTGAATCAAAAATAATATCATCTGAATTAAATGGTAAATTCTTTTTTGCATCATAATCTATTATCATTTTTCGTTCTTTTTTGTTTTCTGGAGGAACGATAACAGTCTTTAATAAACTAGATGTATTATTAATTGTAAAAGAAATGGGTGCTCCTGATTGAAGACTTTTGATAACCCCTCTAGGTATTTTAGATCCTTTTTTTTCCAGTTTTGAGGTTAATTGTTCATAAGCTTTACCAATGGCTACAGAAAAACCGGTTGGATTTCTTTTTGGGTCTAATTTTGCTTTGGTTGCTGAGAAAATATCGGCCCCAATTAGTGATTTTATTCCGCCTTTATCTTGAATTAAAGCAGAATATATGTGACCTTGGTCCATTGCTATACCTAAAAGCAGTTTTTCTTTCTTAAAAGGGGGTGAAGAAATATTTGATGGATAGGTACCGATACTTCTTTTTAATCTTTTTTTCTTTCGCTGGTACCATTTACTTGATTCTTCTTCTTCGATTACTTCTTCCTCAAGCTCGTCATCTTCATCATCCTCATCTGACTCTCCATATAGATCGCCGATAATGTCATCTTCGGAAACGCTTTCGCCAATTTTTCCACTACCACTATCTTTTTTACCACCTTTTCGTAAAATATCGAACAGTTTGTTTACAGCAACATCTTTTTTCTCATCCTGTTCTTCTTTTTCTTCCTCAATGGGTTTTTCTTCTTGGGGCGCATCCTGTTCAATTAATCCATCTGGCACTTTCCCACCAATCGTGTTTTCTACAATATTTAAGGATACGACTTCTTGTTTCTCACTCATCATATTTAACAACAACTGATGGCAGAGTTTGTTGATTTTTCTAGGATAGCCCTGAGTCTGATTATGAATTGCTTTGATTGCATTTGTTGTAAAATATTCTCTCTCACCACCACCTTTTTCAGCTAGACGGTGTTTTATAATGCCTTCAACAGAATCAAAGTCTAATGGACCTAATTCAAAATTAAATGTTATTCTGTCTTCAAAGTTTGGATACTCGTGAATGATAGAGGTCATCTCTGGCTGACCAAAAATAACGAGCTGCAAGAGTTTAAAATCATCAGTTTCAAAATTTAAAAGAGTTCTAAATACGTCCAGGAATTCACCTTTTAGGTTCTGTCCTTCATCAATAACAAGCACAAGAACACGGCCATCCTCAACTCCTGCTTTAATCAAATGATGTTCAATTTGATTTCTACAATCAATTACTGATTTCCCAGCTTCTTCTTCAATCCCAAATAAGTCAACGAGGTGTTGGAGCAAAACTAATTCAGATTCGAATTTTGGATCTAAAACAGGATAAAACTCAAATTTAACATCATCATCTGAAGAGAAATTTTGTATTAATTTTCTACTTATTGTTGTCTTTCCAGTTCCAATTCCTCCTCGAACAACAGATAAGCCTCTTCGCATCCTTATTGCAAGCTCAAGACCTTCTAGACACTGTTTATGTTCTTTAGCTGGGAAGAATAAATCTGGGTTTGGAGAAGTGGTAAAAGGGTCAGCTTTAAGACCTATTGATTCAAATAATTCCAAAGTGAATAACTTTCTCTATTTTAAAAATAACCAATAGTCGAATATATCATAAATGCTCCTGATAAAAGCAAAAACATCCCAAAAGGGATACGATATTTCATAAACGTTGGGTCAGTCATGTAAACTCTGTTTGCTTGCCTCTCTAGCGAGAATATTGCTTTTGGTGTTAAGAGCAACATTAAGCTGAAAATCAAAGCTAAAATCCCAATTATGATCAAATATTCAGTAGACTCGTTAATTAATGAATATATTATGAAAATAGCAGCGAAGAACAGCCCTATGCCAAATGGAACTCTGTACTGCATGAATGTTGGATCGGTCATGTATATTTTATTTGCTCTTCTTTCAATCGATAATATTGTATTAGGAGCAATTAAAAGGAGCAATCCGAAAAATACAGAAATGCCTCCAATGCTTACAATGTATATCATACTATATTTCCTCTTTCAGGTAGAAAATAATTATATGGTTAAACTTAATAACCATAATTCAATCTACTGAATGATTTGTTGAACTTTTTCATAAAATATATTGTCATTTATTTCTGCACTCAATTTGATAAATTTACCTCTGTTTTCTAATCTTCTGGTAATTTCACTTTCAGAAATAATATTTACATTATTTATTAATGGTTTTAATTCGATTATGCACAAGTTTCTTTGTGAGTCTGAGAACACATGATCAGCAAACCTATTATAGATATAATTATCAATGAGATTGTTTTTTGCTGAATCAATGCAAGCAGCCCGACACTCAGTCATGCTTTCTCCTAAATAAAGTCTTCTAGCATATTCTCCAGTTACGTTTAGAATGTTATTTTCTGATTGTTGTGAAAATAATATTGAAATAAAAAAGATGTAAAATTTGAGTAATATATTCATTTTAGTTATCATTCTATTAATATTCCAAATATGATCCTGGCATCACTGAACTTGATATTCCATAGTTATTACCAAATATTTTAGGAAGATTTCCTTTCCTAATAGATCCACTATTAAAATTTAGCGAGTATTTACTTACGATAGAACCAATTATATTTGTAGATGTGCCCTCTACAATACAGTTAGCAGCTTCATTATAAATTGCTCCATAAAAGTTTACACCATTTTTTAAATGAGTTTTGCTACCTTTCGAAATTACTATGCCGTGAAAGGCGCTATTATCTATTTCAAAAGAATTTTTACTGTATGATACAACTGAAGTGTTCAAGCTTTCTACGTTGCTTCCTAATGTTGAATTATTTTTTATGATAATTTTATCCAGTGACATTATCTCAATTCCTCCAGAAACATTGCAGTTGGAAAATTCAATTGAAGCTCTATTGATAATTTTACCATTGCCAATGAAGGTACAGTTGTTAAATGTCATTTTATTTGTAAATGTTAATGTACCATTTGATACATAAGGGCCATTAGTTGTCACAGCACCATTTTGACTTAAGTCTATAGTTTTATTTTCTACAATCCCATAATCTACAATTACCGTATTTGTTTGTTGGTTAGGAACGCGGACATTATCAATAAAAAACCCAAAACCATTTCCGCAGCAACCATCAATTGTGTTATATCTAAACCTTATACGAGTATTAGATGTGCCAGAGCTAGCTGGTATATTAACAGATCCATTTTTTTTTGAATTACTATTTTGCCAAAAAGAGCTATTATAATTAATCAATACACTCCAATTACTACCGCCATTATAAGATATCTCTAAATACTCTCTGTCATAATAGTACCATTCATTATTAGCCCAAGCATTAAATGTTATAGTTCCACCTCCAGTAGAGTTAAATACTGGACTCATTAAATAACTATGCTCCGTACCATTTCTACTACCATTATTCATAGTACCCAAGGCATTTCCAGTTCCAAAATTGACCCCTGTACCAGAGCTTGATCGCCTTCCCCATGTTCGTCTGTAAGAAATTTGATGTTGCGACCATCCTTGCCATCCACTCTCAAAATCATATAAAATTGTAGAACTAGATGTTGTTGTGGTTGTGTTATCCACAATATTGGGTGTTGTATTTAAGATGTTTGTGAAATATGAAAATGAATTAGAGGGGAACGTAAGGTTGTCATCATAATTTAACTGCCCACCATTGCCATTATTATTATATGCAGTATACCCTGAAGAAAGGTTTGAATTATTAATATTGCCATTAAAATGAATATCTCCATAAAACGTTCCTCCTGATTGATTAAATACTGTCCCTCCGGAATTATTACCGAAAAAAGCAAGGTTAAAAACATTGGGATATGATGAAAAATACACTCTTCCATTTCTATTAACATCACCAATTATAGAATTACTTTTTAGCATTCCGAAATGGCTGTAGGGCAGGGGAGAACTATTTTCATCAGATGATGGCACAAACTCAATAATGAAGTTTCCTTGCTCGATACCTTTGCTTATTGATGTGTTAATTGGTAATGAATTTTGTGAAAAAAGTTTAGAGCCAAATTCAAGGCCGCTAACCATAAGATTTCTTGCTCTTATGTCTAATAGATTATTATTTGATAAGGTATTTTCTTTTACTAGGATTTTTATCAAATAA
>Ga0208127_1001054_pt1 | contig 13989 bp, 8 predicted proteins | sample ETNtaG_6_FD_185751 | JGI IMG/M metagenome (GOLD analysis project Ga0208127, IMG submission 185751) | Marine microbial and viral communities from oxygen minimum zone, Eastern Pacific Ocean - ETNP201306SV45 (SPAdes) (version 2) | ecosystem: Environmental > Aquatic > Marine > Oceanic ...
TTAAAAGAGATATAGTTACAGAACTAGAAGAATTGTAACCTCTTTTAGCAGAAACAACAGCATCAGCAGCTAAAGCAGTATCTATACCAGCAGAAGCTAGAATAGTGGCTAAGTTAGCAGCTTCATCATTTGCAGCCATAGTACCAAGAGCAACATCAACACCATTAATTGCCAATACAAGAGCACCAGCACCAGAAACACCTACAACAGAAGTGTAAGTATTAGGATCAACTGCATCACTACCAGCAGAACCAGCATCTTTATCATATATTTCTAAAAGAGCATCGTTTCCAGTACCGTCGACCCAAGCAACATCGTTTCCGTTGTTTACTTCACCTGCCTCAGCAGTAATAGTTTCAGCACTATCAAATCTCACGTTTGCTACAGCAGCTGTTTGAGCTGTAAGAGCATTTAATAAAGAAACTGCAGTATCCATACCTGAAGTACCATCATCAATAGAACCTTCATTTTCAGAAGCGTCAGTTTCAGTAATTGATGCAGCGTTAAGGTCATTGTTTGATATTTGTACGTTAGCACCTGCACCAACAGCAGTTATACCTGATAAATCAATAGTAGTTAAAGTAGAGTTACCTGTAATATCAACATCATCAAATGAGTTACCACTTACAGTTAAGCTTTCTAAGTCATCATTATTTGTAACAGTCATAGTAACACCTGTAACAGCAGTAGCAGTTTGATTTTCATACGCAAGATTAATAGTATGATCAACTGTTAAGCTAACAAGAGCATCATTATCATTAACTATAAAGTTACCAATTGTAGCATCAGAAACATCAATACTAGTTAAGTCATCAGAAGTACTAACACTTAAAGCATCCATAGTAGCTGAAACTGTAAGAGAAACTAATCCTGAAGCAGAAATAGTTACATCATTTGCGTTACCAGAAATAGTTAAGCTTTTTAAGTCAGCCTGATTAGCATCAATAGATAAAGATCCAAGACCTTCACCTTGTGCAGTTACATCTTCTGCGTCATAGGCATCGTGTGAAGCACTTTCAGCAGCATAGTCTATAGAAGCAGTAACTAATTCATCAGCACCTTCAACATCTACAAAAGTAACATCAGTACCAGTAAAACTTGTTACACCAGTATTAATGTCAATCTCTCCTTGGAAACCATCTACAACTAAAGTTGGAGTTTCAGATACTGTTAAAAGACCACCTGTTATACCAGCAGGAGCTGTATAACTTGAAAGACCAGCAAGAGTTAATGCAAATGTTTCATCCCCACCAGCTAGTGGAGTAGTCAATGCACCAGCAGTTAAAGTACCGCCTGATGTAAACATAACACCGAATGAACCTGGAACATCTGCAAACGTAGCAACAGAGTTAATATTAACAGAAGTACCAACAGTTGGTAAGTTAATCATATCTGTACCGTTTACGTTAATTGCATCTACACTACTTAATAATGGTGCAGAGAAAGATGTAACAGCTTGAACAGCAGCAGTAGTTGCAGCAGCATCAGCATCGTGATCCCATGTATCAGGAGTTACAGTAATTTCACCAGCAGTTGTTAATGCAGCAAAGCTTAAAGCACCATTTACATTTGTCATAGTAACATCTCCTACAGAAGTTAAATTATCAAATGTTGCAGAACCAGTATTAGTGGTAACAGTTGCAGCATCATCTATATCTGTAAATGTTAAAGTTCCGTTTATAGTAAGCATGTTATCGATAACAGCTTGCAGTTTAGCTTGATCGTAAGCTGAACTGTTAGTAATAGCTACATTACCATTAATAATATTAATTGCAGCACCTAAATCATAGAATGCATCTAAGTTAGTAGCACTAGCAATTGTAACACCATCTTGGTAAACATTACTTGAATTCATTAATGTTTCTAAGTCAGCTTCAATAGCGTCAATCTCAGCTTGTAGTGCAGCAACTTCAGCAGCAGTAGAAACTGTAGCAAGTGAAGCCTGAACAGCAGCAAGATCAGCAGCTAATGCATCAACAGAAGCAGCTAACGCTGTTAATGAAGTAGTATTAGCACCTGCAGCAGTAGTTGCAGCTTCAGCAGCAGTAGTTGCAGCGTTAGCAGCAGCAGTAGCTAAATCAGCAGCGTCTACAGCACTAGCACCTGCAGCAGTAGCAGCAGCTTCAGCAGCAGCAGCAGCGGCAACAGCGTCTTCACCGGCAGCAACAGCAGCGGCAGCAGCTTCAGCAGCAGCAGCAACAGCATCAGCACCAGCAGTAGCAGCAGCAGCAGTAGCTTCAGCAGCGGCAGTAGCAGCAGCAGCAGCATTTGTTCCTGCAGTAGTTGCAGCAGCAGTAGCATTAGCAGCTTCAGTACCAGCAGCTACAGCAGCAGCTTGAGCAGCTGAAATACCAGCTTGAAGACCACTAATTGTACCTGAAAGGCTAGATACCTGACTTGATAAGGCAGATAAACCATCAACCTGAGATTTTAAAGCACTAATCTGTGCATTTAAATCATCAAATTGATCATCATAATTTTGACAACCCACAAATACAAGTGAGGCAGCCAAAAGGGTTAATAATCCTTTTTTCATTGTTTTAAAATTTAATTTATATTTATTTAATGTATTTTTCATATGAACGTTCATGTTACATATTAAATGTACACACACACAATAACAAATACCGTGCCATAAAACGGATTTTTAGAATAAAACACTGATTATCAGTAAAATAAAAAGTTAATAAAAACTTAAAAATGAGAAAAAAAACACTAATTATAATTTTCGCTTTAACTACATCGATTTCATGTACAAATAATGATACTACAAGTATTATTACAATTGATACACATGATGATATTAATGTTGCAAACTTTACGGACTCATTAAACTATTCTATGAATACTGACTCACAAGTAAACCTTCCAAAAATGATAGCTGGAGGATTAGACGTAGCTTGGTTTGTTGTCTATACTGCTCAGGGAGAGTTAAATGAAGAAGGCTATTCTAAAGCTAAGGAAAATGCGATTTCTAAATTTGATGCAATAGATAGGCTTGTAAATCAATACGCTCCTGATCAAATTGAACTTGCTTTAAACTCAGATGATGTTCGAAGAATACATTCAAAAGGTAAAAAGGTAGCAATGATAGGTGTTGAAAATGCATATCCAATGGGTCTTGATACTGCAAATGTTAAAAAATATTGGGAAAGAGGAGCCAGATATGTTTCTTTATCACATAATGGCCACAGTCAATTTTCAGACTCAAACACAGGTGAGTTTGATAACACCGCTTTACATGGTGGTTTAAGTGATTTAGGAAAAGAATTAGTTAAACTATTGAACTATTATGGGTTAATGATTGACATTTCCCATCCATCAAAGGAAGCTATTAGACAAATGATTGAACTGAGTAAAGCCCCTGTTATTGCTTCACACTCTTCAGCTAGAGCACTAAGAGATCATCCAAGAAATTTAGATGATGAGCAACTAGGTTGGGTAAAAGAAAACGGTGGAGTAATACAAACAACAGCTCTTGGAGCGTTTTTAACAGATCGTAAAGATCCACCACCAAATATGGATGATTTTATGAATCATATTGATTATATGGTAGAAAAAATTGGAATTGATCATGTTGGAATAAGCTCTGATTTTGATGGAGGTGGAGGAATAGTAGGCTGGAATGATGCATCTGAAACAATGAACGTAACTACTGCGCTAAGAGAAAGAGGCTACACTGAATTGGAAATAGAAAAGCTATGGGGAGGAAACCTTCTTAGAGTTCTTGATGAAGTTCAAGAAGTAGCTAAAGAAATGCAATCTGGTAATCTATAAGGAAAGTTTTAGTCCGAGTCTTGCAATATTAAAACCTTTATTTATAACTAATTTTGTTAGATTACTCCCAGGATCTAACATCAAGTTTGTATGGTTCATGTGGATGAAATAGACTTTATTCTTATCCTCTGGGCTTAGATCATCTAATAAATTTATAGTCTCTGTTACCAGTGGATGTGGTATTTCACTAATATCTCTATTTATTTCTTTGGAATCATAAAAAGTAGCATCTAATAGTAGATAGTCAAATTCATGAACAAGTTGTTTTAAATTTTTATCCCATTTTTCCCATTTATCAATATCTGGGATAAATAAGGCTTTTTTATTTTTTCCCTTTATAATAAAACCTGCTGTCTCAGAGTACTCATCTCTATGTGGAACCTGGATAGGAGTAACAGTTATATTTCTTAATTCATTTGTATTAGATCCAAAGTATAAAGTCTGAATTTTTATGTTATTAATATCCACCAGTTGACTCCAAGGGCCATTTGTTTTCAAAAAATTACTCATCTTAGGTAAAACCTTAACCATAAGGTTTTTTGCTCCAATAGCCTCTCTTCCAAAATACATCAACCCAGTATAATGGCCAATGTGAGCATGAGTTATAAAGATTGATTCAGGAAGTAGAAATTGATTAAATATTTCTTTTTCTATATAATTTAATTGATAGGGTAAATCCGGAGTAGCTTCAAAAAGAATATATTTTTTATCGGTTGGATCAACTACAGCGATTGATGTTGTAAAATGCTGTTCATATTCATTAAACTTTTCTTTACAGAATTTATGCTGACAACCAATATGTGGAAGCCCTGCATCTTGAACATTCCCAAGTATATATATAAACTCTGATTGTCCATAAATAAAATTAAAAAAGGTTAAAAAAATGGATATTTTAAAAATTCTGTTCAAAATGAAAAGTTTATTCCAAAGTGGAAATTTCTTTTTGGAGCAGGCTCAAAGTATCTTTTTCCAAAAGCATTTATTCTGATATTATCATAGTAATTTACATCTAATAAGTTATTTACTCCAAGATATATCTGGCTATTTTTAAAAATTTTCTTTGAGTATGTTAGGCCTAGTAAGTTATATGAACTGGTCTGAGTCTCATTTAAATTATCTGCATAAAGCTCTCCAATTAATCTATTGTTTATTGCTATTGATTGTCTTTTAGATAAATTAAAAATTAGTTCAATGTCTAAAATTTGATCTGGTATACCTGGTATGGAAAGATCTTTTAAATCATCACCATCAAGATTAAAGTCTTTAAATATATTCTTACTATTTGTATATGATAAATTTAACTTACCATTTGAGAATAATAACTGTGAATTAAGTTCTATTCCATATCGTCTTGTCGAACCCACATTTCTATAAAAGTTTTTGCCAGGAAACTCCTCTATCTCATAAGGTAGTATTTCGTTATCAGTATTTATAAGGTATACTGTTGCTTCTACTAATAAATTAGACACTGATCTGCGCCATCCAATTTCATAATTAACTGAAGAGCTGGGATCTAAGTTTTTATTTAAACCATTTCCATTTGGGTTGTTTGAAAGCTCATTTAAAGTTGGGGTCTCAAAACTAGTCCCAGTAGAAAAGTAAATGTTATTTGAATTATTTAATGAGTATGAGATACCCAGAGATGGGTTAAACTTATTTAAGGATATAAAATCTTCAAAGTCTGTACCTATTTTATTATTATCAAATCTAATTCCATAACGAAATAGAAGACCTGACCCATAATCTGTCTGGTTAATGAGATATATACCTGTATTTTTAAATTTTTCTAGTTGATCAAATGTTTTCTCTCCTTGTTCTCCTAAATTATTTTTAAATCTTCTACGATCATCTTGCTGGTTTGTATGATCTATTCCAAAAGTAACAGTCCTTGTTTTGTTCTCTGAATGAAATGTCTTTGAATATTTAGTTCCAATCCCATAATAATCTCTTTCAAGAAAAATAATTCCTCCGTAATTAAAGGGAAGCTTTGAATTAAAATCTCTTTTTTGATAGAAAAAATAACTATCAATAAATGAATTATTATCATTTAAATGTTTCCATGAAAATCCAGTCTTAATATGTCTAACTTTTTCATAAGTATCATAATCAAAATTATTTTTTCTTGATTGTCTTCTGTTATCTTCTACTTCGCTGAGCTTTAGACCTCCTGCATCATATGCATAAGGACTGTCTGTATAATTAAGTTGTAAAACTATTTCATTATTTTCATCAAGATCCCTCAAATATCTTAGATTTAAAATACTTGACTTATAACCACTAAAATCTCTGTACCCATTGGATCTTCTTTTATCAAAGTGAACAACCAAACTAGAATTATTCCAGTCAAAAACTCTTGTTCTCTGTATTGATTGATATTGATATGCGCCAAAAACTGCAGAAGTTTTAAAGTAAGGCTCAGAGCTATTTGATAATGTATTTATACTTATTACACCTCCTGATGAATTACCGTATAATATTGAGCTAGGACCCCTCAATACTTCAATATTTGAAATTAATCCTAGAGGTAAGTTATCAAGCTGACTCTGACCGTCTGGTGTTGTTTCTGGAATTCCATCAACAATTAGTTTTATCCCTCTAATACCAAAAGCAGACCTAGCTCCAAAACCACGTATTGATATTCTTAAATCTTGTGAAAAATTATTTGATGAAGATGCATATAGTCCTGGAATAGAATTTGTGAAATCAATTAACGAAGATTTAGAACTATAATTTCTATTCTCATTAAAGTTTTTTATAGAAACAGAGAATGGAACTTGTTTACTATTTACATTAATTCTAGCAGATTTTACTATTACATTATCAAGATCTATTTCTGGAATACTGTCCTGAACTTGTGCGCTAACAGTTACAACAATAAAAAATGCTAAAAAGAAAAAGAGTCTACTGATAAACTCTGACATAATCTATTTCATATGTTGCTTGAGTGAATCCAGGCGCAACATATCCATCGGTCCAATGTCCCCCAACTGCAAGGTTAAGTAATAAGAAGAATGGCTTATCAAATGGAGAATGCTGGGCTTGCATAGGAAACTCTAAGTGCATTTCTTCATCAATAAAAAATTGAATTTTATCAGGCGACCACTGCATTGAGTAAGTATGAAATTCAACAAAAGGCTTTTCAATTATTTTTTCAGATCTAATAAACCTTTCTTGACCAGTGTCATAAAAAATTTTGTTTGGAACACTGGTTGTTTGTCTAGAATAATCCTGAGGACCATAGTGAACAGCTGAAGAAATCAAACCTGGATCATTACTAGTACTGGCTTTTACGTAATCTCCGTGTTCTAAAATATCTAGCTCTCCACAATTTGGCCAACCAATTACATCAATGTTTGCGCCAAGCAACCAAAATGCTGGCCACATTCCCTCCCAATTAGGAAGCTTTGCTCTCATCTCAACTCTTCCATATGTAAATTCAAATTTATCTTGAGTGTTTATTCTTGCAGATGTATAAAGTTTACCGTTAAAATCTTCTCTTTTAGCTGTAATTTTCAAAAGACCATTTTGAACACTAATATTATCTGGTTTATCTGTGTAATATTGTAATTCTCCATTATACCAACTACCATTATCTGGCGCAACAGTTTCTATGTTCCATTTATCTGTAGAAAAAAATGGTTGATCAAATTCGTCACTCCAAACTAACTCGTTGTTAAATGTGTATGATTGAGTTGTATTAGTATTACCCGAATTAGTATTGTTGGTATTACCGGTATTAGTATTATTAGTATTACCCGTATTAGTATTATTGGTATTTGACAGAATCGGATCGTTTATATCTGATTTTGAACCACCACAGGATATTAGCAAAAAAAGTATTGAATAGATTATATGAAAATTGGGACGCATAAGTGTATAGTTAATTTACTCAAAGCTAATAATATTTCTTAATTTTAATAAAATTTTTACATGGAACTTATTCCAAATGAGGGGATTTCTATTACATCGATTTACAGGGGTCTTATTGGTGTTACAACTATAATTACTTTAGCTTATATTTTAAGTAGCAATAGAAGGATGATTGATTGGAAGACAATACTAATTGGTTTATCAAGTCAATTTATTATTGCTATCGGTGTTATTAAGGTTGATTTTGTTAGAAAGTTTTTTGAAATAATTGGTCAAGGATTCCTTGCAATAGTTACTTTTTCTAGTGAAGGGTCTTCATTTCTATTTGGAGAACTTGCTAACTCTAACTCATTTGGTGTTATTTTTGTATTTCAGGTTTTACCAGTAATTATTTTCTTTTCTGCACTTACCTCAATACTATACTATTACAGGATAATTCAAAGAGTAGTTAGAGTTTTTGCTTGGATGTTAACAAAGCTTTTAAATATTTCAGGGCAAGAGAGTCTTGCAGTAACTGGGAATATATTCTTAGGGCAAACTGAAGCTCCTCTTCTTGTAAAAGGTTATTTAGATAAAATGAATAGATCTGAATATTTTGTCTTAATGACTGGTGGTATGGCAACAGTTGCAGGTAGTGTTTTAGCAGCTTTTATAGGATTTTTAGGAGGAGATGATCCAATTCAAAGAATAGAGGTAGCAAAAAACTTAATTGTTGCTTCCGTAATGGCTGCTCCTGGTGCAATTGTAATTTCCAAGATTATGTTTCCTCAAACTGAAGAAATCAATAAAAGTGTGGATGTGAGCTCTAGCGTTATAGGTGAAAATCTATTGACTTCAATTACAAACGGTACTAGAGATGGAATAAAAATGGCTGTAAATGTTGCTGCAATGATACTTGTTTTTGTTGCGTTAATAGCTCTGCTTAATGGCATTTTATTTCAAATAGCAGATGTGTTTGGACTGAATACTTTGATAGATGCAAATACCACATATAAGTCTTTGTCTATAGAGTTAATTTTAGGTTATTTATTTGCTCCTATTATGTGGCTAATTGGAGTAGCTGCTGAAGACACAGCTTTAATGGGACAGCTTCTTGGAATCAAAATGGCAGCTAACGAATTTGTTGCGTATATCGAATTAGCTAGTCTTAAAGAGGCTGGGAATTTAATAAGTTTAACTTATGAAAAATCTGTTATAATGGCAACAATCATGCTATGTGGATTTGCTAATTTTTCATCAATTGGTATTCAAATTGGGGGTATTGGAATTCTAGCCCCTAATAAAACAAAACTCTTAACTGAACTTGGGTTTAAAGCTATGATAGCAGGAACTCTAGTCTCTCTATTATCTGCAACTTTTGTAGGAATGCTATTGGGCTAGCATTAAGAAGATAGTCGTCTCCAAAACTTCATTAAGATAAAGACTGAAATTATTGAAATTAATATAAATATTAATCCGGTGGTTGTCTGTGAATACAGAATATACCCAATTCCGAAAAGAATACTGTAAACAGAGATACTTCCAAACAACATACAAAGAATTCCTGTTGGAACATCCCACTTCTCCTTTTTTCCAACAATTTTAATTCCATTAGATTCAGAAATATCGATTATTTTTTTCCATCCAGGACCTCCCGGTTGAATTTTTTTATAAAAATTTTGAAGAGTTTCAATATTTGAAGGAGGGGTTATTAAAGTAACAACTAACCAACAAATTGTTGTAATAGTAACACCAATAATTAATTTTTCTTCTACAGAGAAATTATTAGGAAATACAAACTCAAATCCAAGAGCAACTAGAAACGAAACGATCATGGCTGTTAATTCACTATAAACATTTATTCTATACCAGAACCATCTAAGTATAAATATTAGTCCAGTTCCTGCACCTATCTGAAGAATTATTCCAAATGCTTGAAGTGAGTTATTTAAATAAAGCGCAAAAAAGGCAGATACTATCATAAGTAAAACAGTAAATACTCTTCCCATAAAAACATAATGTTTCTCAGATTTATCCTTTACATAAAATCTTCTATAAAAGTCATGAACAAGATAAGACGATCCCCAATTTAAATGCGTTGAAATTGTTGACATAAATGCTGCAATCAATGAAGCAACTAATAGGCCTAAAAGACCAGAAGGAAGAAAAGATATCATTGCAGGATATGCAAGATCATTGCCAACTATTGTGTTTGGAAATGCTTGTTGCAAGGATTCAATATTTGGATAGACAACTATAGAAGCTAAAGCAATAAGAATCCAAGGCCATGGTCTTACAGCATAATGCATAAAATTAAAAAGAAGTGTTGCCCAGATGGCATTTTTTTCGTCTTTTGCTGATAACATTCTCTGTGCAATATAACCGCCTCCGCCTGGCTCAGCACCAGGATACCATACTGCCCACCACTGAACAGCTAGTGGAATTATAAATACTGCAATAAATAGATCCCTATCAGCTATATCTGGAATCAAACTTAATTTTGGAATTACATCAGGATGGTTTAGAAGATTGGTTAAACCTTGTATTTGAGGTAGTGATACAATTTCATAAGCGGCCCAAAAGGTAGCAAGCATTGCTAAAATAAATTGAAAAAAATCAGTAATTATAATACCTCTAAGTCCTCCAATTGAACTGTATATTACTGTAATTCCACATGAAATTAATAATGTTTCCACTGGAGAAAGACCTAATAGCGCTCCTCCAATTTTAATTCCAGCAAGACAAACACTAGCCATTATTAAAATATTAAATACCGCACCTAAATAAAAGGCCCTAAATCCTCTTAGAAAAGCAGCTCCTTTTCCGCTATATCTTAATTCATAAAATTCAAGGTCTGTAAGTACTTTTGATCTTCTCCATAACTTTGCATAAATAAAAACTGTAAGCATACCTGTTAATAAGAATGCCCACCAGACCCAATTTCCTGCAACTCCATTTGTTCGAACAATATCAGTTACAAGATTTGGAGTATCAGCAGAGAAAGTTGTTGCAACCATAGAAATTCCAAGAAGCCACCAAGGCATTTTTCTGCCCGAAAGGAAAAATTCAGTTATATCTTTTCCAGACTTTTTTGAAACTACAACTCCAATTGAAAGAGATATCACAAAAAAGGCAGATATTATTAGCCAATCAATGTTTTCAAGTTGCATGTTAAAGGTTTATCTTAGTATAAAATTTATTAGATTGATTCATTCAAGTAAATATATAATTAATTTATTCTTTTCAATAATTTTTATTGGGCTTGGATATTCACAAGATAATTCTTCTGGATCATCAGGTAGTCCATTTACACCTCTTAAACCAGATACTGAAAAGTCCCTTTTAAATCTCAAGAAAAAAGATAATCCATATCTAAAAAAATTTGAAGATAAGAACAAGAAAAACTTCTTTCCCGACTCAAATGTAAAGGACAAAAAACCTGAAAGATTTATTAATTCTAATGAGTTTTATTTATCAAGACTAAATAAAAAGGATTCTGAAGCAAATAAAAACATTAACAAGTTTAAAGTAGATCAATTTCTTGGTGAAATCCGAAACGATGGTGAGTATGTAAATATAATTTTACGTGACCATGAGTATCCGGATGGTGATCTAATAAAAGTTGAAGTTAATGAACAGATAGTTATGCCAGCCATTTTGCTCACTGAAAAAGCAAAGGGTTTTAAACTTGATTTAAAAAGTGGGTTTAATGTAGTTGACTTTGTAGCTCTTAATCAAGGATCATCAGGGCCTAATACAGCAGAAATAATAGTATATGATGACCAGGGGAAACTAGTAGGTACAAATAGGTGGAACTTAGCCACTGGAGTTAAAGCAACCTACATTATTTATAAAAACTAACTATAAATCTGTAGCATAGAGTTTATAAATTTGTCAACTTCCTCACTAGTACCGGTACTAATTCTACACCAGTCATAAAAAGGAGGAAATGGACGTCCAATTCTAACTCCTTTATCTAACATTTTTTTTGAAAGGTCGTCAATATGCATCTGAGATTCAAAGAATACAAAGTTTGTGCTGGACTCTACATATTTTAGATTTAAGTAATCTAAAAGTTTATATATTTTTGATTTTTCTTCATTTGCTTTTTTTAACGAAAACTTATAAAAATCAACATCATTAAGAGCCTCAGATGCAGCGGCAACAGCAAGGACATTTGTTTGTGCCATAATTTTAGGTCTTCCATACGGAGAATATTTTCCAAATAATTGATCTGCTAATTCTGGTTTTAAAACTAAATAGCCAATTCTTAATCCTGCCAGTCCATAAACCTTAGAAAAGGTTCTAGATATAATAACATCATTGCCCTGTCTAACTAAATAATCCATTGAAGGATAAGCTGGCTCATCTATATAATCATAATAAGCCTCATCACAAAAAACTAGGGTTTGTTTTGACACATCCTCGCAAAATTGAGCTAAAGTGTTTCCATTCAATAATGTACCAGTAGGATTATTTGGATTTGCAATGAAAACCATATTAGTTTCGTTATCTATACTTTCTCTTATTTTTTTTAAATCATACCCTTTATTTGAATCGACTGGAATCCATTTTATATCACCTCCCCATGCTTCTGCATAACTCATTAGAGCTAAATATGTTGGCTGAGCTGCTATAATATTTCCTCCTTTATCAGAGATTGCCAGACCCGTAACTCTTAGTGCCTCATTAGATCCTCCAGTAATTACAATACTTTCAATAGGAACATTATGTTTTTTTGCTAATGTTTCTTGAAGCTTCTGAATAAATTCATAAGGATATCTACAGGCATCATTAAAAGAATTTTTTATCGCGTTTAAAACCCTCTCTGATGGACCATAAGGATTTTCGTTGGAACTTAACTTCACTATAGAAGATATTGGTCTAGGATTATATTTCTTAATTTCTTCAGCAGATAAAATTGATGGAGTTAACATCAAACCTCCTATACCTAATGTGGATTTAAACCATTCTCGTCTAGATTGCATATAAAGTAATTTTCAATAAATTAAAAAAGATAGTATTCTTTTCAAAATTTAATCGTTAATTTTCAATATGGCAGGTCTCTTTAATAGTATTGAAACTATAATTAATCAAATTATATCTCCTCTTAACTGGATAATGTTATTTTTAATCATAGGGGGAGGAATCTATCTAACAATTATTTCAAGAGCAAAGCCATTAATTAGAATAGTTAGTGGCTTTAAATTAATGCTAAGAAAAGATTCTTCAAGTATTGGAATTTCTAGATTTCAAGCACTATCAGCCGTTCTTGCGGCAACAGTTGGTCTTGGAAATATTTCAGGAGTCTCTATTGCAATCAATCAGGGAGGTCCAGGTGTTTTAGTATGGATGTGGGTAACTGCTTTGATTGGGGCATCAATAAAGTTCTTTTCTGCATCACTTGCCGTTAATCTCAGAATTAAAGATGAGCATGGAGACTATCTGGGTGGCCCAATGTATTATATGAGTCTCGGTATAAAAAAATGGGGGCGCCCACTGGCAATATGGTTTTCAATAGCTGGACTGATTGGTGTACTTCCAGCATTTACAGCCAATCAATTAACTCAGTCATACATTGATGTATTAAATCCTAATGAGTTTTTAAACATAGGTGATATTGGATGGAAGCTTCTTATTGGAATAGTATTTACAATTTTAACATCATTTGTAATTTTTGGTGGTTTAAAATCTATAGTAAAAGTAACTTCAGGTCTTGTTCCAATTATGGTAATACTATATTTCATTCTTGGGGTCTATATTTTAATTTCTAACATAGACGCTGTTCCATCTACTTTTTATTTGATTTTTAAGGAAGCTTTCAACCTTAATACAATGGTTCAGGGAGGCTTTTGGGGATTGGTGTTAATCGGTATAAGAAGAGCTGTTTTCTCAAGTGAAAGTGGTGTTGGACTTGCGCCTATATATCATGGTCAATCTTCAACAAAACACGGAACAGATGAAGGTCTTGTTGGAATGTTAGGCCCTATTTTAGATACAATTTTAGTCTGTACTATTACAGGTTTGATAATCATCATTAGTGGAGCATATCTCGAAAGTGATCTTAATGGAATTGTTTTATCTCTAGAAGCATTCAGAAGATTATTTTTTGGGTTTGGAGATTATTTGCTGATAGTTATGATATCAATTTTTGGAATCTCAACTTTATTTACTTACTCATATTATGGTGTAAAATGTTATGGCTTTTTAACAACACCAAAAAAAGGTAAATATTATAATATAATCTATGTTGCAGCTATTATAATATCCTCAATATTAACTGTTGAAATTGTAATTGGACTTATTGATATAGCCTTTGCACTAATGGCAATTCCAAATATGATTGCTATAATTTATTTATCT
>Ga0208127_1001058_pt1 | contig 13968 bp, 11 predicted proteins | sample ETNtaG_6_FD_185751 | JGI IMG/M metagenome (GOLD analysis project Ga0208127, IMG submission 185751) | Marine microbial and viral communities from oxygen minimum zone, Eastern Pacific Ocean - ETNP201306SV45 (SPAdes) (version 2) | ecosystem: Environmental > Aquatic > Marine > Oceanic ...
TTCATTATCGCTTGCTCAAGTGACACTGAAGATGACATAATACAAATCAACGAGTTTGATAGATCTGAAATTTTAAAAAACTATGTTGATAATATAATTATACCCAGACATAATGATTTCAAATCTGAAATTGACAATTTAAAAATTGTAGTTGATGAATTTGTGGAATCTCCGATATCATCAACATACGATAATTTACACAATCAATGGCTTATCTCTTACAAAAAATGGCAACACATTGAAATGTTTAATATTGGTAAAGCTGAGGAAATTAATTTTTTAAACACCATCAACACCTACCCGGTCGATGAGCTCAGAATTAACGAAAATATTGATTCTAGAAAATTCAATTTAACTAGTTCTAACGATTGGTCATGTCAGGGATTAAGTGGTATTGATTACATGCTTCATGGCATAGATAATTCAAAAGAGAACGTAATTTTAAAATATTCTAATAACTCTAATTACGGAGAATATTTAAAAAATCTTCTAGATATTATTATAAATAACACAGATCAAGTAGTAAATTACTGGTCTGAAAACAAAAATTCATTTGTTAATTCCTCTGGCAACTCAAATACTAGTTCACTCAACATGTTAACCAATGATTTTGTATATTATTTTGAGAAAGGTTTAAGAACAAATAAGGTTGGTATTCCTGTTGGATACTTTTCTGGAGGAAATGTATTTCCTGACAAAGTTGAAGCTTATTATTCATCAAAAAATTCTTTTAATGATGTTTCAAAAGAACTCGCTAAAGAAGCTTTAATAGCATCAGAAAATTTATTTATAGGAAGATCCTCAAGTGGTTCAAAAGGACCAAGTCTAAAAACCTATTTAGATTATATCTACTCAGCCGATGTTAATAAAAACAATTTAAGTCCAATAATTTTAAGTAATTTTCAAAGTGCTAATGATGCAATTAATGAATTGGATAAAAGCTTTGTAAATCAAATTAATTCTGATAAGTCCAAAATGCTAAATGCATTTGATAAATTACAAGCTTTGGTTGTAAATATGAAAACTGATATGCTATCAATTTTAAGCATACAAGTCGATTATATTGATGCTGACGGCGATTAAGTTATCTTTAATTAATATTTTGGCAATATTTAAATCTTATTTTTCAAAAAGACAAGAATCAACCAGTTTGGCTTTTTTCAGACTAGCCTTTGGTTTATTAATGACTTTTAGCATTATAAGATTTTGGTTTAATGGATGGATTGAAACCATGTACATTGAACCATTTTTTCATTTTACATTTTATGGTTTTGAGTGGGTAAAACCTTTAGGGCAACTTACCTATATATTATTTTTAGTCTGTGGAATATCTGCATTTTTTGTTGCGATTGGATATAAATATTACATCTCGATAATTACATTTTTTCTCTCGTTCACATACATTGAGCTAATGGACAAGACCACTTACTTAAACCATTACTACTTTGTAAGCATACTAAGTTTTTTGATGATTTTTCTACCATCAAACTCAACATACTCAATTGACTCATTCTTAAAAAAAAAATCATATAAATTTACTCCCAAGTGGTGTGTTGATTCTATTAAGTTATTATTATTTATAGTTTACTTTTACTCTGGAATAGCCAAAATAAATAAAGATTGGCTGTATGAAGCTCAGCCACTTAAGATTTGGTTAACTACTGGAAGTTATGATTTTCCAATAATTGGAACGAATTTAATGCAACAGGAGTGGTTTCATTATTTTATGAGTTGGGGTGGAATGTTTTATGATCTCTTCATTCCATTTATTTTAATTTATAATAAAACAAGAGTTTTTGGATTTGCTCTTGTACTTTTCTTCCATTTATTTACTGTTTTATTATTCCCTATTGGAATATTTCCATACATAATGATAATATCCTCTTTGATTTTTTTTAGTTCAAAAACCCATAAAAAGATTTTAGATTTTATTTTAAATCCTTTTCTAAAAACCATAAAAAATATAAAACAAATTGAAATTGTTAGTATTAAAAATGAAAGATTAGGTATAATTATTGTTTCTATGTTTTTTATAGTCCAATTTTTATTTCCATTCAGATATGCTTTATATCCAGGTGAATTATTTTGGAATGAACAAGGCTATAGATTTTCGTGGAGGGTAATGTTAATGGAAAAAAGAGGTTACACTACATTTAAAGTAGTTGACAATCAAAAAAACACTGAATTTTATGTAATGAATGACAAGTTTTTAACTGAGTTTCAAGAAAGACAAATGAGTTTTCAGCCAGACTTTATTCTTGAGTATGCTCATTTTCTTGGAGATTTTTATCATGATCAGGGGTTTGAAGACATATCAATTTACGCTGATAGTTATGTATCTCTAAATGGAAGAATAAATAAAAGATTTATTGATCCAAAAATCGATTTATTAAAAGAAAAAAGAGGATTTAACAATAAAAATTGGATTATACCATTTAATGAAAAAATTAATAGTTTATAACATACTCTCATTAATACTTATTGCCCAAGCCTTTAGTCAATCAAGAGTTTCAGGTAATATTTTTGATGAAATTTCTGATGATCCAATTGGAAATGTTGCGATATATGATGTGACTAATGATCAAATATTTTATTCGGACAAAAATGGATTTTTTGATTTTGAAATAAACGAAAACACTTATGAATTAGGTTTTTATTTAGAGGGTTATACGTATTTGACTAAATTTTTGGATAATAATTACACTAACCTAACCATTAAATTATCTTCAAAAGTTCAGGAGCTAAATGAGGTTGTTGTAAGAGCAAACAGAAAAAAAATCTTTCAAATTAAAAGAATGAAAGATTTTGAAGGAACCTCAGTCTACGCAGGAAAAAAAAATGAGGTGATTTTATTAGAACTATCAATGGCAAATCTAGCATCTAATAATGCAAGACAAATATACAATCAAATTCCAGGACTAAATATTTATCAGAATGACGATGCTGGGTTACAGCTAAATATAGGTGGAAGGGGACTCAACCCAAATAGAACATCGAATTTTAACACTCGTCAAAATGGGTATGACATTAGTGCTGATGCTTTGGGGTATCCTGAAAGTTATTATACTCCTCCAGCTGAAGGTGTTCAAGAAATTCAGATATTAAGAGGTGCTGCTTCATTACAATATGGAACTCAATTTGGGGGACTTATTAATTTCATAATGAAAAAACCCAATTACAATAAAAATTTAGAAATAATAACAAGAAATACAATTGGTTCAAACAATTTATTTACAAACTTTACAAGCTTAAGTTCAGTTGGAGAAAAAGTTAATTACTATGGATATATAAATTACAAAAAGGGAGATGGTTTTAGAAATAACTCAGGCTTTGAATCAACAAATTCATTTCAATATCTGGAATATATAATTGACGACAAAACAATTTTGAGTTCAGAAATCACTTACCTTAACTATCTCGCACAACAAGCTGGTGGCTTAAGTGACCAAATGTTTAGTGATGATTATTTACAAAGCAATAGAGCTAGAAATTGGTTTGAAGTGGAGTGGTTAATGTATAACTTAAAATTCAAAAAAGAATTTTCAAAAAACACTAATTTTAACTTAAGTATTTTTGGGCTCGAAGCAAAAAGAAATTCATTAGGTTTTAGAACTAATAGAGTTAGTCAAATTGATTCTGGAGAAGAAAGAGATTTAATTAAAGGAGATTTTTCCAATTATGGATTTGAATCTAGATTACTTACTAATTATAATTTACTAAATAAAAAATCTTTTTTCTTAATTGGAGTAAAATATTATAAATCAAATTCGTCAAGTATTCAAGGGCCTGGCACAAATGGTTCAGATGCTAATTTCAATTTTCAAAACACTATTTATCCTAACTATAACAACCAATCAAATTACATATATCCAAATAAAAACTTAGCATTCTTTGGTGAAAATATTATTTATATCAATGAGAAAATTTCTTTAACACCAGGCTTTAGATTTGAAAATATAGTTACAAGAAGTGAGGGTTTTTATAAAAAAATAAATTTGGATGCTGCAGGAAATGTGATTTTTAATGAAAAATTTAATGAGTCGGATAAAAAAAATAGAAGTTTTTTTCTGTTCGGACTAGGTATTAGCTTTAAATACAATAAAACCCTAGAGTTTTATTCAAACATTAGTGAAAATTATAGATCTGTAACTTTTGCAGACATAAGTACTATTAATCCAGCCTACGCAATTAATCCTGAGATAAGTGATGAAAAAGGTTTTACATTTGACTTTGGTTTAAGAGGAAACTATAAAAGAAAAATTTCTTATGATGCAAATGTTTTCCTACTTAATTATGAAGATAGAATTGGCTTTGTTCAAAAAGTTTTTTCTGATGGAAATGTAAAAAGTGAAAGAGGAAATGTTGGGAATGCAAGAATAAGCGGAATTGAATCTCTTTTTGAATTTGATTTAAATGAAATATTTTTAAAAAACAATGATTATGATTTAAATTATTTTGTAAACTATTCGTATATAAACTCAAAGTATTTAAAGTCAAACCAAGTAGGAATTGAAGGTAAATCAGTAGAATTTGTTCCAAACCACAATTTAAAAACTGGGTTTAAACTGGGATATAAGAACTTATTATTAAACTTTCAATATTCATTCATTTCAAAACAATTTACTGACTCCTCTAATGCCAAAGAAGGGAATTTGAGTGGGGTAATTGGAGAAATTCCTGCATATAGTTTAGCGGACTTATCAATTTCATATAAGCTAAATAATTTAAAGCTTGAAACTGGGGTCAATAATCTTTTTGACGAAAAATACTTTACAAGAAGAGCAACAGGCTATCCTGGTCCGGGTATTATTCCTTCCTCACCCAAAAATGTTTACATTACATTGGAGATAAAATTATAAGACACTATGACTTATTTTTTGAATCTAAGAAAATTGTAACTGGACCATCATTTTCAATCTTAACTAGCATATCTGCTCCAAAAATTCCAGCAAAAGGTTTTTTGTTCAATGTAATTTCGATATGACTAAGAAACTGGTTGTAAATTTTTATAGCAAAATCACTTTTAGCAGCTTTTATATAAGAAGGCCTATTACCCTTTTTAGTTAAAGCATGTAATGTAAACTGACTTATTACCAATAAATCTCCTCCAATCTCCAAAAGAGATTTGTTCATGATTTTATTTTCATCATCAAAAATTCTTAATTGAGATACCTTTTTACAAATCCACTCAATATCAAGATTAGTGTCAGCGTTTTCTATTCCAATAAAAAGAACAATACCTTGATCAATAGTTGATATTATTTTATTATCAACCTCAACACTACCTTTCTTAACCCTTTGAATTAATGCTCTCACTCTGTATAAGAATTTGTTCTAAAATTATCCTGATTATCTTTTAAAATATTCAAATAATTATTATATCTGAAACTTGAAATTTTATTGTTCTCAACAGCAAGTTTAACAGCACAATTGGGTTCCTTTAAATGCAGACAATTATTAAACTTACAATCTTTACTGTAATTGGCTATTTCAGGAAAATACCCCCCTAATTCGTTTTTATTAATGTCAATAAGCCCAAAACCCTTGATCCCAGGACTATCAATAATTTTTGCCCCATTTTCTAAATCAAACATTTCAGCAAATGTTGTTGTATGTTGACCCTGTTCATTTTGCTTTGATATTTCAGAGGTTCTTAACTTTAAACTTTCATCCAAAACATTCATTAGACTAGTTTTTCCAACACCACTATGTCCAGTAAAAACTGAAACATTATTGTTCATATAATTTTTCACCTGATCGATGTTTGTTTTTTCTCTAACTGAAATTTTTAAACACTTATATCCAATTTTTGAATATGAATGAAATAAATTTTCGACGTATTCTATATCATCATCACTGTATATATCAATCTTGTTAAAAAGTATTATAGTATTAATTCCAAAAGATTTTGTAGATAATAATACTCTATCTATAAAAAGAGTAGATGTAATTGGATTAGATGGGGTTACAAAAAGAAAACAATGATCAATATTTGATGCAATTATGTGTGTTTGTTTTGAAAGGTTGACAGATTTTCGAATTATATAGTTTTTTCTTTTATCAATTGAAGTAATAATTCCTTTGGATTCAATTTCATTTGTAATATCAAAAAAAACATGGTCTCCAACTGCAACTGGATTAGTACTTTTTATACCATAAGATCTGAATTTTCCTCTTATATTACATTTATAAATCTTATCAGAATCAGTATGCACATCGTACCAATTTCCTGTTGATTTATAAACTAATCCTTTCATTTAAAACTAACTGTTAATGACTTTTTCTTGATTATTTATTGATTCTTGGTGAATAGCTTTAAACATTCTAAGAACAAACTCTTCGCTAAGACCTTTTTTTTCTCCCTCTAAAATCATATTACCCAAAATTTCATTCCATCTTTTAGTTTGGAGAACAGCTACATTTTTTTTCTTTTTTAATTCACCAATTGAAACGGCAACTTTCATTCTTTTCCCTAAAGTTTCTAATAATCCATGATCAATTACATCAATTTGAGTTCTTAGTGTGTTTAATTGATTTTTATAATCAGCTTCTTCACTTGTGAGGGTCCTTATTTTTAAATCTTCCATCATTTTCACTAAAACAGATGGTGTAATTTGTTGAGCTGCATCACTCCAAGCATTATCAGGATCAATATGAGTTTCAATCATTAAACCATCGAAATTAAGATCTAAAGCTGTCTGAGAAATATCTTGAAGAATATCTCTTCTTCCTGCGATGTGAGATGGGTCACATATTAATGGTAAATCTGGAAATTTGTTCTGAAGCTCAATAGGTAATTGCCACTCAGGGTTATTTCTATATTTAGACTTTTCATATGTGGAGAATCCTCTATGAATTACTCCTAATTTTTTAATATTTGCTGAATACAACCTTTCTATTCCACCCAGCCAAAGTGCTAAGTCAGGATTAACAGGGTTTTTAACTAAAACTATTTTATCAGTACCGTCAAGGGCATCAGCAATTTCCTGAACTATAAATGGACTAACTGTAGATCTGGCTCCTATCCACAAAACATCAATATCGTATTCAAGTGCTAATTTAACATGACTAGCATTTGCAACTTCAGTTGCTGTTAAAAGACCTGTTTCTTTTTTAACTTTATCAAGCCATTTGAGACCTATTGCACCTACCCCCTCAAACATACCTGGACGTGTTCTTGGTTTCCAAATTCCAGCTCTATAGACAGACACATCAGTATCTTTTAAATCATGAGCAATTTTTAAAACCTGATCTTCTGTTTCAGCACTACAAGGACCAGCTATAACAAGTGGATGTTTTAAATTAAAATCATCAAGCCAAGTTCTCATTTCTTTTCTGTTTTCCATTATTGTTAGTATTATTTATTTAATATTTCTTTAATTCGATTTGTATTATTTAGTACTTTATTTAATTCTTCTTGATTTTCATCGACAATATATTGTTTTAATAAATTTAAATTCACTATATATTCATCGATAGCAGCCGCTAAATTAGTTTTATTTTGTAAAAAAATTGGGGTCCAAGTTACAGGATTACTTTTTGCAAGTCGAACTGTTGACTCAAAACCACTACCAGCTAGATCGAAGATATTATTTTCATTTTTTTCTTTTTCAATAACTGTTTTACCAAGCATAAAGGAACTAATATGAGATAAGTGAGAAACATAAGCCACATGTGTGTCGTGAGATTTAGGATCCATATATATTATCTTCATTCCAAGTTTTTCAAAAACATCAAGAGCTATTTCGCCGAGTTTTTTATTAGTTTTTTCATACTCACAAACTATATTGGTTTTACCTATATAAAGTCCTTTTTGTGCAGCACTAGGTCCTGAAAATTCAGTTCCTGCCATTGGATGAACAGCCAAAAAATTTGATCTTTTTTTATGATTTTTTAAAACATTACAAATAGCCTCCTTGGTTGAACCTACATCAAATACAATTGTATTGTTACTTACAATATCCAAAACTTTAGGTAAAACCGAAAGCATATGGTTTACTGGGATAGAAACTAAAACTATATTCATGTTTTTTAATCCCTCTAAATCAATCTTTTGGTCAATTAATCCTAGTTCTAAAGCTTTATTCAAATTCGTTTTTGAATTATCATAGCCATATATTTTACAATTTGGAAATGGATTTCTTATATCCAAAGCAAACGAGCCGCCCATTAAACCTAAACCTACAATACCAATTTTCATAATTCTATTCTATTTATGGCTTCTTCAATTTTGTATTCATCAATACATAGAGAAAATCTTATGTAACCCTCTCCATTGGATCCAAAAATTGTACCTGGGGCAATAAAAATTTTGTTTTCATTCAATATCTTATCAATGAATTTTTCAGAGCTTTTAATATTGTCAGGAAGTTTTGCCCAAACGAACAAACCTTTGGAACTTTTGTCAAAGGAGCAATTAAGCTTTTCTGCAAGTTTCCAAATTAATTTTCTTCTTTCAGAGTATATTTTATTTAAATCCTCAAACCACGAAGAATCAAGATTTAAAGCTGAAATAGCTCCTTTCTGAATACCATAAAACATTCCAGAATCCATATTGCTCTTTACTTTTAAGACTTTTTCTATATTTTTTGAAGATCCAACTAACATTCCAACTCGCCAACCAGACATGTTAAATGATTTGCTTAAAGAATTTAGTTCAAGCACATAATTTTTTGAGTTCTTAACACTTAAAAGACTTAAAAAGTTATCGTTTAAAATAAAACTATAAGGATTGTCATTTACAAGTAAAATATTATTTCTTTTTGCAAATTTTACTAACTCTTCAAACTTAGATAAATCAGCTGAAGCTCCTGTTGGCATATGTGGATAATTAATCCACATAATTTTGACTTTTGAAAGATCTCTTTTTTCTATATCTGATAAATTTGGAAACCAGTTATTTTCAGAATTTAAATCATAAAATACTGGACTTGCCTCAACAAGTTTCGTAACAGATGAATAAGTTGGATAGCCTGGATTCGGTATTAAAACCTCATCTCCTGCATTTAAAAAAGCTAAAGAAATATGCATTATCCCTTCTTTAGATCCCATCAAAGGTAAAACCTCATTTAAAGGATTAAGATTTATGCAAAAATACTTTTTGTAAAACTGACTTATAGCCTCTCTTAACTCAGGAAGACCTTGATAACTTTGGTATTTATGTGCCGATGGATTTGTTAAACTAGATTTTATTTCGTTAATCACATTTTTTGAAGGAAATAAATCTGGACTACCTACGCCCATATTTATAATGGGCTCACCATTTTGAACCATTTTTGATACCTCTCTCAATTTTTTTGAGAAATAATATTCTTCAACGCTATTTAATCTTCTGGATTGATCAATCATTTCATTTGGTTGTTATATGTTCCTAAAACTTTCAATGATTCAGCTTCAACTTCAATCAATCTAATCGCATTATTGAAATCATCAATTGAATCAAATGTGGTATCAACAAAAAAGGAATATTTCCAAGGAATTTCAACGATGGGTAAAGATTGTATTTTGGTAAGATTTAGGTTATAGTTTTTCATAATACTTAAAACTGATGCTAAACTTCCTGTTTTATGACTAAGGGAAAATTTTAGTGAAGCTTTGTTTATTAAATCTTTGTGTGCAGAGCGTTCTTTGGAAACTATAACAAATCTTGTTTCGTTGTTTTTAATAGTTTGAATGTCATTCGATATGATTTCCAAACCATATATTTCTGCTGCATTTACACTAGCTATAGCTGCAGTATCCATGATTTTATTTTCAATAATTTGTTTAGCAACATCTGCAGTATCTTTGTCTTCAACTAGAGTTAAGTACTGATATTTTTTTAGAAACCTTTTACATTGTAAAAGTGCCATTGGATGTGATGAAACAAATTTTAAGTTTTCAATCTTTACACCAGGATAAACCATGAGTTGGTGATTAATATTAATAAAAAATTCACCTACTATATTGAGATTTAAACTATCAATTAAAGCATAGTTTGGGATTATCGACCCTGCAATTGAGTTTTCAATTGCCATTACGCCATAATCGGATTTATTTGTGCTAACAGAATGTGCTAAATCATCAAATGACAAAAATTCATTAATTGAAATTGAATCACCAAAATAACTTTTAGCAACCTGGTCATGATAAGATCCTTTAATTCCTTGAATTCCTATTTTTTTCATATACTTTTAAAAAAAAAGTCCTGATTTTTCAGGACTTTTTTAAAATATTATAGTTTACTATTATAAAAACAAAGGTCCTGTTTTATCTTCTTTATTGAAGAAAAAATAGAAATTTTGATAAAAATAATAACGTCTCATTAGTTTTTTAAAAGTCCAAAAGTAATACTAGATTATTGAAAAAGCAAAATTCAATTAAAAAGAAATAATTTTTTCTTAAACATATCATTTAAACAGGAAGATTATGTTTGTGTAAAAAAACGTTTGACAATAATTCATTTAACTGGTCAAATTCAATTAAAAAAGCATCATGACCATGCACTGATTTTATTGTTTTAAAAAAGATATTGTCTTTAATTCTACATGCTTTATAAAATGTTTCTCTATTTTGATAATCAGTAAAGAATAAATCTGAATCAACAGAAACAATAAAAATATTTCCTTTTATTTTTGAAACAATATCTTCAAACTTCAATTCACCCGACCTAGTAATGTCTATGGTAGAAAGAAGATGATTCATCATTTTATAGGACTGTAAACTAAATCTTTGCTGAAGCTTTTTACCATGATGAAGAAGCCAACTTTCAACATTAAAGATTTCAGAATCTTTGGATCTTGCAAACTTTTTTTGGAATGATAATGGAGATCTGTAACAAAGCATTGCATGCATTCTCGCATCATGTACAGGGTTGGATGAGTTATTCAATATTTGCTTTTGAAGTCTTGTGTTAGCTAGCAACCAATCACTAGACTTCCAATCACAAGCAATTGGAATAAAATTTTCAGAAACATTTGGTGATATAGCAGCAATTTCCCATACCAATCCCCCTCCAATTGATCCACCTATAATAGCATATAAATTTTCAATTTTTAGTTTCTCTAACCCTTTTAAAATTAATTTAGCAATATCTCTTAAAATTAAATTCTCATAATTTCTAATAAGAAAACCATCATAACCATTTCCAGGAAAATTAAACGCAAGAACTGTATACTTATTTAAATCTATAAGTTTGTTGTTACCAACAATATGATTCCACCAGCCATGTTTGCCACAAACTGATGAATTTCCAGTTAAAGCATGGTTAACTAATACAATTGGTGCACTTCCAATTGGTTTCCCAAAAACTTCATAAGAAAGCTCAATATTAAAGCTAGTCCCATTTTCTGAGACATAATTTTCAATATTGAGCTTCTTTAATTCCAAAATAATAAATTACACTAACACTTTTGAATCAATCTTAGAAAAAGCTAATTCTAAATCTTTTTTAAGATCTTCAATATCTTCAAGACCAACAGACAATCTTATCAAATCACTTGTAACTCCGGTAGAAGCTTGTTGCTCAGTATTTAATTGTTGGTGAGTAGTACTTGCAGGATGAATAATAAGAGATTTTGTATCCCCAATATTAGCAAGAAGTGAAAATACTTCAGTTTTATCTGCAATCGTTTTAGCAGACTCAAAACCTCCTTTAACTCCGAATGTTATAATTCCACTTTGACCCTTTGGTAGATATTTTTTTGCCAACGAATTATACTCACTTGATTCCAATCCTGGGTAGTTGACCCATTCAACCTCTGGCCTATTCTCAAGCCATTGAGCAAGTTTTAATGCGTTTGAACTGTGCTTTTTGACTCTGATTTCTAGAGTTTCTAATCCTTGTATAATTTGAAAAGCATTAAATGGACTTAGTGCTCCTCCAAGATCTCTTAATCCCTCTATTCGAACTTTAGCAATAAAAGCTGCAGCACCTAAAGCGTCATGATAAACTAATCCATGATACCCTGGTGAAGGTTCTGTGAATTCAGGAAATTTACCACTTGACCAGTCAAAAGTACCTGCATCTATTATTACTCCACCCAGTGCTGTTCCATTTCCATTAATGTATTTAGTTAAAGAATGGATAACAATATTAGCTCCGTGTTCAATTGGATTTAAAAGTGCTGGAGTCGCAACCGTATTGTCTACAATGAATGGAACCTTTGATTTTTTTGCATACTCAGAAATTCCTTTTAAATCTAAAACATCTAGTTTTGGATTACCCAATGATTCAGCAAAAAATACTCTAGTGTTTTGTTGAGCTGCATCCTGAAAATTCTGAGGATCTGAGGGATCAACAAAAGTTGTTGTAATACCTAGTCTTGGTAAAGTTACGTTAAGTAAATTAAAAGTTCCTCCATATAGACTGCTAGAAGCTACAATATGGTCACCTGCTTTTAGCAATACTAATAAAGCTGTTGATATTGCAGAAGTACCTGACGCTGTTACCACAGAGGCAATACCACCCTCAAGAGCAGCAAGTCTTTGTTCTAATACATCATTTGTTGGATTGTTTAATCTAGTATATATGTATCCAGGCTCAGCAAGAGCAAATAAATTTGCAGCATGATCAGCATTGTTGAAAACATAAGAAGTAGATTGATAAATAGGAACTGCTCTAGTCCCTTGACTTAAGCTAGTATCATGTCCTGCATGTAAAGCTTTAGTCGATAATTTTTGTTCACTCATTTTTATATATTTAATTATTAATAAATTAAATTTATAATTAGATGTGATTTGACATTAAATAGTTCTGAAGCTACTGCTTTAGCACTTTTTTTAAGAGGTTGCAATCAGTCAAATCGTTCCTCTAATAATAAACTTAGACCCCAAATTTATAATTAAATATAATTTTTACAAAAAAAATTATCTAAAATTTACAGAAATACCTGCAGAAAGAGTATTGTATCTCTGAAAAGTAAAGTCAGTAAAAGCACTAAAAACTAAAAATTTAAATCTTGCTCCTATTGTTGTTTTGTATCCTGAAACATTAAAGCTCATGTCAATAGGATCTGAAAGTGATTTAGTAATTGGCAAATCTGAATTTGAATTGTATTCTAAATCATAATTTCCTAATAATTTAAATGATGAACTTCCTCCAGAATATCCAAAAGCTGTATAAAAATCGACCACCATTAAGTCTAGAGATGCAAGTAATAATAAGTTATAATTGTTAAGGTTAAATTGAGCAACCTGTCCAGTTCCTTTTAAAGAACTAAAAGATTGTATATCATAATCAATATTCATATTTGAAATTGATGCAAATGCAGAAACATTTAACGGGATTTTTTCTATTGCCCCAAAATATTGCAATAAATTATGCTTAAGCCCGATTCCTTTAAGTGACATATCTACTCCATTCCTATGGTATTCTGGGCTGTATCTAATGATGATTTCAGTATCAAAAGGAATACCTACGCCTAATTGTAAAACTGGAGCAGGGATAGATCCTAAAGGAAGTTTACTTCTAATTCCTTTAGGAGATTTAATAACAGATGAAATTTCTGGATATATTCCATCTGCAGGAATGGTTACAATCAAATCTTCTTGCCTGTTATCACCAGCAATTGTAGGCAAGTCATCTGCACTTGTAGTAATATATTCTAAATCTGAAATCGAATAGGTTCTATCTGCATTTGGCACGAAAGACGTATTAAGTCTAAGTGATAAATCAACTCCTAATTTTTTATGAACTTTTGCTGTTGTAAACCATCCCCCATTTGAACTATATATAGCTCCTTTCATCATTGGATCTAAGTATCTTTCAAAAATTTTTTTAGAATCACTCTCAACCGCCAATAAAATTGATTCAAGCCCAGATTGTGAAAAAGATAATATGGGAAATAAGATGAAAGTAAAAAAACTGAATCTATATCTCAACTTTAAATTTTAATATAAATATATATCAAAATTCTAGCTTCCAGCAATAGATGTTAGATCATATTTTAATTTAAATACAGTATATCTAGGCTGTATTATGTATGACCT
>Ga0208127_1001059_pt1 | contig 13956 bp, 9 predicted proteins | sample ETNtaG_6_FD_185751 | JGI IMG/M metagenome (GOLD analysis project Ga0208127, IMG submission 185751) | Marine microbial and viral communities from oxygen minimum zone, Eastern Pacific Ocean - ETNP201306SV45 (SPAdes) (version 2) | ecosystem: Environmental > Aquatic > Marine > Oceanic ...
CCACCGGATTGTCTGACAAACTTAGCTTCTTGATCAACAGCAGACTTAATTGTTTCGCGATAGGCAACCTGCGGTCTCCCTACATTTGCATCAACTTTAAATTCTCTTGAAAGTCGATCAACAATAATATCCAGATGCAGCTCTCCCATTCCTGAGATAATTGTTTGCCCTGATTCCTCGTCTGTTCTGACCCTAAATGATGGGTCCTCTTTCGCGAGTTTCTGTAGACCAATGCCCATTTTAGATTCATCTTCAGTAGACTTCGGCTCAACAGCAACTGAAATAACTGGCTCAGGAAATTCCATCTTCTCTAAGGTAATTACACTCGAAAGGTCACATAGTGTATCTCCGGTTGTAACATCCTTAAGCCCTACTGCCGCAGCTATATCTCCAGCTCTTACTTCTTTAATTTCCTCTCTAGTATTAGAGTGCATTTGAAGAATACGCCCAATTCTTTCTTTCTTACCTTTAAGTGGATTAAATACACTATCACCCGAATTAAGTACTCCTGAATAGACTCTGAAGAATGTTAGATTTCCGACATAAGGGTCATTTGCAATTTTAAATGCCAACGCTGAAAAATCTTCACTGTCATCTGACTTTCTTGAAGCTTCTGATTCATCGTCTAATATTCCGGTTATATCAGGAGTATCAATTGGAGATGGCAGAAGATAGATAACAGCATCAAGCATGGCTTGTACGCCTTTATTTTTAAATGCTGATCCACAAACTACTGGAACAATCTCATTATTAATGGTTCTTACTCTAAGCCCCTCTCTAATCTGATCTTCGCTTAGCTCGCCATTTTCTAGGTACTCATTTAATAAATCTTCATTAGCTTCAGCAGCAGCCTCAATCATTTGCTCTCTCAGCTCTTCACATTGAGCTAAAAGATCATCAGGTATGTCTTCTGCAACATATGTTGAGCCAAGATCTTCCTCATTCCAATTAATGGCCTTCATTCTGATGAGATCGATAACGCCTTTGAAGTTTTCTTCAGCGCCAATCGGTACTTGAATTGGAACAGGATTTGAACCGAGTCTTTCCTTTACTTGTTCAACAACTCTGAAAAAGTCTGCACCAGCTCTGTCCATCTTATTAACAAATGCCATTCTTGGAACTGAGTATTTATTCGCTTGTCTCCATACTGTTTCAGACTGTGGCTCTACTCCGCCTACAGCACAAAAAACAGCAACTGCACTGTCTAGTACTCTGAGTGAACGCTCAACCTCAATCGTGAAATCAACGTGTCCAGGTGTATCAATGATGTTGATTCTATGTTGATCAAATTGCTGATCCATCCCTTGCCAAAAGCAGGTTGTTGCTGCAGATGTGATGGTGATTCCTCTTTCTTGCTCTTGCTCCATCCAATCCATTACTGCATTACCGTCGTGAACTTCCCCAATCTTGTGTGATATTCCTGTATAGAAAAGAACACGCTCTGTTGTGGTTGTTTTACCTGCATCAATATGCGCCATGATACCGATGTTTCTATATCTTTCTATTGGTGTTTGTCTAGCCATGGGGAAATATCTCTATAAACAAAAGATCACCATCTAAAATGCGAAAAGGCTTTGTTAGCCTCAGCCATTTTATGAGTATCTTCTTTCTTCTTGATCGCATTACCTCGGTCATTTGAGGCATCTAATAATTCATTTGCTAGTTTGACTTTCATGCTTTTCTCTGATCTTGATCTTGCAGACTCTATCAACCACCTCATCGCAAGAGCTTCTCTTCTCTCTTGCCTGACTTCGACAGGAATTTGATAAGTTGCACCGCCAACTCTTCTTGACCTTACTTCGACAACTGGTTTGACCTTGTCTAGGATATCTTCGAAAACTTGAGGTGTGCTATCTGCTGTTTGCCCCAGTGTTGAAATGACAGTATCCAGAGCCTGATAAACAATATTTTCAGCCGTGCTCTTTTTGCCGTCTTTCATAATCATATTGATAAACTTTGCAAGGACCTTGCTCGAAAATTTTGGATCGGGCAATATCTCTCTTTTTATGGCTGCATTTCTTCTAGACATTATTTATCCCTTAGGCCTTTTTGCACCATATTTTGAGCGACCTTGTTTTCGATCATTTACACCTGAGCAATCAAGCGCGCCTCTAATAGTATGATATCGAACCCCAGGAAGATCCTTAACACGTCCACCCCTTATCAATACCACAGAGTGTTCCTGAAGGTTATGGCCTTCACCGCCAATGTAACTAGTGACCTCATACCCGTTAGTAAGCCTAACTCTTGCTACTTTTCTAAGTGCAGAGTTTGGCTTTTTAGGTGTAGTAGTATAAACACGCGTACAAACTCCTCTTTTCTGAGGCTTACCTTCTAGAGCAGGTACATTATTCTTTACTACCTTCCTCTTTCTTGACTTTCTTACTAATTGATTGATTGTTGTCATATCGCATTCATTTATAAAAATTGTGGGTGGATTCTATTCTTCTATTCATCTGGGTTCAAGTTAATTCTAAGATGATTCTGCAACTTCTAGATCAGGCTCTTTGGAGCTATTCTCCAATTCCTTCAAAGCTTGAGAGAATTCTTCCTCGGCAGCAGAAGCTGCATCCAGCTCAGACTTGTATCCAGTACCTGCTGGCACTAGTCTTCCAACAACAACATTCTCCTTCAGTCCTCTGAGTTGATCTACGGCTCCTTTAACTGCAGCCTCTGTCAATACTCTGGTTGTTTCCTGGAAAGAAGCTGCTGAAATGAATGAAGTCGTCGCCAGTGATGCTTTTGTGATACCCATAATCAATGGCCTAAATGTTGCAGGCTGAAGATCTTCTTTGATCATTTTTTCATTGGTTTCTATTACATCAATTCTATTTGCTTGTTCTTTAGGTAGAAGTTTTGTATCACCTGATTCAATAACCTCTACTGTTCTCATCATTTGCTTAACAATGATTTCAATGTGTTTATCGTTGATTGGAACGCCTTGAAGTCGATATACATCTTGTACTTCTTTTACGAGATATTCGGCCAACCTTTCAACACCCTGAACTTCCAAAATATCATGGAGGCTTAATTCACCATCTGAAATTATTTCTCCTTTTTGAATGGTCTCACCCTCAAAGATATTCAACGTTCTTGTTTTAAGTATAAGTTCTTCATGTGATTCGCCATCCTCATCTGTAATGACAAGCCTTACTTTACCTTTTGTTTCTTTACCGAAACTTGTAATACCAGAATGTTTAGCCAAGATAGCAGCATCTTTGGGTTTTCTTGCCTCAAAGAGATCTGCCACACGTGGTAATCCGCCAGTGATATCACTTGTCTTAGAAGACTCAAGTGGAATCCTTGCGATGACATCTCCAGCACTTATCTTCGATCCATCTTGAATATTTATTATCGCGCCTGGAGGGAATGTATAAACGATAGGGGTCTCAGTTCCAGAGAACATGATTGGTTGACCTCTGCCATTCACCAAAGAAGCCTTGGGTTTAACAGTTGTAGTAGATCCAGTTTTCTTAGAGTCCATTATGATAATATTACTGAGACCAGTCATATCATCTACTTGCTCTGTAACTGTAACTCCGTCAATAAAGTCCTCAAATCTTATTGTTCCTGATGCTTCTGTAATGATTGGGTGAGTATGAGGATCCCATGTTGAAATAATATCTCCAGAACTTACTTTTTGACCATCTTTGATATTTATAGTGGCTCCATATGGGATCTTATATCTTTCTTTCTCTTTTCCAAACTTATCAGAAATGATGATTTCACCGGATCGGCTTGTTGCGACCAGATTTTTATCTGCATTCTTGATTGTCTTCAGGTTAAATAGAGTAGCAACGCCATCATTATTAACTTCAACTGAGTTCTGAGCAGCAGCACTAGATGCAGCACCACCAATATGGAATGTTCTCATAGTAAGCTGTGTTCCAGGCTCACCAATGGATTGAGCAGCAATAATTCCCACTGCCTCCCCAATGTTTACCAGCGTTCCTCTTGCAAGATCTCTTCCATAACAATTGATACAGATTCCATATTTCGTTTCGCATGTAACAGGTGAGCGAACAACAACTGAATCCGTTCCATTTTCTTCTAGAAGATGAACATTTGATTCATCAATTAATGTGCCAGCTTTAAGTACATTTTTCTTATTTTCAAGATCTTTCACAGGTTCAACCAAAACTCTTCCAAGCACTCTATCGCTCAGATTCTGAACAACTTCTCCACCCTCAATCACAGCTGAAATTGTCATGCCGTTTTTTGTGCCGCAATCTTCTTCTGTCACAACCAGATCTTGAGCAACATCAACAAGACGCCTTGTCAAATAACCTGAGTTTGCTGTTTTAAGAGCTGTATCAGCTAGACCCTTTCGAGCGCCATGAGTTGATATGAAGTATTGAAGAATATTAAGCCCTTCTCTGAAATTGGCTGTAATTGGCGTTTCAATAATAGAGCCATCTGGTTTTGCCATGAGTCCCCTCATACCAGCCAGTTGCCTTATTTGGGCTGCAGATCCCCTTGCGCCTGAGTCAGCCATCATGAAGATTGAATTGAATGATTCTTGATCCTGTTTTTTGCCTTCACTATCTGTCACTATTTCTTTTCCAAGCTTATCCATCATTGCATTGGCAACTTGGTCGTTTGTTCTAGACCAAATATCAACTACTTTGTTATATCTCTCGCCTTGGGTGAGAAGACCAGATGTGAACTGGCTCTGTATACTTTTAACTTGTGATTCAGCATCAGATAGTATTTCTCCTTTGTTTTCTGGAACAACCATGTCGTCTAGAGCAATTGAAACACCAGATTTGGTTGCATACTCAAAACCAAGATACATTAGCTTATCAGCAAATATAACTGTGGCTTTAAGTCCTACCTCGCGATAGCAACGATTAATCAATCTAGATATACTTTTGCTATCCATTGTTTTGTTAATCACATCGAATGGAATCTCATCGGGAACAATTTTAGAAAACAAAGCCCTGCCAGTAGTCGTTTCTACAATTTCAGTTGGTTTTTCTTCATTTTGGATTGAAATTTTTAGCTTAATTCTTGCATGCAAGCCAAGGAAGTTATTATGAAAAGCTCTCTCAACCTCCTCTATATTTGCAAAAATGCCGCCTTCACCAGCATCTTTCACTTTTTCTCTTGTCATATAATAGAGACCCAAAACCACATCCTGAGATGGGACAATAATGGGCTCACCGTTTGCAGGTGAAAGAATATTATTAGATGACATCATTAATGCCCTGCTTTCAAGTTGTGCCTCAATTGATAGTGGAACATGAACGGCCATCTGATCTCCATCAAAGTCAGCATTAAATGCCTTGCAAACTAATGGGTGTAACTGAATGGCTTTTCCTTCAACCAAAACAGGCTCAAAAGCTTGGATTCCAAGTCTATGAAGAGTTGGGGCACGATTCAGAAGTACGGGATGTTGCCTTATTACACCGTCTAAAATATCCCAAATCTCAGGCCCCTCAAGCTCTACGAGTCTTTTTGCAGATTTGATTGTTGAGGCCTCGCCTTGATAAATCAGTTTACTAAAAACAAATGGCTTGAAGAGTTCCAGTGCCATCTTCTTTGGAATACCGCACTGATGAAGCTTCAAAGTTGGTCCAACAACAATCACAGATCTGCCAGAGTAATCGACCCTTTTTCCTAATAAATTCTGTCTGAATCTGCCCTGCTTCCCTTTGATCATGTCAGCAAGGGATTTAAGTGGTCTCTTATTAGAGCCAGTAACAGCCCTTCCCATTCTTCCGTTATCAAGGAGTGCATCAACAGATTTTTGCAACATCCTCTTTTCATTTCTAACGATTATATCTGGGGCGTTGAGGTCTAGAAGTCTCTGAAGCCTATTATTCCTATTGATCACTCTTCTGTAGAGATCATTTAAGTCAGAAGTAGCAAACCTGCCACCATCCAGAGGAACCAGAGGTCTCAAGTCAGGCGGTAAAATCGGTAGAACTTTCAGAATCATCCATTCAGGCCTATTACCAGACGAAATGAGCGACTCTATAAGTTTCAACCTTTTTTGATAACGTTTGATTTTGATCTGAGAAGCGGTTGCCTCCATGTCTTCTAGAATTTGATTGAGGCTATCTTGAAGATCTAAGTCTTTGAGAATATCATGGATTGATTCTGCTCCCATCGCAGCAGAAAAATCATCTCCATACATCTCTAATGCTTCAATATATTGTTCTTCAGATAGCATTTGACCCTTTGAAAGATCTGTCATACCAGGATCTGTAACAAGATATGCTTCAAAATAAAGGACTCTTTCTATCTCCCTCAAAGTCATATCTAGCAAAAGTCCAATCCTTGATGGCAGTGATTTTAAGAACCAAATGTGTGCTACGGGACTTGCTAATTCTAGGTGACCCATCCTCTCTCTTCGAACCTTGCTCTGAGTAACCTCGACGCCACACTTCTCGCAAACAACTCCTCTGTGTTTTAAACGCTTATATTTTCCGCATAGGCATTCGTAGTCTTTAACAGGCCCAAATATTTTTGCACAAAATAAACCATCTCTTTCTGGTCTAAAAGTTCTATAGTTGATGGTTTCAGGTTTCTTGACTTCGCCATATGACCAAGATCGAATCATTTCTGGAGAGGAAAGACCGATTCTTATATGATCAAATTCTTCTGCAAATGGTTTCTGATTAAAGATATTAAGTAAGTTTTTCATATTCAGCTTCCGGCTTATTTTTCAATGGTTTGTTTAGTAGGATCTTCGACTAAATCCATATTCAAACCCAGAGATCTAATTTCTTTCATAAGAACATTAAATGATTCGGGAATCCCCGTATCAACTTCATTGGTTCCGTCCACGATTTGTTTATACATTCGAGTCCTGCCCTGGACATCATCCGATTTAACAGTGAGCAATTCTCTGAGAGTATGGGAAGCTCCATATGCTTCCAATGCCCAAACTTCCATTTCTCCAAATCTTTGACCACCAAATTGTGCTTTCCCACCCAGTGGTTGCTGCGTCACTAAGCTGTATGGTCCCGTTGATCTTGCATGCATTTTATCATCGACCAAATGATTCAATTTAAGTATGTACATGTAACCAACTGTTACTGGTCGATCAAAGAATTCACCAGTTCTTCCGTCGATAAGTCTAGTTTGACCAGATTCAGGAAGTTCAGCTAACTTGAGTAACTCTTTGATTTCATTCTCTCCAGCTCCATCGAAAACAGGAGTTCCCATAGGAACACCATCTTTAAGGTTCTCAGAGAGTTCTATGATTTCACTATCATTTAATTTATTAAGTGGAACCTTTTCAGATAGTTTATTGGTGTTGTATACCTTGTCCAGGAAAGTTCTCAGTTGCTTCACACGTGCAGAACCTTCTTTTTCTTTGAGCATGATCTTGACTTTGTTGCCAAGTCCTTTTGCTGCCCAACCTAAATGGGTTTCAAGAATCTGGCCTACATTCATCCTTGATGGAACACCCAATGGGTTTAGAACTATATCAACTGGTGTTCCGTCTTCCATATATGGCATATCCTCAACTGGAACAATCCTAGAAATGACACCTTTATTTCCATGCCTTCCAGCTACCTTATCTCCTGGCTGAACTCTTCTCTTGACAGCAAGGAATACCTTAACCATCTTTAATACACCGGGAGGAAGTTCATCATATGCTTCGATCTTCTTTCTTGCTGCTTCTAGTTTTTGCTTAAACTCCTTTTCAAGCTCTTTATGAGCCTTATAGTAGGCTTCAAGCTCACTATTTAATTTCTGATTCTGGAGTTTAATTTCAAACCACTTATGCTGCTCCATTGATTCAAGCAAAGCCTTGTCAATTTTTACGGTCTTACGTCCAACTTTGGCTGTCTTATTTAGCAGTAACTTTTCAAGTCTATTAAAGATATCTGATTCGACTATTCTCAACTGATCCTTCAAATCTTTCCTAACCGATTCAATATCAGCAGCTTCAATTTCATTTGAGCGATCATCTTTTTCAACACCTTCTCTTGAAAAAACCCTCACATCTATAACTGTTCCATCCATACCAGAAGGAACTCTTAGGGAAGTATCTTTAACATCGGAGGCCTTTTCTCCAAAAATTGCTCTGAGTAGCTTTTCCTCAGGAGTGAGTTGCGATTCACCCTTGGGTGTGATCTTCCCAACAAGTATGTCGCCAGCCACAACCTCTGCACCGATATAGGCGATACCAGACTCATCCAACTTTCTCAATGCTGTATCCCCAACATTAGGAATATCAGCTGTGACTTCTTCTGAGCCTAATTTTGTATCCCTTGCAATACACTGCAATTCTTCTATATGAATTGTTGTAAACCTATCTTCTTGCACAACCCTTTCAGAAATAAGTATGGAGTCTTCAAAATTAAAACCATTCCATGGCATGAAAGCCACGAGTAGATTTTGCCCAATGGCCAGCTCACCAAGACTTGTTGAGGCGCCGTCTGCAATCACATCGCCTTTTTTGATCGAATCACCCACCATTACGAGTGGTCTTTGGTTAATGCAAGTGTTCTGATTGGATCGGGTATATTTTGTTAAGTTATATATATCCACACCTGACTCACCTGTAATAGCTTCATCGTCATCGACAGCAATAACTACTCTCGATGCATCAACTGAATCAACTATACCGCCTCTTCTTGCCACAATTGTAACACCTGAGTCAGTTGCAACCTTTCTTTCCATGCCAGTACCTACAAGTGGTTTATCTGCTAGCAAAGTAGGAACTGCTTGTCGTTGCATATTGGATCCCATCAAAGCCCTGTTTGCGTCATCATGTTCCAAAAATGGAATCAGAGATGCTGCAATGGAAACAATCTGTTTTGGGGAGACGTCCATAAATTCAATTGATTCTGGTGGCATCAGAGTGAATTCATTTTGATACCTTGCAGAAATTAGTTCATCCACTAATTTATTTTTTGCATCGAGTGTTGTATTGGCCTGTGCAATAACAAAATTTCCCTCATCAATTGCAGAAAGATATTTTATTTTGTTTGTGGCTTTCCCATTTGAGACTTGTCTGTAAGGTGTTTCCAGAAAACCATAATCATTGACTCTTGCATAGATTGCCATTGAATTGATGAGACCAATATTTGGGCCTTCAGGTGTCTCAATTGGACATACCCTTCCATAATGAGTTGGATGAACATCTCTTACTTCAAATCCTGCCCTTTCTCTTGTCAATCCTCCTGGACCTAGAGCAGAAATTCTTCTTTTGTGAGCAATCTCAGAAAGAGGATTGTTCTGATCCATGAATTGAGAAAGCTGACTAGAGCCAAAAAACTCTTTTATCGCTGCTGAAACTGGCTTCGAATTGATTAAATCTCTTGGCATGAGTTCTTCTTGCTCAACTAGTGAAAGCCTCTCTCTTACAGCTCTTTCAACTCGAATTAAGCCTACTCTGAATGCATTTTCAGCCATCTCTCCAACCGTTCTTATCCTTCTGTTTCCAAGATGATCTATATCATCAACGGTATCAGAGCCATTCCTAATATTGATTAGTGTCTTAAGAACATTAATTATGTCTTCTTTTGATAAAACTGAACTGCCAACATCTTTGTCAATGCCTACCCTTCTATTAAACTTCATTCTTCCAACTTCTGATAGATCATATCTTTCGTCATTAAAGAAAAGATTAGTGAATAAATTTTCTGCAGCTTCTTTTGTTGGAGGCTCTCCTGGCCTCATCATTCTATAAATTTCTATGAGAGCAGATTCCTTATCAGATGAGGGGTCGATACTGAGTGAATTTGAGATATACGATCCTTGATCAACGTCGTTAATATAGATTGTTTTGATATCCTTGATGCCATTTTCCTTTAGGATCTCTAAAAGATCAGTCGTAATTTCGTCATTTGCATTAGAAATGATTTCGCCAGTCTTTTTATTGATAATTTCTTGGGCGAGTATTTTTCCAATCAAATCACTTTCTTCAATTTCAAGATACTTCTTTCTTGATTCTTTGATTTTTTTGATATGAAGCGCATTGATTCTTTTGCCTTTATTTACGATAAGCTTTCTTCCAAACTTAATGTCAAATTCAGCAATGGTTCCCTTCAAATGATCTGTATTAATTTCAACCTCAATGGCCTTTTTTGACAGGCGATAAGAATCCTTATCGAAAAAGATATCGATGATATCTTGATCAGAGAAATCAAGAGCATGAAGCAAAATTGTTGCTGGGATCTTTCTTCTTCTATCAATCCGAGCAAAGATGTTGTCTTTTGCATCAAACTCAAAATCTAGCCATGATCCTCTATATGGGATGACTCTTGCTGAGAATAATAATTTACCAGAAGTCTGCACGCCCTTGTCATGATCAAAAAATACACCCGGAGAACGATGAAGTTGAGAAACAATGACTCGATCAGTACCATTTATAATGAATGTACCATGCTCTGTCATCAACGGTATTTCACCAAAATAAACATCGGTCGTATCACCAGTTTGCTTGATGTCTTTTACTTCTTTTACAGTTTCTTTGTCTGTATTCTTATCATAAGTAATTAGTTTGGTCTTGACCCTTAATGGAGCAGCATATGAGAGACCTCTTAGTTGGCACTCACGCTCACTGAATTCAGGCTCTTCAAGTCTATAGCTAACAAACTCCAGTCTTGCATTCTTTGAAAAACTCTCAATGGGAAATAGGTTATTGAATGTTGCCTGTAATCCAGCATTTTTTCTTTTTTCAGGATCTACATCCCTTTGCAAGAAAGCTTCGTAAGAATTGACCTGGAGAGTCAATAAATCTGGAACATCAAGAGCAGCTGATTGCTTACCAAAATCCTTCCTAATTCTCTTTTTCTCAGTAAATGAAAACGACATATCTTTGAACACCCAAAAATGCCAAGTCAATCACTAAGATTGACTCGGGTTAAATTTAATTTAATTAGCTAGCATTAAAAACAGAGAGATTATTGAATTATTTTAATTCGACCGAAGCGCCCGCTTCCTCAAGCTGCTTCTTCATCTCTTCTGCTTCATCTTTTGATACAGAGTCTTTAAGTGGCTTCGGAGCACCTTCAACTAGATCCTTAGCATCTTTAAGTCCTAAACCAGTGATTGCTCTAACTGCTTTAATAGCAGCAATCTTATTATCACCTGCGCCTGCTAGGATGACTTCAAATTCTGTCTGCTCTTCTCCTGCCGCTTCAGCTGAATCACCAGCTGCGGGGGCAGCAGCTACAGCTACTGGTGCTGCTGCTGTTACGCCAAACTTTTCTTCCATCTCAGAAATTAGCTCAACAAGATCCATAACGGACATTTGAGATATTGCTTCTAAAACATCCTCTTTACTTGCTACGTTAGCTTTTGCCATTTTTTATCTCCTTATACTCATCCCAAAAAAAGGATTGAGAATTTTATACAAATTTAAATAATTAAGAAACCTCTTCTTGCTTATCTTTTTGAGCATTAACTACTCTGACAAACTTGGTCGGGATTTCATTCATCAAACTCACTGCTTTCTCTACAGGTGCTTTCATTAATCCAAGTAACATTGAATAAGCTTCATCTTTAGTTGGTAATTTAGAAATTCTATCTATATCTGATGCAGGAAATGCCTCTCCATTGATAGCTAATCCAACAGTTTTAAGCTGTTCATTGTCTTTTGAAAAGTCATTAAATAGTCTTGCTGGTGATGCGAGATCTTCTTTTGAAAGTGCAATAATAATCGGTCCATTTAGATCATCTACAAGACATTTAAAATCTGTTTCCTCAAATGCCCGTTTAGAGAGTGTGTTTTTGACTACTTTTAGATAAACACCTGTTTCTCTGGCTTTATTGCGCAGAAGTGTCAGATCTTGCACACTAAGACCGCTGTATTCTGCAATTGCGCCAGAAACTGATTCATTAGCAAAAACATTCAGCTCTTTTACTACTTCCTTCTTTTGTTCAATATTCAATGGCATATCTAAATACTTCTTAAGATTCTTTAATTTTAATTCCTGGCCCCATGGTAGAGCTCATGGTGATTGTCTTGATGAAAACTCCTTTGGTAGATGAAGGTCTTGATTTTTTAATATCGTCAATAAGTGCATTGAAGTTTTCTTCTATTTCTTCGCTTTTGAATCCAACCTTCCCAATTGAGCAATGTATGATTCCGGCCTTGTCATTTCTATACATAGCTTGACCCTTCTTGGCATTGATTACTGCATCTTTGACATTCTTTGTAACAGTTCCATCTTTAGGATTTGGCATCAAGCCTTTGGGCCCTAGTATTTGACCAAGCTGGCCTACAAGCTTCATGCTGGCTGGAGTAGCAATAACCATATCAAAATCCAATTTTCCTGATTTGACATCTTCTGCAAGGTCATCCATTCCAATTTTATCTGCGCCTGCCTCTTTTGCATCTGTTGCTTCTTCGCCTTCTGCGAAGACAGCAATCTTTAGTGTCTTTCCCGTTCCATTTGGAAGCGAGGCAGATCCCCTAACATTCTGATCAGATTGTTTTGGATCTATACCAAGATTAATTGCAACATCGACGCTTTCTTCAAACTTAGTTTTCTTTGAGTTTTGAAGAATTGATATTGCCTGAGAAAGCTCATATCTTGACTCACTGTCAACGACTTCCCTGTTTTCTCTATGTCTTTTTGAAATGCCCATTTTAAACCCAAAGATTACTCTACTTCTAAACCCATACTTCTTGCGGTGCCCGCGATTATATTAAATGCTGCCTCATCGTCAACTGCATTTAAGTCATTTCCTTTAATTTCTATGATTTCTTGAATTTGTTTCTTTGTAACTTTCCCAACTTTCTCTGTATTCGGAGTGCCGCTACCCTTATTTACACCAGCTGCTTTTTTCAATAATGTTGATGCAGGTGGAGACTTGGTTATGAAGGTAAATGACTTATCCTTGTAGACAGAAATGACCACCGGTATAAGGAGTCCAGGCTCAGAATTTGCAGTTTGAGAATTAAATGCGTTACAGAAATCCATAATGTTCAAACCTGCTTGACCAAGCGCAGGCCCTACAGGAGGACTTGGATTGGCTTGCCCTGCAGGAATTTGTAATTTCACAATGTTTTCAACTTTCTTTTGTTTTTTAGCCATGATTTTTTATGATTTTTCAACTTGATTAAAATTTAAATCCACTGGTGTTGGTCTTCCAAGTATTTGTACAGCAACACTCAGTTTGCTTTTTTCATAGTTCACATTCTCAACAACACCACTGAAATCATTGAATGGACCGTCAGTAACTCTGACAACTTCTCCAGGCTGAAATGTAATTTTTGGTTTAGGCATATCAGCTGAATCTTCAACTCTATTGAGAATATTCATTGCCTCATTTTCAGTGATCGGAGTAGGTTTTTCACTCGTTCCTCCTATGAATCCCATCACGTTGGGTATTGATTTCACGAAGTGCCATGTCTCGTCATTCATGATCATTCTGAGCAGAACATATCCAGGGAAAAACTTCCTTTCGGTTGTTTTCTTTTCCCCACCTTTAAGTTCTACAACTTCTTCAATCGGAACAACCACGTCTGTAATTTCAGACTGAAGGCCGGTTATCTCAATACGATCAGTTAAAGTCCTCTGAACTTTGTGCTCAAAGTTAGAGAATACCTGAAGTACGTACCATTGATGTTCCATATCAAATCATCCTCTAATAAAATTTGTGACAAATAGGAGCAGAAAGTCCAACAGCCAGAAAAATATCCCTAGTATTAGGACAAAAATAAAAACGGTTAATGCTGTTTGCAGAGTTTCTTCTTTGGTAGGCCAAACGACTTTCCTCATCTCGACTCTGGAGCCTTGCAAGAAACTCCAAAAAATAGAGCCTCTATGAGTGGTGAAGAAAATCAATGTTGCTATAACAACTGAAAATATAATCAGCAATGTTCGAATGAGAACCGAAAGGTCTGAATATGTATAAAAGACATAGATAGATCCAAGCAAGATGGCCAGTGAGGCCATCAACTTGAGGATCTCTGATCCTTGACTTATTTCTTTATTAGTTTCAATCACTATGACATCCATCACTGGCAGGCCAGGAGGGACT
>Ga0208127_1001061_pt1 | contig 13951 bp, 13 predicted proteins | sample ETNtaG_6_FD_185751 | JGI IMG/M metagenome (GOLD analysis project Ga0208127, IMG submission 185751) | Marine microbial and viral communities from oxygen minimum zone, Eastern Pacific Ocean - ETNP201306SV45 (SPAdes) (version 2) | ecosystem: Environmental > Aquatic > Marine > Oceanic ...
GTTGTGGAGGTTATAAAGAAAGTGGATTTGGAAGAGAGGGGGGTATTGAAGGGATAAGAGCATATCAGGATACTTCACTACCTGAAGCTTCAAATGTTTCCAAAAAAATTATTAAAAATAAAGTTGAACTCCCATCCATAGACGCAACACCAAAATTATATTTAGGGGGTAAACAAAAAAGACCTGATAGTGGATATTCTTTTAATCAGTTATCAGCACAAAAAGAATTTATTTGTGATATAGCGCGAGCTAACAGAAAAGATGTTAGGGATACGGTAGAAGCAGCATCAAAATCAAAGATAGGTAGTTTAAATAATTTTAATCGATCTCAAATTTTATTTTATTTAGCAGAAAACTTATCACAACGAAAAGAAACATTTGTAAATTTACTAATGAGTATTTCTGGAGTGAGTAAAAAACAAGCGCTTAAAGAATTTGAAAACTCGTGTGAAAGAATTTTTTATTATGCTTCAATGGCAGATAAGTTTGAGGGAAATATTCATAATCCTCCAATGCGTGGATTAACTTTAGCAGTTAAAGAATCAATTGGTATTGTAGCTAGCATAATGAATGATCATCAGCCACTTCTAAGCATAGCAACGGTTATTTCTTCACTTTTTGCAAATGGCAATGCGAGCATTGTAGTGCCATCAGAAAAAACGTCTTTAATTGCAACTTCATTATATCAAGTTTTTGAGACCTCAGATATTCCAGCAGGATCAATCAATATACTAACCTCGAAAAATAATGAACTTAATACTACCTTAGCACAACATGAAGACATTGATGGTATTTGGTCATTTTCTAATAATGCCAGTATAAGATCAGATATAATAAAGGATACGGTTTTTAATCTCAAAAGATACTGGTGCCCTAAAAATAATTGTATTGATTGGTCTAATGACTCTGAAGAGTTTTTAAATGCGTTTCTTTATGAGAGTTCACAAGTAAAAAATATTTGGATACCTTACGGAGAGTAAATCTATTTTAAAAAATAAAAGTATATAAAAATTTTTTATATAATTATTGTTTTATAATGCTATAATTTTTTTTTAAACAAAAGAGGTTCAAAATGTTAATTAATGTTAATCCTTTAATCAGTCCTGAAATTTTATCGCTTATCAGGTCAATGGGACATGGTGATAAACTTGTATTGAGTGACGCAAATTTTCCTTCCTATTCGCAGGGCAATAAACTATTTCGAATGGATGGACTAAACGTTCCTCAAGCTGCCGCAGCTTTGCTCACGCATTTTCCGTTAGATAGCTTTATTCCGCATCCTGTTGAAAGAATGGAAGTAGATGGTAAACCGGATGAAATTAACGAAGTACAAAAAGAGTTAATTGATACCGTAAAAAAAGTATCAGGAGATAATTGGAAAGTTGGCTCAATTGAAAGACAGCAATTTTATGTTGAAGCAAAAAAAACTATGGCTGTAATTACTACAAGTGAAACAAGACCTTATGGATGTTTTATTTTTACCAAAGGTGTTTTAAAGCCTGATGGATCTGTATGGATTGTCTAAAATTGCGTGAAAAATAAATTAAATTCTGAAGACATTGCATTAGGTATTAGAAGAAGAGTATTTGAGCATTGTATAAAAAATAATGGCGCCTATCTAAGTCAAGCATGCTCTTCTGCAGAACAACTTGCTTGGCTATATAACGAAGCATTAAATATTGGTGACTCAATTATGCCATTAATTCCAGAGAGTTTTTCTGGTGTCCCTCATATTAATAATAAAACCTATAAAACTGGAGCAGGTTATAATGGACCCATTTCATCAGAATATGATAGGTTTATATTTGCTCCAGCTCATTATGCTCTTGTAGCTTATGCAACTTTAATCGAAGTAGGACGAATGGCTCCTGAAGGTTTATCAATGTTTAATCAGGATGGATCGTCAGTTGAAATTATTGGAGCAGAACATTCACCTGGTATGGAAATGCATAATGGCACTTTGGGTATTGGACTGTCAACTGCTGCAGGCATAGCTTATGGAAGAAAATTAAAGAAAGACTCAGGCGCTACTTGCGTATTTATGTCTGATGGAGAGCTTCAAGAAGGACAAATATGGGAGGCACTGCAAGTTAGTGTTTATTATAAGCTTGATAACCTCTGGGCAATTGTTGATGTGAATGAGCAACAAGTTGATGGGGCTATGAGTGAAGTTTTGGATATTGGGAATATTCAAAAAAAAATCAATTCTTTTGGTGCAAAATGTATTGAAATAGATGGTCATGATATTGAGGCTATGAGACAAGCAAAAAAAGAAAAGCATAAAGATCAACCTCTCATTATTCTTGCTAGAACTTCTCCTTACAAGGGTATGGAATATTTGAAAAAAAGATTCCCAAGATTGCATTATGTAAGATTTAAATCTGAAGAAGAGAGAAGCAAAATGAATTTAGAAATCTCAAAAGAATTAGGAATAGACCCAATCGAGTATTAACAATGATCGAAATAGTAAATAAACCATATAGTTACACATTCAAAAACTACGCATCTAAAAATAAAAAAATATTATGCCTATCTGGAGATCTTACATCGTCTTGTGAAGTAGATTCTTTTAGAGATGAATTTCCAAATCAATTTGTTTCTATGGGAATGGCTGAACAAAATATGATGAGTTTTGCTGGGGGATTATCTATGAGTGGCTTTATCCCTTTCATTCATACCTTTGGAGTTTTCACATATCGTAGACCCTATGATCAACTGCTTGCATCTATTGCTTATCCTAGAAGGAATATCCGTATCATGGGTTTTCTGCCTGGTATAACGACTCCAGCAGGGATGACCCATCAAGCTATAGAAGATATTTCAATTATGAGAACAATTCCTAACATGACTGTCATAGAAACTGGTGATGCAACAGAGGTGGAAAGCATTTGTGAAGTAGCAGATAAAGTAGATGGTCCTGTTTATTGTAGAATGTTAAGAGGAAGTGTACCTAGACTTTTTGATACTCCTTTAAAATTAAGTGATATTAGAGTTTTAAATTCTGGATCAGATATTTTATTAATTACGTCAGGTATTTGTACTGAAGAAGCATTAAGAGCAAGAGCAGCATTAGTCAATGCAGGAATTTCAATTTTGCATCTTCATGTACATACATTTAAACCTTTTAATGAAGAAAAAATTTTAGATCTATTATCTAATATAAAATTAGGAGTAATTACAATGGAGAATCATTTAGTTAACGGTGGTCTAGGTACAATTATTTCTGAGTTAATATCAAAACATGGTTTGCCAAAAAAGTTAATTAAACTTGGATTAAAAGATACATTTGCTCATGGAGGATCTAAACAATATTTAACCAAATACTACGGTTTTGATGCATACACATTGATTAAATCTATAGAAAAATTTATAGGACAAGAGTTAAATATTTTAGAAGAAGATCTAGAGACTGCAAGAATTGAAAACGTACACTCTCTATCTAAGGCTGAGGCACTGTAAATTATGAAAAAAAATTTTTACAAATTATTTAAAACAAAAAAACCAATTATAGCAATGGTTCATTTCCCTGCATTGCCAGGATCCCCATTATATGATGAGAAAAAGGGACTAGAATATATTTTAAATTCTATTCAAGCGGATGTTAAGCATTTACAAAATGCTGGTGTAGACGCCATTATGTTTGGCAATGAAAATGATAGACCTTATGAATTAAAAGTAAATCGATCTAGCTTATCCACTATGGCTTATATGATTGGAAGAGTAGCTGAAAAGATTAATGTTCCTTTTGGAGTTAATGTTCTTTGGGATCCTATAAGTACTATTGCACTCGCTGCCTCTACTAATGCTAATTTTGTTCGAGAAATATTTACTGGCACTTATGCTTCCGATATGGGAAATTGGAGCCCTGATGCTGGCAAAGCTATGCGCTATAGAAATTCATTAGGGCGAAAAGATTTGCAAATGTTCTATAATATTTCAGCAGAGTTTGCATATTCTTTAGATAGAAGAACAATAGCAGAAAGAGCAGAAAGTACAGTTTTTTCTTCAATCCCCGATGCAATATTAGTATCTGGCCAAATAACAGGTCAAGCCGCTAAATTAGATGAAATAAAAGAGGTGACTAAAATTATTCCTAATACACCAGTGCTAGCAAATACTGGAGTGAATTATAATAATGTTGAAGAAATTCTTAAGACAACTGACGGAGTGATAATAGGCTCTTCACTAAAAGTCAATGGTGATACATGGAAAAACGTTGATCCAAAAAGAGCAAAAAAATTCATGAGTAAAGTTAAGTCCATTAGAAAAAATGCCTAATTCAAAAGAGATAAATTTTATTAATCAAACACTAAAAGATTTAGTTTTAATTTCTGGTTTATCTGGACATGAGACTAGAGTTAGAGATTATCTAACTAAACAACTAAAACAAAATGCACTTAATTCAAAAACTGATGTTCTAGGTAATTTGATTTGTACTCTTCAAGGCAATGAAAAATTACCATCTATTATTTTATTTGCACATATGGATCAACTTGGTTTTATGGTAAAAAAAATTGATGAGAATGGATATATTAGAGTTGAAAGAGTAGGAGGGGTCCCTGAAAAAGCCTTACTTTCTCAAGATGTTGTAATTGTAAATAATAAACAGGAACTAATTGAAGGTGTAATTGGCATTAAATCTCATCATGCAACTCAGCAAGACGAAAAATATAATGTAAATAAGATCAATGAAATCTATATTGATGCAGGATTTAAAAATAAAAGAGAAGCTTTGAGAAACGGTATCAATATTGGAAGTCCTGTCACATACGCTCCTTATTACAAATCTCTAAAAAATAATAATGTTTGTGGTTCCTCAATTGATGACAGAGCTGGTTGTGCAGTTATTCTCAGTGCAGCTAAATCTTTAAATAAATCTAAAAATAGACCAACTGTGCACATAGTATTTTCAGTGCAAGAAGAATTTAATCTTAGAGGTATACTTCCAGTAATTCATACCCTTAAACCACATATTGCTGTTCAGGTAGATTTAACCCTAACTTCAGATACGCCTGATATGATTAATTCAAGTGACGTTCATTTAGGCAAAGGACCTTGTATAAGTTTATTTTCTTTTCATGGTAGAGGCACTTTAAATGGAGTTATCCCTCATCCTGCAATAGTAGAACTGTTTGAAAAAGTTGCAAAAAATAAAAATATTAATCTCCAAAGAAGTGTAGCCTCAGGTATTTTGACAGATGCTTCATACGTGCAGTTTGCTAATGAAGGTATAGCTAGTATTGATGTTGGTTTTCCGATGCGTTATTCACATTCTTCTAGAGAAGTATGCAATATAAACGATCTTATTGATTTAAAAAATTTACTAGTTGCTGTTATAAATAAAATAGATAAAAAAATTAAACTTACAAGATAATAGATATGGCAAAAAAACTTTTTCTAGGCATCGATATTGGAACTTATGAAACTAAAGGTGTATTAGTTGATAGTGCAGGTAACATTATTTCTCAAGCTTCAAAAAAACATGAAATGATTGTCCCTCAGAGTGGGTGGGCAGAGCATAGACCAATCGAAGATTGGTGGGGTGATTTTACCTATGTATCAAAAAAATTAATTGAGGACTCTGAATGCAATCCAAATGACATTGCTGCTGTGTCTGCAAGTACCATAGGTCCTTGTATGCTTCCACTTGATAAAAAAGGCGATCCTTTAATGAATGCAGTTTTATACGGCGTAGATACACGAGCGCATAAGGAAATTGATTTACTCAACACTTCAATAGGTGAAGAAAAAATAATGCAATTTAATGGGAATGTTTTAACTTCTCAGCAAGTCGGTCCAAAAATTTTATGGTTAAAAAATAACAGACCAGAAATTTATTCTAAAACTAATAAAATAGTAAATGGTACTGGTTTTATTAATTACAAATTAACTGGCAGGTATACAACAGATCATTTTTCTGCAGCTTTTGTTAGTCCTCTTTATGATATCAATAAACAAAATTGGAGTGATGAACTAAATGACAATATAATCGATCTCGAGAAACTCCCTGAACTAGTATGGACTGATGAAATAATTGGAAATATTACTAAAACAGCATCTAATGAAACAGGTCTGGCAGAAGGTACTATTGTTACTTCAGGAACGATTGATGCCGCCGCAGAGGCTATTAGTGTTGGAGTGATTGGTACTGGAGATATGATGATGATGTATGGATCTACAATGTTTTATATATTAGTCACTGATAAAGTTTTATCTGATAAAAGGCTTTGGTACTCACCTTGGTTATTCAAAGGAGAGCACTCATCAATGGGTGGCTTGGCAACAAGTGGAACGTTAACACATTGGTTTAAAAATAATTTTGCACAAGAATTAACTGGTGATGATACATTTATAAGACTAGCTCAAGAGGCAGAAAAATCTCCACCTGGATCAAAAGGTATTGTATTTCTTCCATATTTCTCAGGTGAGAGGACGCCAATACATGATACAAATGCAAAAGGTACTTTTTTTGGCTTAGATTTAACTCATAATAGAGCTGATATGTATAGGTCAATTTTTGAGGGTATTGCCTATGGAACAAACCATGTAATTGACGTGTATAAAGAATTAAATGCTATTCCAAAAAATTTATTTAGTGTTGGTGGAGGTACTAAAAATAAAGTTTGGTCTCACACTACTTCAGATGTAATTGGATTAAATCAAATTCTAAGAAAAAAAACTATTGGTGCATCTTACGGAGATGCTTTTCTTTCAGCATGTACGGTAGGGGAAATAAAAAAAGATGATATTAACAAATGGAACGAAGTAGAATATCAAATAGAAGCTAATTTAGATAATCAAGATGTCTATAATAAGGGGTACGAAGTTTTTAGAGAGCTTTATGATAACACCAAGCATCTAATGAAAAAATTAAATACTTAACCTTTAATAGCTCCAGCAGCCATTCCTTTTACAATATATCGTTCTAAGAAAATTGCTACTATAATTAATGGTAAACATAAAGCCGCAGAAATTGCAGCCATATTCCACCATTTGATACTTTGGGATGATATTTGAGAAGCTACCATAACTGGCATTGTTTTAGCATCTGTACTCGTAATAAGGGCAGCTAAAAAATATTCGTTCCAACATAATATCAAGCACAAGATAAAAGCACTTGCAATCCCAGGTAAAACTATTGGTAAGACAATTTTAAAAAAACTCATCCATACACTTGCTCCATCCACTAAAGCTGCTTCTTCAAGTTCAATAGGTACAGCATTAAATTGATCTCTCATTATCCAAATTACTATTGGTAAAACTGTTAAAGTATAAATTAAAATCATCCCTATATGAGTATCTAATAAATCAAGCTCCCTATAAAGAACCAATACAGGTAAAGCTAAAACCACAGGAGGTAATATTAATTGTGATAAAAAGAAAAATGATATGTCAGGATTTCTCATAAAACCAAATTTATAGTTAAATCGACTTAAACCATATGCTGCAAATGAACCAAGTATAACAGCTAACGCAGATGCGCTTGCAGATATAAATGCTGTATTGAAAAAACGGGCTAGAAACTCTTCTCTAGGATTAGATTCAACAAATAAAGTGTCAGGGGAAAATCCAAGATTACGCCAACCTTTCCAAGAAGGTTCAAAATCAATCCAAGGAATGAGCAATCCTTGAGTTACGCTAGCTGCAGTTTTAAATGATGTAGTTGCAGTCCAATAAATTGGGAATAAACAAATAAAAGTCCATAGCAAAAGAATTCCATATATTACTATTTTTTCACTTAAATTATGTTTCATTATGAAGCTCTCTGTAACCATCTATTAACAAATCGAATTAAAATGGTCATTAGAATGATGATGAAAATTAAATATACAAAAGATAATAATGTACCGTAACCAACATTTGACCTATCCCTATATTCTCTTACGATAAAGCTTGTGACACTATCAGTGGCTCCGCCAGGTCCACCAGCTGTGACTATGATAATTATATCCGCAAGTTTTAATTTAAAGATGATTCGAATAACTAATGTTGTCAAAGATACAGGTAGCATTATTGGAAAAATGATATTTTTAAACATAGTCCACTTATTTGCCCCATCTACTTTAGCGGCTTCCAGTACTTCTTTTGGTAATGCTTGAAGGCCTGCTAATAACATAATAATCATCAGTGGAATAAACGTCCAAGCGTCCATACACATCATAGTCATTTTTGCAATTACAGGATTACTAAAAAAAGTAGGTGTTTCCCAACCCAACCAACGTGCAAAACTCGCCACTGGACCAAATCGCTGTTCAAGCATAGATTTTCCAACCATCCAACTTACCGCTACTGGACTAAGCATTAGTGGGATTAAAAAAGCTATTCTAAAAAATTTTCTTCCTCGTATTTGTGAATTTAGTAAAATTGCAAGCAAGAAAGCAATACTAAACTCAACAAGTACTGCAAGCACATAATAAATCATATTTTTTAGTGCGTTCCAGTAATAGGGATCAGAGATCATTTGATAAAAATTATCAAGTCCATTAAATTTTCTTCCATCTACAGAACTTAAGTTCCAGTCTGTAAAAGATATATACAGTCCAAATAACATTGGAAAAATTACAATTGAAATTATGAACATTACTGCAGGGAATACAAAAAGATTTCTTTTTCCTCTTTCACCATAAATTAACACTCTTGAATATCCTATAGCTACTGCCCAAAGAATATAAGCATAAAGGACTGGTCTCCAATTTGAGAAACCAAAAGCGATTCTATTATTTGAATATAGAGTTTGAATAATAGCAATTGCAACCATCAATAAAAATGATGACCAAACAATAATTTTACCAGCTCGTTTGGTCGATTTACTTACTGTAGAGGGGGCTACAACGTATAACGGATCGCGCTCTATATATTTTACTTCACTCATTATATAAAAAAGAAATCATAATAAAATAATCTAGCGACTAAGAATAGTCGCTAGAAAAAAAATAAACTACAGTCCTAGTGAACCTTTATAAAGTTTGATTTGGCTTTCTCTACCAATTTGGTCTGTAATTTTGTCCCAAGCTGCGGCAATATTATCTGCACCAGTTTGTGCATCATATTGACCAGCAAATATCTTAGACAATTCATCTTCTGCAATACTGTAGTATTGGAAGATACCAGGTATACGTGGCTCAATAGCTGCGTTAGGGTGATTATAAGAGTCAGCTTCTGAAGCTAAATAATCAGATGCAAAAGCTTCTGTATAACCAGCTCCAACCCACTCATCAACATTAAAGTGACTGTTTCTGTAAGGTTGGAAACCTGATGGATACATAGACATCCATAATGATAGATCTTTTCCACCAATATGAGCACATGCAGACCAAGCAGCTTTATTTTTAGCTGAGTTATCATCAACTGTTTTCATGCAGTATAATCCCCAACCAATATATGCCATGTTAGGCGCATAGTTAGGACCGCTAGCTAATGTCTCCCATTTACCAGTTTGCCAATTGTAAACATCATCAGAACCTGGCAAGATATCAAATCCAACATTACCTTGAATAAGAGATTCATCAGAAGTATTGGCATTAGATCCAACATCTCCCCACCAAGATACCATTGAACCAGTACCTGCTAAGAATTGACTAAAGCCTGTAACACCTGGATCAGCATTTATTTGATCAGGTGGTTGAGCACCACTTCTATCTAATACATCTTGAATAGCTCTAACCCATGCAGGATTATTAACCATTGGTTTCATTGTATCAGGTTCAAATAAGAAAGCTGGACTATTTGGATGTTTTGCATACGCAGTTGCAATACTACCTAAGAAATAGAATGCAAATCCACCCCAACCTTTTTGAACATCTAAGTATCCATAAGCTGGGAACCCAGCATGTTTTTTCCCTTTCAAGAAATTAGTAACTTCAGTTACTTTTTGCCAAGTTTTTGGAACTTCCCATTCTCCAGAATGACCTTCTGCTTTCCAAGCTGCCGCCAGCTCTTCATTTTCAAAGTAATCAGTTCTGTAGTTGAAGTTATGACAGTCACCATCAATTGAGATTCTGTGTGTCACACCATCCCAAGTTCCTGTTGGAGCCTGTAAATAACCAACATAGTCAGCTAAATCAATTTGATCAGCTACCCAATCAGGCATAGCAGATAGTAATTTTTTACCACCTAAGTCTCCTTCAAATGGAGCTCCAGCTTGTAAGATATCAAAATCTACTGTTCCTGTTGCAATAGACTGCTGAAGTCTAGCATTATAATCAGCTTGAGCTAAATCAATCCAATTAATTTTTGCACCAGTGTATTTTTCCCATGGCTTTAAAAAACCTCTGTGAAGCATGTTGTGAAGGTTTAAACTATCTAAACCCATGAAGTTTAGTTCAACTCCTTTAAACTCTCCTTCTTTCACTCGTTCTTTAGTTCCACCTAAACACATCTCACCAACTTTTTGCCAATCAGCATCTCCAGGTGAACCTGCTCCAACTCCAGGAATTTGTAGAATAGCTTTTCTTAGTTCTGAGTGACCATCCGCAAATGAACTTGTTGCAATTGATGATAATCCACCACTCATTGCTGCAATAGCTCCAGCTGAAGCTGCACCTTTTACAAAGCTACGTCTATTTATTCCATGTTTTAGAGCGTAATCATATAGTGATTTTTTCATTATATCCTCCCGATATGAATTTTATACTTAAGTTTTATGCAGATAAGATTAGTAAGGCAACAAGAAAAACGTTAAAAAGGTATTTATTTTTAACAAAAATCACATGTTTACAAATAAATTTGCTACAAGGCTAAATTCCTTCAAATCTAATTGGAAAGAAGAAAAAAAGCCGTCCATTAAAGATTTAATTGAAAAAGCATCAAAAGTTAATGGTTTGACTCATGTTGACTTAAATTATCCTGATCATGGTGATCCTTCAATTAGGGAAATATCTAATTTTTCAAATGATTGTGGTTTAGCAATCAATGGATTAGCTATGCGATATTATACAAATCCTGCTTTTAAATTAGGTGCTTTTACAAATCCCAATAAGCTAGTCAGGCAAGAAGCAATTGATTTAACTAAACAGGCGATAGATACATTAAGAGAGATAGACTCCAATCTTTTGACTATTTGGTTAGGTCAAGATGGTTTTGATTACGGTTTTCAAGTGGATTACAAGCAGATTTGGGATGATGAAATAAATGCTATTAGAGAAGTCGCAGAACATGATAAAGATTGTTTGATTAGTATTGAATATAAACCAAATGAACCGCGTGCATATTCATTATTAGCAAATTTAGGAACAACACTCTTAGCGATTAAAGAGATCAATCTAAATAATATTGGGGTGACCATAGATTTTGCTCATATTTTATATTCTAATGAGCAACCTGCACTTGTTGCAGCTTTAATAGACAAACATTCAAAAATATTAGGATTACACTTAAATGATGGATACGGCAAAAGAGATGATGGACTAATGGTTGGCTCTGTTCATCAGTTGGCTACCATTGAGTTGCTTTATCACATCAGTAAATCAAAATATAACGGGCCTATATATTTTGATACTTTTCCTGATACTACAAACATGGATCCTGTGAAAGAATGTGAGCTTAATATATCAACTGTAAAGCAGCAGTTTAAATTAGTAGATAAACTAATTAAAAATAATGAATTAAGTAATGCAATTGAAAATCAAGACTCAATCGCTTCACATAAAATTTTTAATAGTATTTTATATTCATAAGATGAAATCAGACTCAATAGTAGTATTGGGAAGTCTTCATTATGATATTTATATTCAATCAAAATCTATTCCTAAAATAGGAGAGACAGTCTTAGCAGATAATTGGTTTCCAAAATTAGGAGGCAAAGGAGCTAATCAAGCTGTTGCGTTAAGGAAAGAATTTAAAAATGTAAAATTTATAAGTGCTATTGGCGATGATATTTTTTCAAAATTTTTATTGCAAAAACTTAATGAGCACAAAGTATCAGCAGATTATATTTCAAAAATAAAAGGGGACTCAGGTGTAAGTGTTGCAATCTCAAATGAAGCTGGAGATTATAGTGCAGTAGTTGTTTCAGGTGTAAATACAAAAATACCAGAGAAATTTTTGTGCGACAGCAAATTATGGGAAGGTGTCTCATCGCTAATGATTCAAAATGAAATTAGTGAAGAAATTAATGCATTGGCTGCTCAAGAAGCAAAAAAGAGAAGTATTAAAGTTTTTTTAAATGCAGCTCCAGCTAAAAATATTGAAAACCTAATCAAGTTTGTAGATATTTTGTTGGTAAATGAAATTGAGGCACAACAGATATCTAATGATTATTCAAATAGTTTTGAAAGCATTGCAAAAAAATTATCAAAAAAAATATCAAAAGTTATTATAACGCTTGGATCTAAAGGAGTTATTGCGTGTGAGAAAAACAGGACTCCGATACATATTAAAGGTCATCATGTAGACGTTAAAAGCGCCCATGGAGCTGGTGATTATTTTGCTGCAAAGTTTTTATTAGAATTTTTAAAAAATAATACTTTTGAAAATGCGATCAGTGTAGCAAATAAAAAAACTGCTGATTTTATTTCAGCATAACAGATAATTGTTTTTTTTTAATAAAAATAAAGTAGGATAATATTAATGAATAATTTATCAATATTAGGTATTTTTGTTGCCGATTTGGCTTTTTTTGGAAAAATTCCAAAAGTTGGAGAAACAATATTAGGGAAAGAATTTGTTGTTGGTCCGGGTGGAAAAGGATCAAATCAATCTGTTGCTGCTGGAAAAGCTGGAGCCTCCGTCGAGTTTATCACGAAAGTTGGCAAAGATGATTATGGGAAAATGGCACTCAAAACTTATAAAGAAACTAATGTTGGAACAAAAAATGTTTTTGAAAGTGATGAACATAGTACGGGAGTTGCTGCTATCTTATTAGATAAAGAGACAGGACAAAATGCAATTTCAGTAGTTCCAGGAGCAGCAGGAGCTCTTACTATAAAAGATATTGATAATGCTAAAGACACTATTATTAATTCATCAATATTTCTTACTCAGTTAGAAGCTCCAATGGATGTAGTTTCTCATGCATTGAAAATTGCAAAAGAAAATAATGTCACTACCATATTAAATCCTGCACCTGCTGCAAAGTTAGAGAGAGAAATATTCCCTTTAGTTGATTATTTTACTCCAAATGAGACTGAAGCTAGCTTTTATATTGATGGTGAAATTAATACAGTTGATGATGCAAAAAAATATGCGCAAAGTATCTTAGATCTTGGTGTTAAAAATGTTTTAATAACATTAGGAGAGAAAGGAGCATATTTTTTCAATCAAGATGATAGCCATTTTGAGCCAGCATTAGACTTAACAAATCAAGTAGTTGATACATCTGGAGCAGGTGATGCATTTAATGGAGCGTTTGCCACTGCTTTATGTGAGGGTAGACCAATTGTTGAAGCAATTAAGTTTGCTAACTGTTTTGCAGGAATATCTACAACAAGAATTGGTACTGCAAATTCAATGCCCACTCGAGCAGAAATTGATAAAATGATGTAAATAATATAGTATAGACAAATGCAACAATTTCTTGAAAGATTACTTTATTTTTGGGCTGCTATCACAGCTATAGGATTATTAATAGTTATTGTATTTTGGGCAATTTCAACGATAATTTCTGTCGCCTTTATTTCGTTGTTTGTTGCGATTGTAGCTACAGCTTTTTATCATTTCTATTGGTCAAAAAGAAATTAGCTAATATTTTCCAAATCTAAAAATTAGTGTAGATAAATAATATGTCTGCAAAGTATATTTTTTATGATTTAGAAACGACTGGAAGAGGCAAAAAAGAGTATCCTAATGCTTTTGGCACTACTCCCAAATGGGAGCAGATTATGCAAATCGCAGCTATAGTAACTGATGAAAATTTTCAGGAAACTAATCAAAATATAAATGAATTTTGTCGGCCACGTTTGTCAATAATTTCCCAACCTGGAGCACTCCTTACAACACAAAATGGTATTAGGGA
>Ga0208127_1001063_pt1 | contig 13922 bp, 9 predicted proteins | sample ETNtaG_6_FD_185751 | JGI IMG/M metagenome (GOLD analysis project Ga0208127, IMG submission 185751) | Marine microbial and viral communities from oxygen minimum zone, Eastern Pacific Ocean - ETNP201306SV45 (SPAdes) (version 2) | ecosystem: Environmental > Aquatic > Marine > Oceanic ...
CGCAACTAAAAGTGATCGCCATCACGGGGAGTTATGGTAAAACAAGCGTCAAATTTATGCTCAGGGATGTGCTAAAAGAGCGCTTCAGCGTGTGCGTTACCCCGGGAAGTTTTAATACTCCAATGGGCATATGTAAAGTTATTAACAATGACTTAAAGGCGCATCATCAAATATTGATTTTAGAAATGGGTGCACGTTACGCCGGAAATATTAGTGAACTCTGTGATATTGCTCAACCCGATATATCCATCGTTTCAAATGTAGGACTTGCTCATTTGGAAACCTTTGGAAGCCAAGAGGTCATTGCTATAGAAAAAGGCACTTTAGTGGATCGTTTGAAAAAAGGGGGGGTGGCCGTATTAAATGGAAATGACCCCATTGTATCAAAAATGGGCATAGAACGTAGTGACATCCAACGTATTCACGTTGGCCTCTCTTCCTTAAGTGACACCAACTCAGAATTACATCTAAGCGCCTCCGAAGTGGACTATTCTACCGAAGGAACTCGCTTTACACTCCATAGAAACTCGGGGGGCAGCCCCTCAGAATCGTGGGATATTCAGTGTACATTATTAGGCAAACACAATGTGCAAAACTTGTTATTAGCCCTAGGTGTTGGCGATCACCTTGGGCTTCGTATGAATACAATGCAATTGGCTGCAAGTCAAATTGAACCGATACAACATCGGCTTGAATTGAAAGCAATGGGTAATTATTTCATGATAGATGACGCCTTTAATTCCAACCCTGTGGGCGCCAAAAATGCCGTGGAAATTCTAGGGGCTTTTAGCTCAGTTCAACGTTTCATTATTACGCCTGGAATGGTTGAATTAGGGGATATTGAGGCAGAAGAAAATCACAAATTTGGGGCTTACATCGCTAAGGCTAAGTTAGATTTTGCTTTTATTGTCGGTTTGGAAAGGGGTAAAGTAATTGAACAGGGATATCTAGAAGCTGGAGGAGACCCCAAACGCTTAGAACGGGTAGAATCCCTTTTCGTAGCTAATGAAAAGCTTAAACAACATATTAAGCCAGGAGATGTGGTACTCTATGAAAACGACTTACCTGACATTTACAACGAATAAACCCTCCTGGATATCTTGGGGCAGCGTGGCACTATTCGTATCGAATAACTCGGGCTGGGTGTACCTTAGCTGCATTTCGAGCGGGCAACCAACTCGCTAAAAGGCTCAGGCCAAGGGTTCCTAACATAATCAAAAGAACATCGGTCCATTGAATGTCTACTGGGTATGCGTCAATAATAAAGGCAGAGGATAACTTTAACAGGCCAAATGTGTCTTGCAAGTAACAAAAGCCTAGACCCAATAAAGCGCCTAAAAGTGCCCCTATTAAGCCAATAATTAGTCCCTGCTGGATAAAGATAGCTTGCACTTGTTTAGCTGTTAATCCCATAGAACGTAGTACTCCAATATCCCGCTTCTTTTGGAGTACAATCATGCTTAAAGAGCCTAAAATATTCAGAGCTGCAACCAAAATAATGATCATAAGCACGACAAATGCCCCCCATTTTTCTAGATACATAACATCATATAAAGGTTTTTGTAGATCATACCATGTTTTTAGAGCAATGGCAGAACCAAAAAGGTCATTCTTTACGCTCGCTAGGCTTGCCTTGACCTCTTCGGCCTGCTGTATGTCTTGCAAAGATATGTCCATGCCCGAAATCTTATTTCTAGTTAAGAAGAGTCTATGCGCCGCAGAAATATCTAATAAAATAGGGGGTGGAGATGATATGTAAGGGAGTTCATAAACTCCTCTCACTGTAAATATCATGGACCTTGGAATGCTTATTTGGGTGAGTGCTTTTTGCATATGCCTAGCACTCAATAAAACTACTTCATCTCCGAGATCTAACTGTAATTCTGCTCGTAAATACTCTGGAATTAGTATGCCTGGGCGTCCTTGCAAAACACTCAAATCTTTGTCGCCACTTTTTAGCGGTAGATTTTCTAAAAAGCCTTGCTCCTCATTGATATCTATGGCCTTTTGGTCCATGGACCCCGAACTTCCTGCAACATCCTTGATGTTATCCAAGCTCATGGGTTCATCGCCGCTCATTGTATAGCCAGCAGACAGCTTGGCTGGAATACCCTTAATCTCCACGACCTTATTTTCGTATGGCTGCACTCCACTAAGCGTGCGGGTACGTAATAAAGCCATTCCCTCTACAAAGGGAGTGAAGTCTATAATCCTCGAATCCTCTTTGAGCAGTTGCGCCATTTTTTCGTTCCATTCTAATACAGGCCCGCCAATACTCTCGACCCGTAAAGCAGGGTCATAACCTAATAGAAAACCCTGAATTACCGTAAAAAAACCGTTAAAAATAGATAATACACTAATAAGTAAGGCCGCTCCTATGGTAATTCCCGATACACTTATGTAAGTAAGTACAGAAAGCAAAGAAACATGCTTTTTTGCAAACAAATACCGCCGAGCAATCTTTCTAGAAATGTTCATACGCTAAAATGAATAAATTACAACTAAGGTAAAATAGAGAATGTTCCTCTCAACCACATAATTGAAGCTACTTAGAACATTATTTAGCGCATAAATTCATATATTATAGCCTCTTGAAAGTGTCTATTTCTCGTTCAAAACAACCAATTATATAGGAAGTTATTTGTTACCGCCGGAAATTATTCAGTCCATCGATAATGGATCACACGGAGATCCATTTAGTATTTTGGGGCCTCACTTAGTCGAGATAGATCGTAAAAAGAAAGTAGTTGTTAGGGTTTTTAGGCCAGACGCTAAACAGATTGAATTGATTATTTCATCAAAAACACGCCATGTTATGACTCGCCTATCCGAGGGCGGTTTATTTGAATGGATATTTCCGAGAAGAAAACAAATACCTACATACCGCTTAACCATTACTCCATATCAAGGCCAACCCTACACTATTGAGGATCCTTATCGATTTAAACCCGCCATTGAAGAGTTGGACTTGCAGCTTTGGGGAGAGGGAAATCATGCCAAATCCTATACATTTATGGGTGCTCATCCCATAACATTAGATGGGGTTCAGGGAACTCATTTTGTGGTATCTGCTCCTGCCGCTTCCCGAGTCAGTGTTATAGGCTCGTTTAATCAGTGGGATGGAAGAGTTCACCGGATGAAAAAATATCATGACCAGGGACTTTGGGTGCTTTTTTTACCCCATGTACGTTCGGGGGACACCTATAAATTTGAAATTAAAAGCCCTCGTCAGGATCCTCCGCTGAAAAAGGCCGATCCTTATGCTTTTTTATCCGAACTTAGGCCACACACGGCCTCTATTGTTCAAGATCTAAATGGGTACGAATGGAACGATAAAAAATGGATGAATCAGCGTCAAAACGGGCCTGATGAACAAGCTATTTCGGTATATGAATGCCACCTCGGCTCATGGAAACGAAATGGATCAGATTTCTTGTCCTACCGTGAACTTGCCGAACAGCTTATTCCATATGTAAAAACATTGGGCTTTACCCATATTGAGCTCATGCCTGTCGCAGAACATCCCTATGATCCTTCTTGGGGATATCAACAAACGGGTTATTTTGCTGCTACTTCTCGTTTTGGAAGCCCTAAAGACTTTATGTTTTTTGTAGATCAATGTCATGCAGCCAATATCGGAGTTATCATTGATTGGGTACCCGCTCATTTTGCTAAGGACGAGCATGGGCTCTACCGTTTTGACGGTACTGGCCTATTTGAGCATGAAGACCCACGCCAGGGTGAACACAAAGATTGGGGTACAGCCATTTTTAATTTTGGTCGCACCGAAGTTCAAAATTTTCTGATATCAAACGCCTTATTCTGGCTGGATTATTATCATATTGACGGCTTAAGAGTAGATGCGGTGGCCTCAATGCTTTATTTAGATTATTCGCGTGAAGACGGCGAGTGGATACCTAATAAATATGGTGGTCGAGAAAATATTGAGGCCATTGAGTTTCTAAAAAAGTTCAACTATTTCGTCCATGAACATTATCCAGGTTGCCTGACTTTTGCCGAAGAATCAACCTCTTGGGGTGGTGTCACTGCTCCCGTGCAACAAGATGGTTTAGGCTTCGATTATAAATGGAATATGGGCTGGATGAATGACACCTTAAGCTATATTGAAAAAGACCCAATCTACCGCCGATATCACCAAGGAGATCTTACTTTCTCTTTAGTATATGCCTTTAGTGAACAGTTTATCCTACCCTTCTCCCACGATGAAGTGGTTCACATGAAAAAGTCTATGCTGTCTAAGATGCCTGGTGACGATTGGCAAAAGTTTGCTAATCTCAGGTTGTTGTATACCTACATGTATGCTCATCCTGGTGCTAAGCTGCTGTTTATGGGCTCAGAGTTTGGACAGTGGGGGGAATGGAATGATGCTCACTCACTGGACTGGCACCTTTGTGAATATACTCCTCATCAGCAACTACAAACCCTAGTAAAGGATTTAAATCATCTTCACCAAAATGAAGCTTCGCTATACGAACTTGATTCCAATTGGAAAGGCTTTGAGTGGATCGATTTCCATGATGCTGACAATAGTTTAATTTCCTTCGTCAGAAAAGCAAAAGATTCGGGCGATTTTGTAGTAGTTGTATTAAATTTCACGCCAACTGTACATCGTGGTTACCGGATTGGTGTTCCTGAGAACGGTAATTATGAAGTATTGTTTAATAGTGATTCGGAGTATTATGGGGGTAGTAATGTCGGAGTTGATGAATGCCTAGCGTCTCCAGAGTCATCTCATAATTTTTCTTCGTCTATATCGATCGATATCCCTCCATTGGCTGGTATCATATTAAAACCAAAGAAATAAGTTATGCGATTTCCACGATCCTGCGGCACCCTCGTGCACCCGACTTCTTTTCCAGGAAAATACGGTATTGGAGATTTTGGTTATGAGGCCCGAAAGTTCCTAGACTTCCTGGAGCATACCCAGCAAAGTATCTGGCAAGTACTCCCTCTTACCCCTACTGGCTATGGCAATTCACCCTATGCCTCTTATTCGGCTTTTGCTGGTAATCCCTATTTAATAAGCCCGGACATCCTTCTTGAAAAAGGTCTTTTAACTGCCTCTGAAGCACACTCACTTATTATTTCCTCATCTACTATGGTGGCCTATGAGCTGGCCTTTGAGAAGAAATCGGCGGCCTTGAAGTTGGCATCGGCTCGATTTTATGAGAACTTGGACGGTGATGAAGAAAAAAAGTTTGAGCAGTTCAAGCTGGAGCATGGTCATTGGTTGGATGATTATGTATTGTTTATGGCCGTTGCTAAGAATCATCAAATGCAGCCTTGGAATACTTGGGATTCTGATATTGCAACACGTAAAAAATCGGCCATTAGCCAAGCAAAAAAGACCTTCGCGCAAGAAATTAAATTAGAGTATTGGCTTCAATACGAATTTTTAAATCAATGGCTGGCACTTAAGGAGTATGCCAATGCCAAGGGTATTCGTGTAATCGGAGATATACCAATCTTTGTGGATCATAATAGCGCCGATGTCTGGGCCAATACCAAGTACTTTGCGGTAGATGAAAAGGGAAATAGAACCTTGGTAGCTGGGGTTCCACCGGACTATTTCAGTGAAACGGGGCAGCTTTGGGGGAACCCTCAGTATCAGTGGGGGGCCTTAGAAAAAGATGGGTATTCATGGTGGGTTAAACGATTTAAGCACATGTTTTTAACCTGTGACGCCATCAGAGTAGATCATTTCAGAGGGTTTGATGCCTATTGGGAAATACCTGCTATAGAAAAAACAGCGGTGAATGGACGTTGGGTTACGGGCCCTGGAGAAAAATTATTTGATACCATCCTAAAAGAGTGTGGCGAGTTACCTATTCTTGCCGAAGATTTAGGTTTTGTGACCGAAGGAGTAGAAAGGTTGCGTGATAAATACGCGTTTCCAGGAATGAAGATTATTCAATTCGCCTTTGACGCCGACTCCAGCAATAGTTTTTTACCTCATAATTATCCCCAGAATTGTGTGGTTTATAGCGGCACTCATGATAACGACACCACGAAAGGGTGGTATGAACAAGCTCCCGAACATGAACGTCATTTTGCCCGTACCTACACTCAATCCGATGGTACGCATATAAACTGGGATTTTATTCGCTTAGGAATGCTTTCAGTGGGCGATCAGGCGATCTTTCCACTGCAGGATTTTATAGGCCTATCGACCGAGCATCGTATGAATTTTCCAGGAACTTCATCCGGAAATTGGCTTTGGAGGTACACCTCAGAAATGCTAGAAAAAATTGATGGGGACAAAATTCGCAAGCTTGTTGAATTAAGCAACCGTTCGATATTGGAAAAATAAGCGCCCAACAAATAAAAAGGTGATTTTTCATTTAAAACTGCCTTTTTCGTATATTATAAAATTGCAACTAATTTATATCACATGTCTTTTTCATTGAAGAATCTACCTAAGCGATCTGCAAAACCTAGAACCGAAGGTATAACCTTAGTATTAGATAAAGGGTATAGCATACGTCAAGTTGAAGATTTGGTTGAGGTATGTTCAAATCATATTGATATCGTAAAACTAGGCTGGGGAACCTCCTATGTAACTCAAGGCCTAGAAGAAAAAATTAAGGTGTATCAAAACGCTGGTATACCAGTGTACTTTGGCGGTACTCTTTTTGAAGCATATTTGATGCGTAATCAACTCTCAGATTACCGAAAAATGATGGAGCGCTACGAAATTACACATGTGGAAGTGTCCAACGGCACCATCTTATTATCGGATGAAAAAAAACAAGCTATTATAAAAGAATTAAGCAGCGATTACACGGTGTATTCTGAAGTGGGTAGCAAAAATCCTAATGAAGTCATCCCTCCTTACAAATGGGTACGGACCATTCAACAGGAATTAGAGGCTGGTTCAGAAAAAGTTATCTGCGAAGCTAGAGAAAGCGGTACGGTTGGAATGTTTCGCCCAAATGGTGAAATTCGCTCGGGTTTACTCGAGGAAATTACCGATCAAATTCCTGCCAAACATTTACTTTTTGAAGCCCCCAAAAAAGAACAGCAAGTTTGGTTCATTCGCAAATATGGTTCAAATGTAAACCTAGGAAACATTCAACCAGAAGAAGTGATTCCCCTAGAAACTCTTCGATTAGGTTTGCGCGGAGATACTCTTTTAGACTTCTATTCACTAGAAGAGGGAAATGAATTAGATCAAGTGATTGAAGCGAACGGAATGAACGATCAAGAATAATTACCCAACATGAAAATTTTATACGCCGCCGCTGAGATCTCACCCTTTGTACGCATGACCGTAACTGCGGATTTGCTGCGTTTTTTACCCGCTTCATTACAAGATAAAGGCTTTGAGATTCGTATTTTACTACCCAAATACGGCACGATAAATGATCGTAGAAATCGCCTACATGAAGTGATACGCCTAGCCGGCATTGAGGTGGAGGTAGGAGATACCGCGGAAAGTATGAAAATTAAAGTGGCTAGCATCCCAAATGCAAAATTGCAGGTCTATTTTTTAGACAATGATAAATATTTCAAACGCAAAGGTCTCTTCAAAAACCCAAAAGACGATACCTTTTATCCAGACAATGCCGAACGATTAGCCTTCTACAATAAAGGGGTACTCGAAACAGTTATGAAGCTAGGATGGGAACCTGATATCATACACTGTCATGACTGGCCTGCGGGTCTTATTCCACTTCTGGTTAAAACTAAATATAAAGATGAACCTATTTTCAAAAATTCTAAGATCATCTACAATTTACATCATCCAGAAAATGAAGGTACCGCAGACACAGCAAAAATTTTAGAGTTACTTGGCTTGCCTGACAATGTAGATATTGCCAAGCTAACAGATGAAGGTAAAGTGGATTTATTGAAATTAGGACTCCTATACAGCGATCATGTAGTTACTGGAAATTTCTTAAAAGACGAATTTGATAGCGTATTCAACGAATTGAATGTTTCTCCTGTAAAGATTCAAGGTGCGCCAGAAGATGTATCAACTAAATTTTCCGATTACTATAAAACCATCTCAAAATAGGAATCATAAAAAAGAAGACTGTTATTATATGTTTTTAACAAATAAAGCTACCTCAAAAAGGTGGCTTACTTTTTCTGTACTTACCCTGATCGGCCTTACCGCATGTGAAGAAACTAACACAGTAGGTGTAGATTTTATTCAAGAGTCATCCATTCAGGTGGATACGGTACGTATTGACCAAATCGACTTAGTTGAAATTGATCCTTACCTAGGTCAATTAACCTACTCGGCCTTAGGCTCTTTTGAAGATCCTCTATTTGGAGAACTAAGTAGCACGCTTTATTTTAAGCCGTCAATTAATGCCTCTAGCACCGACACCGTGCTTGATTACATGCGCTTTGAAATGAGACTTCATCTAATGGAAGATGAAATTTATGGCGACACCAGCTCAACCGCCGAATTTGATGTATATCGAATTCAACAAAGTTGGCACGGCCCTAGCTTTAGACAATCAACCGATATTGATCTAGGGCTGGAGCGTATTGGTGGTTTTAGCGATGCCGACATTGATACGAATGGTAACGTTCATATTGCCTTAGGGGGAAGTTGGGATTCATTTTATCGTGAAATCTTTAATATCGACGATGACAGTATCCGCTTGACCAGATATGCGGAAGAGGATTTTGGCTTGGCCATTGTTCCAAAAAACACCGCTAATCGAATTCGTTTTGCCACAATGAGTACTAGTCGTTTATTGGTTATTGGGCAGGAAGATACTAGCTCTTATGGCGTGCAGGATTGGGCCTATAATATCGAAAGGACGGGCGTTGATCCTATTCCTAACCGCCTGATGCTTCACAACACCTTTGAGCAGGTGTTAAAAATAGACCTAAACAGTCTCGGCAATCAACTACCAAATACTAATTTTGTTCGAGCTGAACTGGTGTTGGAAGAGGATACAACTCGTGCTAAGACTAGTCTCTCTGAACATGAGCAACGATTAAATGTTCCTGGTTTTAGAATGAGTGAGGGTGATTTTATTGATTTAGCCTATCAGTTTGGTTTTTCAGATCAAAATATAATCAATGGATATCCTGCCAAAGGTCGATTCAGATTCGATATTACTCAGTTGCTAAATGACCAGATATATAACAACAATCCAATTAAAGATTCTTACATTTACCCTTATGTAAATGCAGGGTACATAGGCTCTAATATTCTATACAGTAAAGATACCCCACCTGAGAAGCGCCCTCGACTTATTATTTATTCCATTCAGTCTGAGGAGGTAAAATAATGTTTACTATGCCAACAACTTCCCTGGCGTTAATTCGGTCAAATTGGTATACATTCGCTCTACTAGCAATACTAATATTCATGCTCGGATCTCCACTGATCATGGCTCAAATTCAATCTACCAATTTATACTCGAGTGGATCGATTTATTCCGCATATGGTATTGGATATCCCGTTGAACTTGAGACTGGTTCTGCTAAATCTCATGGAATACTGGGCCTCACAAGCGTTAACCAAGAAGTGGCAGGTCTCAGCAATCCTGCTTTTTGGGCACAAACCTATTATACTCAGGGTGCATCCGGGGTTGGGCTACAAAATTCTCAATTGAAAAATACCAGTAATACTGGTGAATCCACACTCTTTGATAAGGGATATTTACAGCTATTGTTCCCTCTAAAGTCAAGTGAATTGGGTCTTTCTGTCGGCTTATACCCAGTTACTCGCTCCAACTTAAAAATAATTAACGAAGAGCAGTTTCTAACCTATGGTGATACGGTTGGTTACAATTCTGAACTGCAACAAATAGGGGGGTTAAATAAATTCGAAATTGGATTTGGATGGAAAATTTCCGATCAAATTTCTATTGGTTATGCTCCGTCGGTAGCTTTTTTCAGCATGCAAACATCAGAGGCATTTTCTTTCAGTTCCTCACTATTTTCGCAACAAAAGCAAACATTAACCATTAGTGGCGCTGCCTTTTCACAGCGCTTGGGTGTTGCAGGTAGTTTTCGGAATGTGTTCAGAACCCAAGATAAAATTTCAGTGGGCGCTACGGTAAACGTCCCCTTCAATATGACACTAAGGCAGGATTACACAACTGAAAAGGAAATTAAATCTGGCAGTAAAACCGTCGATTTATCTAACATATTAACCAGTAAAAAAGGAGAAATGAATCTCCCATTAGAATACGCAGCTGGTATTGGTTACGCACCTCATGCACGATTTAATATCAGCGTCGAGGGACAGTATCAACAGTGGTCAGACTACAGTAATGATTTGGTTGGAAATGATGGTGCGATTATGGCTGATCGAATGCGGGTAGGTTTTGGTGCCCAATACCATCCATATAAAAAAGCACAAAGTGGATTTTTTTCGAGTTTTAAATATTCAGCTGGATTATCTTATGATAGTGGTCATTTAACGGTTCAAGATGAGCAAATTAGAACGTTATGGCTACATACTGGGTTAGGACTTTTATCGCGAAGCCCATCTTCCATAGATTTAAGCTTGCGATATGGATTCAGAGGAACCACTGAAAGTAACCTAATTGAAGAAAAAATTTGGGCCATTGGACTTTCCGTGAATCTTGCTGAAATCATGTTCTTACGGCCTAAATTACAATAAAACTTAGCTGTTCATCACCGAACTCACGACATAACTAACGAAATCGTATCATGAAAGTTCTAGCAACCCTAATTGGGTTAACACTATTAACTACCTCTGGATTAAAAGCACAAGACTGTGCCACCACTCCTCCTTATGGAATGAATGAATTGGCTGCATTTTCCATATTCCAAGACAATTACAAAAATAAAGATTACTCCTTTGCACTTATGTATGGACGGTGGTTGATCTGCAGTAAAACAAAAGAATTAGAAGGATACCCCAGATTTAATTTAGCAAGTCAATACCCAAAGTTTATTGACATATACACCCAAATTGGTTTAAGTGAACAAGATCCTAGTATACGCGAAGCTTATATAGACACCGCATTGAGTCTATTTGAGGAACAATTCACTGTGTTTACTGACGAAGAAATAGACAAGTACGATCTTCATCAGGATAGAGGACGGTATTTGCTAGAGAACTATCAAAATATTGAGGGTGGATTAAACATGGCTTATAACGATTTCAAAGCCATGTTTGATATGGACGTAGAAAAGACTACCCTGCTAGGAGAAGGATACTATGTGCGTGTAGTAATTGACGATCTTGTACGAAAAGGTGAGAAGGATATGGTTATTAGCATGATCGATCAAGCAACTCCCTATGCGGGCATGGAGTTGAGCACCTATTTTGACGATACCCTTGAATCGCTGTTCAATACTCCTGAAGAACGCCTCGAGTTTTGTGGCGCCAAACTAGAAGAAAATCCTGAATCAATCGAAGATCTAAAATGTGTTGCAGAGGCACAGGAGGATCTTAACATGACCGCTGAGTTTCTACAAACAACCTTGATTATTCATGGTTTAGATCCAACTTTTGAAAGTGCTTTAACACTTGCTGAAACAGAGAAAGGAAATTCATCTTACTCCACTGCAGCAGAGTACTTCAAAGAGGCATTAACAATGGCCGATAACGACAATGATAAAAAGAATATAAATTTAGAGTTAGCCGACGTATACTCAAGTACAGGAGAATTACCCACCTCTAAAAAATATATTCAAGATGCATTGGCAATCGACGATTCTTTCGGTCGTGCTTATATAAAATTAGCGTCTATCTACGGACAAGCAGTTAGTTCTTGTACTGAGAGTCGCAAATTAGAAGCGCGAGATAAGGTAGTATATTGGGTGGTGGTAGATTATTTAAACAGAGCAAAGTCAGTCGACGCTGGAGTGACTAACACAGTAAATTCACAACTTGCTACATATGAAGCGGTTACTCCGTCTACTGAAGATAAGTTCTTTACCTTAGGGTATGAGCAAGGACAAAGAGTACAAGTAAATGGTACTCTAGACAGTTGCTATAATTGGATTAACGAATCCACTGTTGTTAGATAAACTTCTTTATGAGGGCTAAATTACGGTTTAGCCCTCAATTTTATATCGAATTCATTTGTAAACGATTAAAACATTCGTATCTTTTGATACTTCATTCATTAGTTGGTGCCCTATTCTGAGTCACCACAGTTATTCACGCTCCTCTCTTCAGTTTCACATCCATCCATGATGAGTATATTGATAGCACTCTTATGACGGTTGAACTTGGAGTAATTTCGTACAATGAACATTTATTAATGGCTAGAAACAAAAAGAACTACAATAAGAATAACCGCCACAAGAATAAGCGGCATAAGAATCGGAATAAGAAAAATAGCGGCAAGTCCAATCATGTTTTTATTCCAAAGTTTCATTGGAACCAGAACCAAGGTATCGCAGGGCGCTTTGCTGGAGTGCTAGAGATCAATGAAAAAGGCTGGGGACTCATAAGAAAACTAGATCATGAATTTAGCTATCACCCTAAAGATCCGTTTCTAAAGCCGGACGAGGTTAAAGAATTAGATTTACGCCAAGGCCTAATTTTAGAAGGCGAATTTGAGGAAGATCATCAAGGTAACCGACATGTTGCTAGCGTTGATAGTATTAATCATCAAAGTTTAGAAACCTGGGCTAAATGCTCTAAGTTTGAACGGCAGACGCCAATCATGCCTGTAGACTGGATCCGTTTGGGTGACCGGGCACAAGATACCGAAATGCGTGTAATCGATTTAGTTGCACCAATCGGTAAAGGACAAAGAGCCTTGATCGTTGCTCCACCACGTACGGGTAAAACTGTTTTACTAAAGCAAATAGCTGACTCTATTGCGCATCATCATCCCGACGTTCATTTGAGTATTCTTCTGGTTGATGAACGACCTGAGGAAGTAACCGATTTTATACGTTCTTCGAATGCCGAAGTTTTTGCTTCTTCCAATGATCGTAAAACACAAAGTCATATACGTATCACAGAAATGACCTTAGGATACGCCAAAAGAAAGGCGGAAATGGGTCAGGATGCGGTACTTCTAATTGACTCCCTAACAAGACTTGGACGAGCTTATAATGCTATACAGAATAATAGCGGCCGAACTTTATCTGGTGGTTTAGATATTCGAGCCCTTGAAATCCCTAAAAAGATATTCGGTTCTGCACGGAAAATTGAAGGCGGTGGTTCTTTAACCATAATTGCAACCTGCTTAGTAGAAACGAATTCAAGAATGGATGATCTAATCTTTGAGGAATTCAAAGGAACCGGAAATATGGAGCTGGTTTTGGACAGAGAACTAGCAAACGATCGTATTTATCCTGCTATTAATATCACCGCCTCTGGAACCAGAAATGAAGCTAAATTTATAACGGATTCCTTAGAAGAGCGGAATATGGTCCGAAGATATTTACTCAAAAAATCACCAAAGGAGTCCATGTTGGGTCTTCTAAAAGTACTCAAAAATACCGAAAGCAACCAGGAACTGCTCAACCAAATCGCTGCGATTTCATAGGGTCTTTTGAAATAATATACTAGTCTATGTCTACCTCTGGATCATTTGGGTAACGTTCATTGCAGATGTCAAGATCCAAATAATAGACTCCTTGTGTATTATCTGCCTTATACGCCATTATGCTACACAATAGGAGGCCAAAAAAACTTATTCTATTGTGTATGGTAATACAATAAATCTTTTTGAATTTCTTCAGAGCTCACAGGCTAAATGAATTGCTGGCCACAAAAATGACGTAGTACATATAGACAAAAATAGTTCAAGAGTAGCTATCTATGGGTGGCATCGATGAACAGGAGAGCCTATACAGCCCTATAGTACTGTGCACCACGACGAGCATTTCGACTGCAGTCACGGAATAAGACCTGTAGGGCCAGAAGTGTTTAAAAATAGCGAATGGGTAATTTGGTCCGATTGATGAATTATATTATGTAAATCCAGCCATTC
>Ga0208127_1001067_pt1 | contig 13888 bp, 12 predicted proteins | sample ETNtaG_6_FD_185751 | JGI IMG/M metagenome (GOLD analysis project Ga0208127, IMG submission 185751) | Marine microbial and viral communities from oxygen minimum zone, Eastern Pacific Ocean - ETNP201306SV45 (SPAdes) (version 2) | ecosystem: Environmental > Aquatic > Marine > Oceanic ...
TCAAATGTGCCTTCACTTCCTGTGAACCCTTGCACAATTATTTTTGAATGTTTGTCAACTAATACGCTCATTTTATTATTTAATACGTTCGATATAACTTCCTTTTTCAGTATCAACTTTGATTTTATCACCCTCATTGATAAACAATGGGACATTGATTTTAGCGCCTGTTTCAAGGGTAGCAGGCTTGGTTGCGTTGGTTGCTGTATTGCCTTTTACACCTGGTTCACTGTGAGTAACTTCTAAAACAACACTTGCAGGCATTTCCACAGACAAAGGGATGCCGTCGTCTGCATTGGTCATTACGGTTACAATCTCCCCTTCTTTCATCAACTCGTAAGAATCAAGTATGTCCTTCTGAAGCTCAATTTGGTTGTAGTCTTCTGTATTCATAAAATGAAAAGTGTCGCCATCATTGTACAAAAACTGAAACTTTCTTGTTTCTACACGAACATCCTCAATTTTATGTCCTGCAGAAAAAGTGTTATCAATAACTTTTCCAGAAGTCACACTTTTGAGTTTGGTGCGGACAAACGCTGGTCCTTTTCCAGGTTTGACGTGTAAAAATTCTACAATTTTAAAAATGTCATTGTTGTACCTGATGCACAAACCTTTACGAATGTCTGAAGTTGATGCCATATTGTTATGATTGTATGTATCCTTTCATGATGCCTCTTTGTGAGTCACGAATAAATTGAAGTATTTCATCACGTTCGGCTGAGATTTCCATCTCTGCTTCTATGATCTGTGCGGCTTGGGTATTGTTATAACTTTTTTGGTAAAGAATACGATATATATTTTGAATCTCGCGGATTTTTTCGGTCTCAAAACCCCTTCTTCTAAGTCCAACCGAATTGACCCCTACATATGATATTGGCTCACGAGCAGCTTTTACAAAAGGTGGTATGTCTTTGCGAACCAAAGAACCTCCAGCAACAAAAGCATGGCTTCCGATTGAACAAAACTGATGAACGGCTGTCATACCTGCCAAAATCACATGATCTCCAACAGTAATGTGCCCTGCCAAGGTACTATTATTTGAAAAAACACAATAATCACCTACGATACAGTCGTGTGCAATATGAGAGTAAGCCATGATTAGGCAGTTTTCTCCAACAACCGTTTTCCCTCTAGAAGAAGTTCCTCTGTTAATGGTGACACATTCACGTATGGTTGTATTATCACCTATTTCGGCAGTGCTATCCTCTCCATTAAATTTGAGGTCTTGAGGAACGGCAGCAATAACAGAACCAGGGAAAATATTGCAATTTTTACCAATTCGAGCACCTTCCATAATGGTAACATTGGGTCCAATCCATGTACCTTCTCCAATTATGACATCTTTATCTATAGTTGTAAAGGGTTCTATGACAACATTTTTGGCAATTTTTGCTCTAGGGTGAACGTAAGCTAAAGGTTGATTCATTCTTTTGTGTCTTTTTTTCTGACGATTTGCGCCATCATTTCTGCTTCGGTTACAAGGCGACCACCACTATAAGCATATGCTTGCATATGACATATACCTCGACGTATAGGGGAAAGCAATTCAAGTTTAAAAACCAAAGTATCACCCGGAACAACAGGGTGCTTAAATTTGGCTTGCTCAATTTTCATAAAGAAAGTTAAATAATTTTCTGGGTCGGGTACAGTATTCATAACCAAAACACCGCCTGCTTGCGCCATAGCTTCAATTTGTAATACCCCAGGCATCACAGGTTGACCTGGAAAATGACCCTCAAAAAAAGGTTCATTCATGGTAACACTTTTTACAGCCACTACATGTTTTTCACTGATTTCTAAAATTTTATCTACCAACAGAAACGGGGGTCTGTGGGGTAAAATTTTCATGATATCATTAACATCTAACGCAGGTTCGGTATTTAAATCAAAAACAGGAACACGATTGCGTTTTTCTGTTTTGATGATTTTAGCCATTTTTTTGGCAAACTGTGTATTGATATAATGTCCTGGTTTTGTAGCAATTACTTTTCCACGAATACGAGTACCAATCAAGGCTAAATCGCCAATAACATCTAACAGTTTATGACGAGCGGCCTCATTAGGATGATGAAGGGTCAGGTTGTCTAGAATTCCATTTGGTTTAACAGAAATCGATTTTTTACCAAAGGCTTTACGCAATTTGTCCATCGTTTCATCAGAAATTTCTTTATCGACATAAACAATCGCGTTGTTAAGATCTCCCCCTTTGATAAGGCCTTTTTCTAAAAGCATTTCCAACTCGTGAAGAAAACTGAAAGTTCGAGCGTCGGCAAAATCTTTTTTAAAGTCAGAAAGCTTTTTCAAACTAGCATTCTGAGTACCAAGGACTTTGGTTCCAAAATCAACCATGGTGGTTACCTGATAGTTGTCGCAAGGCAATACTGTAATTTCACTTCCAGACTCTTCATCGTAATAGGTGATGTTTTCTTTAACAACATACTCGTCTCTTGTAGCTTCAAGAGTGTCTATCCCTGCTTTTTCCAATGCTTCGACAAAAAACTTTGAAGATCCATCCATAATTGGAGGCTCTGAAGCGTTTAATTCGATTAAAACATTATCGATTTCTAACCCTACCAAGGCTGCAAGTACGTGCTCGCAAGTTTGTATTTTCACTCCGTTCTTTTGCAATAAAGTACCTCTTTGAGTGTCTAATACATGCTGAGCCTGAGCTTCGATTATTGGATGACCCTCAAGATCAATGCGGCAAAAGGCATAGCCATGGTTTGCTGGTGCAGGTTTAAAGGTCATAGTGACCTCTTCACCCGTGTGAATGCCTACTCCTTTCAGAGTAATCGGCGACGAAATGGTAGTTTGATTGGCCATTATTTGTTAAGTATTTTTTGGAGTTCGTGAAGTGTGTTTATGTGTTTGGGTAAATTCTTGAAGTGTACATATGATCTGCTAAATTGATGATAATCAAAGGCTGGGGTTCCCATGATCTTTGAATCATCTGCAATATTTTTTAATACCCCTGTTTGAGCTTGGACTTGAACTCTGTCTCCTACTTTGAGGTGACCGCCAACACCAACCTGACCACCCAAAATGCAATTAGATCCAATTTTAGTAGATCCTGCAACCCCTGATTGAGCAGCGATGACAGTGTGTGATCCTATTTCGACATTGTGTGCAATTTGGACGAGATTATCGAGCTTTACGCCCTTTCTAATGATGGTTGATCCCAAAGTCGCACGATCAATCGTAGTGTTTGAACCTATTTCAACATCATCTTCGATAACAACATTGCCTGTTTGTGGAATTTTGTTGTATGAGCCATCCTTATTTGGGCTAAAACCAAAGCCATCAGCGCCAATGACAGCATTGCTGTGGATGATGCAATTTGCTCCTATAATCGTGTCGTCAGCAATATTAGCTCCCGAATAGATAATGGTGTTGTTTCCAATAGAAACATCAGCGCCAATATGAACATTGTGATGTATTTTGACGTTGTCACCAATACTGACCCGTTCGCTAAGTACTGAAAATGCACCTAAGAAAAAATCTTTTCCATAGCTCACTTCAGAGTCAATCGAGGATTGTTTGTGGACTCCTGTTTTGGTCTGTTTTAAAGCGGCGTAGTGGTTAAGTAGTTTGGTAAACGCATTATAAGGGTCATCTACAAGGACAAGAGTAGTTGTATATTCATTTTCAGGTTTAAAATCGCTACTAACAAGTGTAACGGATGCACCTGTAGTGTATACATAAGGTGTGTATTTGGGATTGGCCAAGAAAGATAAAGCACCTGCTTTAGCATCCTCAATCTTTGACAAATGAGATACAAGAGCATTGTTGTTGCCTTTGACAGTACCATTTAACAACTCAGCAATCTGTAGGGCAGTAAATTCCATCGGTGCAAAAGTAAAAAAAATAGAAGACTATTTAGGATAACAAAAGTAATACTTCGTAACTGGTTTGGTAAGAGCTGCTAAATTAGAATCATCTGTAAGTACTGATAATTCACGAATAACGCCCATATTATCGAGAATATGAATGGGAGATTGTTGTCGGTTATAACCTCTATTTTTAATTTGACCATTAAAAACAAAATAGTCTAAATCTTCGAGTTGAAACATTTTCGACTGAGATAACAATTCTTTTTTAGCTTCAATATTTTTGGAGCTTGGTGGGGTCTGTGTTACTTTAATTTTTGGTAATTTTCTATGAAGTATGCTGCTGCATAGCGTCGAAAATACATGATCTGTGTGATTTACTCCAGATTTAATCATGGACATAACGTCTACATCATCTAAAGAAGAAAATTGAGTCAAAGCTTGTTCAACCTGATCTTTTGAATAGGCACCGCTTAAAAAATAATGTAAACTGGGTGAAAGCTCAACATTAAGACCTTTGTTAATTAAATATTTAGCTCTTTTGAAAATACGTTTTAACACTTCTTCGGCAGCAAAACTCGTTTTGTGTAAGTATACAGACCAATACATTAATCTGCGTGCTAATAAAAACTTTTCGATTGAATAAATACCTTTCTCCTCCACCATCAATACGTCATCATGCACACATAGCATAGCGATGATACGTTCAGAATTGATGTTTCCTTCAGTGACCCCGCTGTAAAAACTATCACGCTTTAGATAGTCCAAACGATCCATGTCGAGTTGAGAAGCTATCAATTGATTAAAAAATGGACGGTGATAAACAGCTTTAAACATTTTAATAGCTGTATCTAATTTTCCTTCATATTGCAGGTTAAGCTTTTCCATCAGCGATAAAGAAATGTCTTCATGCAAAAACCCTTCAGAAAATATTCCTTCAAGTGCATGGGAAAAAGGACCGTGACCAAGATCGTGTAATAGGATAGCAATTTGAGCAGCTTCTTTTTCGTGATCTGTGATAAGAGTTCCTTTTTGCTGAAGACAATGGAGGGTTTTGGACATCAGATGCATGGCTCCAAGAGCGTGTTCAAACCTACTGTGGGTTGCACCTGTGTAAACATAATAAGACAATCCCATCTGATGAATTCTCCGAAGACGCTGAACCACTGGCTCTTGTATCAAAGCAGAAATAAGCGGAGTAGGAATTGAAATAAAACCGTAAATTGGGTCGTTATAATATTTAAGCCTCAATAATTCAAAGTTAGATCAACAAAGATACACTTTATGGAGCCGATTCAAGTACTTTGGGTAGATGATGAAATCGATTTACTACAAGCTCACACCATTTTTTTGGAAGAAAAAGGATACAAAGTGCATCCTTGTTCGAATGGTGCTGATGCATTAGAATCGGTAAGAAATCAACCCGTAGATATTGTACTTCTAGACGAAAATATGCCTGGAATGGACGGACTAGAGGTTTTAAGTCATATCAAAAAGGATCGCCCCAACCTGCCTGTTGTAATGATTACAAAGAGTGAAGCCGAAAATATTATGGAGGAAGCTATCGGAGCAAAGATTTCAGATTATTTAATCAAGCCTGTCAATCCAAATCAGATTTTGTTATCCCTAAAAAAAAATCTTGACGATCAACGGCTGGTTTCTGAAAAAACTGAATCCACTTATCAGCAATCTTTTCAAAATTTAAATAACGATATCAATTCAGCCCAATCCCTTCAGGAGTGGGAAGAAGTTTATAGAAAGTTGGTTTATTGGGAACTCGAACTTGAACAGCTCAGCTCAGATGGTGTTCAAAACATTCTTCTTTTTCAAAAAACAGAAGCCAACCAACAATTTACAAGAAGTGTACGTCAACACTATGAAAGTTGGATAAAAAACGGAGCCGATATGGTGTTTTCACATCACGCATTTGCTGATTTGGTGGTTCCTAATGTATCAAATGAGCGTCCAACTCTGTTATTGATGATTGATAATTTACGATTTGACCAATGGAAGATCATACAGTCTGGTCTTCTTCCCTACTACGGACTCAATGAGGAAAAAACATATTGTAGCATTCTGCCCACAGCTACTCAATATGCACGAAACGCTTTCTTTTCGGGGCTACTTCCTGATCAAATTAAAAAAACACATCCTAGTCTGTGGAAAGACGACACAGACGAAGGTGGGAAAAACCTGTTCGAAGACAAATTATTACAAGCGCAGTTAGACCGAATGGGGCTCGATTGGAAACACAGCTACCATAAAATCAATAAACCTGAACAAGGAATTAAATTGGCAGATCAACTCAATAATGAACTTCACAACCGACTTACCGTTGTTGTATATAATTTTGTAGACATGATATCACATGCCAAAACAGAAATGGATGTCATCAAAGAATTGGCTGCTACAGACAAAGCCTATAGGTCATTAACAGCCAGCTGGTTTGAAAACTCCCCTCTTTTGGAAATCGTTAAAAAAGCGCAATCCCTCGGTTTTCAACTACTAGTCACTACTGATCATGGTACAATAAACGTAAAAAATCCAGTTGAAGTTCTTGGAGATAAAGATACCAGCACCAACATACGATACAAAACAGGAAGAAGAGTAAGCGCAAAAGATAAAAATGTAATTTCTTTTGACGAACCTGAGAGTATTGGACTTCCCACAATCAATCTGACAAGTTCCTTTGTTTTTGCTACTGAAGATCGATACCTAATATACCCAACAAGATATCATCATTTCGTTAATTACTACAAAGACACTTACCAACATGGAGGGGTTTCTCTCGAGGAAATGCTCATTCCCTTTGCGGTACTTTCACCTAAGTAAGTTACTTTTGTACTGTGCAAATCACTTACAACCTTTCAGATTTAGAATACGTTGCTCGTCAAATAAACAAAGAGCTTTCTCGTCCTATTGTGGCGCTGCATGGCGGTTTGGGAATGGGAAAAACTACTTTGGTGAAATCTTTGATTGCATCAATGGGAAGCACAGATGTTGTCAGTAGCCCAACATTTGGACTCGTTCATCAGTACACAACTCCAAATGGACCTATCTATCACATGGATTTATATCGTTTAGAAGATGTAGTTGAACTTCAGAATTTAGGAATCGATGAGTATCTTTACTCTGGGAGGCCTTGTTTTATTGAATGGCCAGAACTGCTGCTGGACCAAATTGAAAGAATTGCACACCACATTCACATTTCTCAAATCGATGAACACAACCGTAAACTGAAATTTACATGAGTTTTATTCGAAGACTAGGGTATTATTTAGGAGGCTTTTCACTAGGTCTTGTGTTTTTGTTTTTTTTCTTAAGTGGAAAAAAAACCCAGTGTAATTATGGTCCACAGGCCAGAGTAATAAATGATATTTCAGGCAAAATATGGAGGTTTGTTGAATCTGACTCGATGAACGTTAACAAAAGTATCTTTCTTAAAAAAGTGAATATTGATTTTTCTAAAAGCCAAATTGGTATAGGTGATTGCAATACTTATTATCTTGAGAACCATCTTGGTGCTTACAACGCAAAAAACTGCGACAGTATTGTGTATTTCAAAAAGATCCGTTGAGCTTACTTCTGCGTCGTTTGAGCTCCATGTTCACAAGTTGGATTTCTCTTCCCGTTTGACCAGTAACTGAGCTATTTTCTTCAGCTCTCCTAATAAGATAAGGCATCACCTGATCCATGGGGCCAAAAGGCAAAAACTTAACTACATTATACCCCTTTGCCGCCAAATTATAACTGATATGATCACTCATTCCGTATAACTGACTAAACCACACTCTTTTGTCATCATTTTTAATCTTTTGAGACTTCATGGCATCAATAGCCATATAGGTACTTGCCTCGTTGTGAGTGCCAAAAAACATTGCCATTTTAGCATCGATGTTTTTTAAACAATATAATAAGGCTTGATCAAAGTTGTTGTCTGTGTCAACTTTATGGGCAAACACTGGACTGTCTATTTCTAAAAATTTCGCCCTGGATCTTTCCTTCTCCATATAGGCTCCACGTACTATTTTCAAACCCACGAAATGATTGTTTTTAAGGGCACTCTGATGCATTTCTTGTAAGCGACGAAAACTTGATTTAAGATATAGCTGAACCGTATTGAAAATCACAGGTTTTTTTGCATTATACTCTTTCATCAAATCCATCACAAGTCGATCAACAGCAATTTGCAACCAACTCTCTTCAGCATCAATCAACAAAGACAAACCTTCATCGTGAGCCACTTTGCAACAATTTCTAAATCGAGCTTCTGTGCGCTGCCATGCACAGTTTTCCTCTTCTGAAAGCGGATCGCCATTACTGATTTTTTCAAATATGTCAGAATCGCCAAAAGAAGTGGGTTTAAAAACTCCAAATGGAAGATTTTTTTTGTTTTTAGAAAATAGTAATAATTCAATGACCTTATCACAGTTATTATCAAATTCAATTTCTCTTTTTACGTCTTCAATAGCATAGTTAAGATAGGCGCTCACACCATATTTGTTTAGTTGCTGAACAACTGAGGTCGTCTGCATCAAATCAGCACCAGCACAAAAATGACGATAAATAAGACGCTCTATATACCAAAACCCCTGCAGTCGGATTCGTTTCGACCATTTTAAAAATGTCATACCAACACGCACCATATACTTTTTCGAAAGCAGTAAAAAAATAATGCGTGCCTTAAGCAGTTCTTTCGTTGATTTGTGGGCAAATGCAACAGTCGTATTGTTAAATATACGATCCATATTGGGGTTATGTGTTTTATTTACAACACTTAAAAGTAAAACATTTCAATTACTTTTGCACTATGTCTTATCCAACTTCTTTATTAACCGATATGAGTCGGATTTTTTTTGAAGATGCAGGCTGGGAAAAACTAGCTGAATCTTTAAACAAATCTGATTATAGCGATGTTTTTGTTCTTACTGACAAACACACAAATAGATATTGTTTACCAATCTTTGAGTCAAAAACAAAGCAATCATTCAATGTTCTTGTTATGGAGGCTGGAGAAAAAAACAAACACCTTCAAACCTGTTCACAACTGTGGCGAGAACTTTCGGAACTCGGAGCAGACCGTAATGCCCTTCTAATCAATTTGGGTGGTGGGGTGGTAACTGACTTAGGTGGGTTTGTGGCATGTGCTTTCAAAAGAGGTATTGATTTCATCAACATCCCAACTACATTGCTTTCGATGGTTGATGCTTCTGTTGGAGGAAAAACAGGAGTGGATTTGGATCAACTCAAAAATCAAATTGGCATCATTCAAGAACCCAGTTTTGTGCTGGTAGATCCTGTATTTCTAAAATCCCTTCCTGAGAATGAATTTAGAAGTGGATACGCTGAAATGCTAAAACACGGACTTATTCAAGATCGTGATTACTTTAAAAGACTGTCCACATACAGTTATGACATTGAACACATTGGCGTAAATATTTATCATTCAATATGTATTAAAAGTAATGTGGTAGCACAGGATCCTAATGAAAAAAATCTTCGAAAGATCTTAAACTTTGGTCACACCTTAGGCCATGCAATCGAATCTTACTTTTTGGATCACACGAACCATGATAGACTTTTACATGGTGAAGCGATTGCAATCGGTATGATTATGGAAGCAGAGCTATCTTATAAATACTCAGGCTTAAGTTCAGATGAAAGAAACCGAATCAAAGAAGTCTTTGAATTGATCTATCCAAAGATTCAACTACAAGCTGATGACATATCACACATCAAAGAGTTGTTGCGTCACGACAAAAAGAACAGATCTGGTAAAATACGCTTTGCCCTGCTTGAATCTATAGGAAAACCCGTTATAGACCAGGTAGTTAGTGATGAGGCTATCGACGATGCGATTGCCTATTACCTAAGTTAGGCAGAATTTCTACTTGCGTTGATATTACCATACAGAGAGCGTGTTACCATTTTTTCTAGCACCTCATCGGATCCATTTTCTTGAATACAACGCAGTGCATATTGCTGAATTGTCAGTAATGGTAAAACAATCTTCTCTCTGGTCTGAATGGATGCCTTGCCAGCTGGTTCATTTTCCATCAATACAGATTGACCCGTGAGTTTGAGTAAATATTGCTTAGAACGCTCGTATTCGTCAAAAATCAATTTCCAAAAAGCACCATACTCTTTATCATATTGCATATAAGCAGTGAGTTTAAAGAAGGACTTTGTCAAGCTCATCATGGAGTTGGATACCAAGGTTCTGAAGAAAGCATTGTTTTTGTACAAAGAAATCACGTCGTCAAATTTACCCTCTTTGTCATATTGCTCTAAGGATAGACCAACGCCGAAAAATCCAGGAACATTTTGTTTTAATTGACTCCAACTACCCACAAAAGGAATGGCTCGTAAGGCCGAAAAATCAAGTGTTTTTGATTTACCTCTTTTTGATGGACGACTTCCAATATTTGTTTTTGCGTAGAACTTAAGTGTACTCATATGTTCCAAATAAGACAAAAACTTAGGGTGTGCTTTAAAGTCTTGATATGCCTTGTAGCTAATACTTGCCAAGTCATTCATGGTCTTTCGGTCTTCTGGTGACCATTCAGATTTTTTGTTGTTGAAAACACGGTTAGCGATCCCTGAACTCAGCATTTGCTCAAGGTTGTATTGACATGAATCGACTGTTCCAAAATTAGAACTAATGGTCTGGCCTTGAACTGTAATCTGAATTTCATCGGATTCTATGGTATCACCCATAGAAGCGTAGAATTGGTGAGTATTACCCCCTCCACGTGCAGGTGGGCCTCCCCTACCATCAAAAAACAATGCTTTAACACCATGTTTTCTCGACACCTCAGTGAGTGCTTCTTTGGCTTTGAAGATACTCCAATTAGCCATCAGATATCCACCATCCTTTGTCCCATCGGAAAACCCTAGCATGATGGTCTGTTTGTTACCACGTCGAGCTAAGTGCGCTTTGTAAACTGGATTGCTGTAAACAATATCCATGACTGCTGGCGCAATTTCAAGATCTGTTACAGTTTCAAACAAAGGAGCTACATCAACGTCAGGATTCGACCAATCACTCAAACGCAACATCGCAAAAACTTCAAAAATGTTTTGAGCAGTCTGGTTGTTGCTTATGATATATCGGTGACATGCCAAATGACCGTTTTGAGATTGTATTTGTTTGATCGCACGAATGGAGCCTAAAGTATTCTTAACCAATTCGTCAGAAAAAAGATCAGGCGACAAATCACCCTGGAGTTGAATCAAGAGGTCGATTTTGTCCGATTCGCTAAGGTTTTCATAATCAATTGATTTGTCAATGATATTTTGCTTTTGAGCCTCTTTAACTATGATCAAAAAAGCTGCATGATGCACTCTTGAGTCCTGACGAATATCAAGACTGGCAAAATGAAACCCAAAAATATTAACCTTGTTGATTAATGCATCTACTTCTTTGGCAAACATCCCATGATACTCATCTAGAAGTAGGGTGTGAATTTGTTTTAAACTTGCAGTTAAGTCTTTAAGCGATATTTCTGGTAAAGACGATTTAGAGAATATGCTATTGTATAACTTCGATTCGATTTCAGTGATAATTGGTTCAACTTTCTTAAAAGTCAATCTTCTACGAAGTCTTCGTACATCTCTGTAATAGTTTCGGATGATACTGCTGCGCAACCCTTGTGCTGTTTTTAGGGTAATGTCTGTTGTGACAAACGGATTACCGTCACGGTCGCCTCCAGGCCAGAAACCCAAATTGATTAGTGGGTTGTCAAAATGTTTTCCATCAAAAATGTTGTTTTTGATGTACTGGTAAATTGTACTGACTGAGTGGTAAAATACATTTTCTAAATACCACATCAAGCTGTTAGCCTCGTCTAAAGGGGTTGGTTTTTCTTTTTTGAAAAACGGCGTTCTCCCTAACTGAGCCAATAAAACTTTGATGGTTGGCAAGTCGTTTCGTTTGATAGCTTCTGAGAGGTCTGTAATGATGCCTAGCACGGACCCAGGATAAAACTGAGTGGGATGCGCAGTGAGCACTGGTCGGATTCTAAAGCTGCTTAAATAGTCTTTAAGAGCGTCAGAAGCATCGTTTTCTAAGGCTTCTGCTCTGGAACTACGCAAAGTTCCACGACCACTTGGATTATTGATAATATTGAAGGCTGCATCTTCAATCGCATCGAATAAAACTACTTGACGCTCAATAAACTGAATAAACCTAAACAACATGTCAATGTTGTCCTGTGGAGAATCTTCAGGGAAGTACTGAGCAAAAAAATCATCGACAATGTCTTTTGGATTCTTGTCTTTCTTAAAACCTTCTTCGCAAAAATCAGCAAACAGAGGTAATACTGTAGAAGTTCTAGAAATTTCAGAATAAGGTAAGGTTGAAAAGACACTGTTGTAAAGGTTGAACTTTGACAATACGTCCGTTTCGAATCGTTCTAATTTAGTTTTTCTTGACACTGTATTGATATGACTTAAAAAAAACCCTCAAACTTCATGTATGAGGGTTTTTGAATTGATTATTATCCTCTTATAATTCTTGAAAAATAGTGTGCATCAATCGCTTTTTATCATTGATGCTTTCTTCTAATGAAATCATGGTTTCAGTTCTTAACACACCATCAATGTCATCGATTTTGAAAATAATTTCTTTGGCATGATCGGTGCTTTTGGCTCGTACTTTACAAAAAATGTTAAACTTTCCTGTCGTAATGTGGGCTACCGTAACATTTGGAATTTCCGAAAGACGCTCCAATACATATTTAGTTTGATGTGTTTTCTCTAAATAGATCCCAACATAGGCTATGAATGAATAACCAAGTTTCTTATAGTCTAAGGTTAAAGAAGAGCCTTTAATGATTCCTGCTTCTTCCATTTTCTTGACTCGAACATGAACCGTTCCCGCTGAGATGAGTAGCTTTTTTGCGATATCTGTAAAGGGAGTACGCATGTTGTCAATCAGAATATCTAAAATCTGATGATCTATTTCGTCTAGTTTTATCTTCGCCATAAATATTTTTTTTGCAAAGAAAATAAAAAATTATTAAAATAAAAACACCTAAACTCAATATTTGTTATTAAATAAAGGTTAAATTAAAGATTTATAAACAATTATGTGCGGATTCGTTAAATTTATATGTAACTATACTATCATGCCCCATGATGATTTGATGACCTCGATGTGCTGACAAGTCACCTTCTGCTGTAAAAACGGGTTCAAAAATTACTTTTTTTCCACTCTTAACTTCTTTAAAGTTTATTCCAACATCTCCCTGTTTTTTTTGATTTTCGACGATATAATGTGTGTTTTTAATTAAAATATCAAAGAAATATTTTTGGTTTTCAGGAATTTTAAAATAAGCATCAAAATCGTGCAGTTGATCGTCGACAATGGCTTCAATTGAATATTTCAAAGCATAAAAAACAAATTCTCTCGTTTGATCTCTTTGATAGTCATTTTGATAATGACCTGCTTCAAATAAAACGGTGGGCACACCATCAGATTGAAAGGCATCTCCTGTGCAATTGGCATTAAAGGCATCATCATATCTTCCGATTTGGTTCGGGACATGAGCTTCCAGTTTCTTTGCTATATGAGCAATTAAACATGCAGCTTTTCTTCTTGAGGGACCAAATTGACGTTTTTCATCCGCAGATGGGGCTAGGAAAGAAACCGTAGCCGGTTTGTTGTTTACCCCAAACATAGTACGTTGGTCATGAAGATTAAAAGCAAAATCAGGTTTAAAGGCATCAAATTCAGCTCTTAAAAAAAGACTTTCTGGCTGACTGAGTTGCTTTGCATCGCGATTCAAGTCTACGTTGTTGGCATTGTTCCTTGTATAGGCAGAAGCGCCATCAGGATTTACCATTGGTAGTATACGAAGTCTAATTTGAGACTTAAGATCTGGGTGGCCTTCCAAATACGACAACATATCAAAAACCGCTTTGGTTGTTGTTGATTCGTTTCCGTGCATTTGTGACCACATCAAAATCTTGATTTTTCCCATACCCCAATCAATTCGATATAAAGGGGCTCCAAGAACACTTTTTGAAATTTCCACAGCACTGTAGGGAGTCAATAAAGG
>Ga0208127_1001068_pt1 | contig 13885 bp, 17 predicted proteins | sample ETNtaG_6_FD_185751 | JGI IMG/M metagenome (GOLD analysis project Ga0208127, IMG submission 185751) | Marine microbial and viral communities from oxygen minimum zone, Eastern Pacific Ocean - ETNP201306SV45 (SPAdes) (version 2) | ecosystem: Environmental > Aquatic > Marine > Oceanic ...
TAATTTTGCACAATGCAGTTAGAAAACACAAAAGCGCAATTGCGAAAAGGAGTTTTGGAACTCTGCATCCTTTCCATATTAGCCAAAGAGAGAAAGTATGCCTCAGAAATCTTATCCCATTTAAAAGATGCGAAGTTAATCGTTGTAGAAGGCACTCTATATCCCCTTTTAACTCGTTTACGTTCGGCAAACTTTTTAACTTACGAATGGGAGGAGTCAAAGACTGGACCGCCGAGAAAGTATTATTCCCTTACAGAAGAAGGCAAGCACTTTTTATCTGAACTCGCTGGCAGTTGGAATGAACTCCAAATCGCTGTAGAACAAATCACAAATCCCAAAAAATAATCTCATGAATACAACTGTTAATGTCAATCTTGCTGGTCAGCATTTCTATTTTGACCAAGCCGCCAAAGTCAAACTTGAAGTTTACTTTGAAGAAATCAAATCATATTTTAGCGATGAGTCTTTTTTACAGGAGTTGATGACCGACGTTGAAGCGCGGATTGCCGAATTGCTCAATGATATCATTGTCGATTCCCAACAAGTCGTCACCATGCAACATATCGAAAAAGTGATGGAAGTAATGGGCGAAGCCAACAGCTTTAAAATCGATGATGACAAAGCCCAAAACAAAGCCGAAACCAAAGCTGTGCGAAAACTGTTTCGCGATCCAGATGATCGTTTTCTTGGCGGTGTTGCCTCTGGGGTGTCACATTACTTTGGTTTGCAAGTTAAGTGGGTTCGTTTGATCTGGTTACTGCTTGGACTATTTTCGTGGGGTGGGTTTTCCATCCTGTATATAGCATTGTGGATTTTTGTGCCTTTGGCCAAAACAACATCGGAAAAGTTTATGATGAAAGGACAAGCAATCAACTTATCAAATTTGGAAAAAAAAATTAAAGAAGAATTTGAAGAGTTTGCCGATCAAATTAAAAATACCGACTATCAAAAAGCCAAACGCAAAATCAAATCAAAGACAGCACGATTTTTTAATGCGGTAGCAGAAATTCTGGTTTCTATCTTCCACTTGGTTCTCAAGCTTCTTGGAATTGTCATGGTCATTGCTGCTGGGATTAGTCTCTTTGTCATCTTTACGCTGATGTTCAGCATCGGCCTCTATGAGGTTTTTGATATTGCTTTGGGTTCACCTTATTGGCCACCTATTGACATCATTCATACAGGGATGCCGATATGGCAAACGGTGTTTATTGGTTTGGTTTTGGCAGCTGTCCCTATTGTTTATGTGTTTCTAATCGGTCGATTTTTTATCACAAAAGCCTCAATCGGAGGGACAGCAACCCATCTTATCTTACTAGGTGTTTGGTGGTTTGCAGTCTTGTTGAGTATCTTTTTTGGGTTTCGGTTTGCCGATGGAACGGTCAACTTTCTATAGTCGCCAAATATCGTTCAGCATCTAGGGCAGCCATACAACCTGTACCAGCGGCAGTCACTGCCTGTCGATATTCTTTATCTTGCACATCACCAGATGCAAAAACGCCGGGACGGTTTGTTTTTGTCGATTTTCCATCTGTAATTAGATATCCCGCATCATCCATATCGAGTTGATCCTTGAAAATATCGGTATTTGGTTTATGTCCAATCGCGATAAATAGACCCGTGATTGGAATCTCTTCTTTTTCCCCTGTTTGGTTATTGACAATCCGAAGGCCCTCGACCACTTGATCGCCAAGAACTTCATCAATTTCACTGTTGTAGCGCAAATCAATGTTGTCTTTGGCCGTAACACGGTGCTGCATGGCTTTGGAGGCACGCATATGGTCTTTTCGTACCAACATAGTAACCTTTTTACAAATATTCGCCAAATAGGTCGCCTCTTCAGCAGCGGTATCTCCCCCGCCGACAATCGCGACCTCTTGCCCTTTGTAGAAGAATCCATCGCAAACCGCACATGCAGAAACACCACCTCCGCGAAGTCGTTGCTCACTGGGCAGCCCGAGGTATTTGGCCGATGCTCCTGTGGCGATAATGATGGTTTTGGTCTCCAATACTTTGTCGTTATCAATTGTAACTTTATGTGTACCACCAACTTCATTGGACAATTCCACAGCAGTGGCCATTCCGATATGTACTGCTGTACCAAAACGCTCTGCTTGTTTTTGCAAATCAACCATCATGGCTGGACCATCAACTCCGTCGGGGTAACCAGGAAAGTTATCAACTTCTGTTGTTGTGGTAAGCTGTCCTCCGGGTTCCATTCCTGTATAAAGAACAGGTTGCAAATCAGCTCGTGCAGCGTAAATCGCTGCTGTATATCCAGCTGGTCCTGACCCGATGATAAGGGTTTTTAGTGGTGTGCCTTCTTGACTCATTTGTATGGATTATTTTTTTCAAAATTATGGTATAGAAAAACAGTGCACCAACAAACATGCAAAAAGTTATAAGCAATTTTATTCGCAATGTTTATCAATAATTATACTTTGTGCTAATTGATTATTATTTAATTTAGTGGCATACAACTTTAACAGCTTACCTAACTCGTTATGAATACTAGTTTACAACACGGAATTGTTTATTACCCCAAATCTAAAAATAGAGGAGATGACATACAGTCCTATGCAGCATTGCTGTTGACTGAAGACGCTGTATTGTGTGATCGAGAGCATCTCAACGATATAGACAAGCCAACAAAACTTCTTTGCAATGGGTGGTTTATGACAAATGGGGCGAATTGGCCTCCAAATCACAAGGTAAATCCGCTCTTTCTTTCTTTTCACATTTCAAGTAAATCGCAAAGGGAATTGACAAGCCCATCATCCATAGCTTATTTCAAGCAGCATCAACCAATTGGTTGTCGAGATACACATACGCTAAAGCTCTTACAAGAACATAATATTAGCTCTTTTTTATCTGGCTGCTTAACCCTAACTTTACCTAAATACACAGGAAAACGAGGTGATGATATTTTATTTGTTGATGTAATGCGAACCAACTATAAATCTTCATATCGAAAAGCAATGGTGAGTCGGATGATTCCAAAAAAATTTAAAAACAAAATTGAATTTGTCACGCATTTTTCTGAAGATATGAAGTCACAAAATTCACAGGAACGGCTGAATGAGGCCAAATTTTTACTGGACCGATACAAAAAGTCAAGGGTTGTTTTCACTTCACTTATTCACTGCGCATTGCCTTGTATTGCTTTAGGCACTCCTGTAGTTTTTATTGATGCAGGATTTAACAATAATCAAGCGAAAAGAGATCGTTTTGGTGGGGTTATTGATTTGTTTCCTGTTCATCTTCATATTGATTTGCCTTTTGGGAAACGAACTTTCTTAAACAAATTGGCACGTAGAAGTGGCTTTTATCGTTTGTTTTTACATAAAATAAAACCAATAGATGAATCCTTATTTAATCTCAAAGAAACAAAGCCTACACATATCAAAATGGCAAAAAATCTCAAGAAATGTGTTCGTAATTTCTTCTCCTAATCTCTGTCATGCTTTCAGTCGTCATTTGCACATACAATCGAGATCATATCCTTAAAATTTGTTTAGAAACGATTGTAAAATATTTTCCGACAAATTTTAATGCTGAGGTGATTGTTGTTGACAATAACTCAACGGATGCAACTGCACAAACATTAACTGATTTTGCAAAAACATATTCTTGGTGTAAAGTTGTCAACGAACCTAACCAAGGATTGAGCCATGCAAGAAATACTGGATTTCAATCTGCATATTATTCTTGGGTTTTATACCTAGAGGATGATGCGAAAGTTGATCAGAACTTATTCAATCGCGTACACGAACATATCATATCAAAAACTTATCAATGTATAGGTGGGTTATACTTACCCTGGTACAGGGATGAAAAACCAAAATGGTTTAGGAATAATTGGGCAAGTAATCGACTGGCTTATGACAATCTTCAACCAATGCGGATTAGCGAGTTTGCGAGTGGTGGCATCTTTTTAATTCATAAAAATTTACTTGAAAAACATAATGGGTTTCACACAAGTTATGGGATGCATGGCAAGCATTTGGGGTATGGTGAGGAAACAGATTTACAAGTTCGTATTCGAAAATCTGGGCATAAAGTTGCTTATGACCCAAAAATGATCATTTACCATCTTGTTCCCCCACATAAAATGACAGTCTCATGGCAATTAAACTCTTCATTTCAAATGGGCAAAACATTTTTAAAAACAGCTGGATATCCTGGAAATATATTTAGTGGCTTTTTGGCATTTTTAATAGGCATTCTTCAGCTCTCTGTGTTTAGTATAGTTTGTTTTCCAAAATTGTTTTCAACAGATTACTTCATTCAAAATTATACAATCGATGTGCTTCGAAAACCATTAAAATGGTTTGGTGCTTTTCAGGCAACGATGTCTTTCTGGAAACGACCAGCATCTTGATTTAAAGTTTGTGTGGGGTCAAACATGCCGATTTACAATCAAAAACAATAGTATTTTAGGTTTGTTTATGCCACTTTAACTTTTATATTTGCAGACCTATTTTCGGGGTGTAGCGTAGCCCGGTCATCGCGCCTGCTTTGGGAGCAGGAGGTCGCAGGTTCGAATCCTGCCACCCCGACAACAATTTATCCTTACGGGATGTGGCGCAGCCTGGTAGCGCACACGCATGGGGTGCGTGGGGTCGCAGGTTCAAATCCTGTCATCCCGACAAGCAGATGCCTAACTTTGATGAAGTTAGGTTTTTTTGTTTCTTTGAAAATTATGATGACCCGATACTTTTCTTATTTTTTCCTTCTACAAGTCCTTTTCGCTTGTGGTCAACCTGACGTTACCATCTCAACTCCAGACCATAAAAGCTACACCATCGAAGTGATCGTGCCTGATTTGGAAATCCCTTGGGGAATGGCTTTTCTTCCAGACAACAGCTTATTGATCACGGAAAAAGAGGGGCAGCTCATTCATTTTCAAAATGGTCAAAAAATCACTATTCAAAATGTACCCAATACCTACGTTCGTGGGCAAGGTGGACTTATGGGGATTGCGATACACCCAAATTATAAAGACAATAACACCATTTATTTTACTCAATCTACATCGGCGCATTCTGATGAATCTGGCGGAAACACTGCTCTGTACCGAGCAGTTTTAAAAGACAACACACTGCAAAATGTCTCCCTTCTATATAAGGCAAAACCAAACACCAAAAAAGGCGTTCATTTTGGCTCTAGAATTGTTTTTGACAATGATGGTTATTTGTACTTTACTATCGGGGATCGTGGGAATCGAGACGTGAATCCACAAGACCTAACGAGAGACGGTGGAAAAGTATATCGATTAACGGATAATGGCAAAATCCCTACAGACAATCCTTTTGTAGATGTTTCAAACGCAAAAACAGCTATTTACTCCTACGGGCACAGAAATCCACAAGGGATGGCCAAACACCCCGTAACTGGTGAGATTTGGACTCACGAACACGGACCTAGAGGCGGAGACGAAATCAATATCATACAAGCCGGCAAAAATTATGGTTGGCCAAAAATCACTTATGGAAAAAACTATACGGGTACTGTGATTACCAAAAACAAGGCACTTCCTGGATTGGAACAACCTTTATACTACTGGATTCCCTCTATTGCACCCTCTGGAATGGCTTTTGTTCACAATTCTGCCTATGCGGATTGGAATGGGAGCTTGGTTGTTGGATCATTGAAATTTAATTATTTGGAACGCTTGACGTTTGAAAACAACCGTGTTGTTTATCGAGAAAAAATCGCTAATGAAATCGGTCGTGTTCGCGATGTAGTTCTTGGACCAAATGGGTTTCTCTACCTAGCGGTTGAAAACAAAGGGATTTGTAAAATTGTACCAAATCCATGAGATTTATTTTTTTAATTATCCTTCTTTCCACATCGTCTTTGGCACAGCAAAGTTCGGGTGATAGCTACATGCGTGGTCAGATGTTGTATGTAGATTTTTGTGTACGCTGTCACCTTCCCGATGGAACTGGCGAAACTGGTTTGATTCCCCCCCTTGCAAACGCTGACTTCCTACAAGACATACAAGCAACTGTTCAAAGTATTAAATATGGCACACATGGCCCCATCACTGTAAACGGAGTGATATATAACAATACCATGGCCCCTATGGGCTTGGAAAATGATGAAATTGCGGATGTCACAAATTACATTCTCAATAGCTGGGGAAATACCGCAGATGTGATTGTAACTGAGGCGTATGTCAGAGGGATAAAAGAAACAAAATGATGAAGATTATTGGAATCTGTGGTGGTTCTGGTTCTGGAAAAACAACTTTAGTTGAAGCTGTGCATGCGCATTTGTCCACTGATATCGTGAGTGTGATCTCACAAGATTCCTACTACAAAAACCATGACACGCTTACGTTTGAAGAACGCTGTGAGCTCAATTACGATCACCCAAATGCCATCGATTATGATCTATTTGTTTCACATCTGAACCAACTGAAAGACGGAGAATCTATCCATTCTCCGATCTATTCATACAGCGAGCACTTGCGCTCAGATCAGTTTACAAAAGTTTTTCCAAAACCAGTTGTGCTGGTTGAAGGGATATTAATTTTCGCCCATCCTTCCTTGAGGGAGTTGTTTACAACCACCATTTTTATCGATGCTGAAGACGATACGCGCTTGCGTAGAAGAATGGCCAGAGATATTCAAACAAGAGGTCGAAATCTCGAAGAGGTCAAGCATCGTTTTGAGGATACAATTTTACCGATGCACAATACCCATATTCAACCACACAAAAAAACTTCAGATTATATTTTTGACAATAACAAAGATGATCTTTCTAGGTTGGGTTCTTTTTGTAATTTGGTGGACAAACTAATTCAGTGAATCTAAAACAAATTCGAAAATCGCGCTGGTTTAAGTTTGGTACAAATATTTATGTGCTCGTCAGTGCCTTTTTTATTATATGGATGTTATTTTTCGACACCAATTCTTTTCGGATTTTATGGAGCTTGGAGTCCAAAATAAACGATCTTGAACGTCAGAAGGAGGAGTTGATACGGCAAATTCAAGATGATCGTAAGTTTATTAAAAAGTTATCCGATTCGACTGAACTAGAAAAGTTTGGGCGTGAAAATTACTATCTCAAAAAAGTGGATGAGGATATTTTTATCATCGAATTTAGAGATAGCTTGGATACTTCCTCTTAAAATATTGTATTTTTAGCGTATGACACACACCGATAAAATGCTCCGTGAAGGGAGTTTGGCAGGAAAAGTAATTGTTGTAACTGGTGGAGGAAGTGGACTTGGCAAGGCCATGACTTCCTATTTTTTGGAACTTGGTGCCAAGGTTGCCATTACCTCCCGTAAACTTGAAAAACTTGAAAGAACAGCCAAAGAACTCCATGATGCTACTGGTGGTGACTGCTTTGCTGTTGCTTGTGACGTTCGAGATTATGAACAAGTCGAACAGATGCATAAACAAGTTGTAGACCATTTTGGTCCAATAGACGTTTTACTAAACAATGCTGCTGGAAACTTTATCTCGCCGACCGAAAATTTATCGAGTAATGCATTTGATACTATTGTGGATATCGTGTTGACTGGAACAAAAAACTGCACCATGGTATTTGGGAAACATTGGATCAAAACCAAACAAAAAAATGTTAATGTATTAAACATTGTTACCACCTATGCATTTACTGGTTCGGGTTATGTTGTGCCTTCCGCAACTGCCAAAGGAGGGGTATTGGCAATGACACGTTCATTGGCTGTTGAATGGTCAAAATACAGCATGCGTTTTAATGCGATTGCACCTGGACCATTCCCAACTAAAGGAGCCTGGGATCGCTTGCTACCGGGACCCTTGGTAAAAAAGTTTGATCCTGCAAAAAAAGTACCCCTTGGTCGTGTGGGTGCGCATCAAGAACTTGCCAATCTCGCTGCGTATATGGTTTCCGACTTTGGAGCATACCTCAATGGCGAGGTTGTTGTACTAGACGGTGGGGAATGGCTAAAAGGAGCTGGACAGTTTAATATGCTCGACAAAATCCCAAAAGCACTCTGGACAGTCGTTAAAAAAGCGATGTTGAAAAAAAAGTAATTTTTTTATTCGATATCGTTCTTTTTTACTCTGTTAAATTGTACTTTTAATCCTCATTTCACAAAATGCCTCATGGGTAAAATTATTGCCGTAGCGAACCAAAAAGGGGGTGTCGGAAAAACAACAACCGCAGTCAATCTTGCAGCTAGCTTAGGTGTATTGGAACAAAAAGTTCTTTTAATTGACGCTGACCCACAAGCAAATGCAACTTCTGGACTGGGAATAGACGTAGAACATCAAAACAAGGGAACCTATCAACTTTTGGAGCATTCTGCTTCTTTAGACCAGGTTATAGTCTCTGTGCCGTCAGCAAACGTAAATGTCGTGCCTTCACATATCGACCTTGTCGCTATTGAAATTGAATTGGTTGACAAGCCCAACCGTGAATACATGCTTTATCAAGCTTTGGAAGGAGTTCGAGAGCGGTACGATTTTGTAATTATCGATTGTGCTCCTTCTCTTGGACTACTCACCCTAAACGCTTTAACGACTTCAGATTCTGTCCTTATCCCAATCCAATGTGAATACTTTGCTTTAGAAGGACTTGGAAAGCTCCTTAATACAATCAAGAGTGTACAACGAATTCACAACAAAAACTTAGACATTGAGGGCATGCTGCTCACTATGTATGACTCCAGACTACGTCTTTCAAATCAAGTTGTTGATGAGGTCAAAAAACATTTTCATGAAATGGTATTTAACACCATTATCCAACGCAATGTGAAAATTGGGGAAGCACCGAGTTTTGGCGAAAGTATTTTAGATTATGACAGTACGAGTAAAGGTGCCGAAAATTACTTAAATTTAGCGCACGAAGTCATCGAAAAAAATAAGATAAATGGCAAAAGCAAGTAAACGGCAAGCACTCGGACGCGGATTATCCGCTATTTTGGACGATTCAGGAAGTGTAACTCCTTCCAATGAGTCTATTGTTGGAAGTGTCGTTGAGCTTACACTCGATCAAATTGAAGTGAACCCGTTTCAGCCAAGAATCAACTTCAATCACGAAGCAATTGAAGACCTAGCCAAATCCATACAATCGCTCGGTGTGATTCAGCCCATTACGGTACGGAAAACCGATAGTGGTATCTATCAACTAGTTTCTGGAGAAAGAAGATTGCGTGCCGCCAAAATTGTAGGGCTATCAACAATTCCTTCATTCATACGCATAGCCGATGATCAAGAATCTTTGGAAATGGCTTTGGTCGAAAACATCCAGCGAAAAGATCTTGACCCCATTGAGATTGCCCTCTCCTATCAGCGTCTTATCGATGAGATTGAGCTCACCCAAGAAGAATTGAGTGAACGTGTTGGAAAAAAGCGTTCTACGATTACGAATTATCTCAGATTGCTTCGACTTGACCCAATTATCCAAACAGGGATGCGTGATGGGTTTATTTCTATGGGTCATGGACGCGCATTAATCTCGGTGGAAAATCAAAGTGTACAGCTCAGTATCTATGAGCAAATTTTGGCAAAGGGCCTGTCGGTGCGTGCGACGGAAAAGCTGGTCAAAACAGATCCTGCCGCCCTTCCAAAAAAAATACCGGCTTCTAATCCATACATCGAAAAGAAATTAAGATTTTATCAAAAACTGTTTGGCGACAAAGCACGTATCCAACTCAATGCTTCAGGTGGTGGGCAAATTGTGATTCCTTTTACCTCTGAAAAAGATTTCAAATCTTTGACCAAACGACTACAAAGTGAACCCTAAACTTACACAACTCGTTGTGCTGATTTCTTTTGTTTGCTTTGGACAAAAACAAGATTTATCAAATTCAGTCATGAAGGAAATCGATCCGCTTCGCCCAGCAAAAGCCGCTTTTTACTCAGCTGTTTTACCAGGTCTAGGCCAAGTGTACAACAAACGTTATTGGAAACTTCCGCTGATCTATGGGGGAATTGGAGCATCGATTTATTACTACGATTTAAACAACAAAAATTTTAAACGGTATAGAAATGCATACAAACGGAGGATGGCTGGCTTCACTGATGATGAATTTCAAGATGTCATTTTAGACAATGATCGCTTGATCGATGGAATGAATTTTTACAAACAATACCGCGATCAATCGATGTTGTTTGTCATTGGCACTTACTTTCTCAATATCCTAGATGCCAATATTGATGCACACCTCAAGCAGTATAATATCAACCAAAACCTGAGCCTAAAACCATATATGGATCAAAATCCTATCGTTGCAGATCATCATTTTGGAGTTAGTCTAAATTTCAATTTTTAAATTTGTGAAATGAAAATTGCTTTACTTGGTTACGGACGCATGGGACAAGCGATTGAAAAAATTGCCATTGACAGAGGACATACAATTGTTGCCAAAATCGATAAAGACAATCCAGATGAAGCCTATGAGGCAGATGTCGCAATCAATTTTAGCGTTCCCATGGCTGCCTATGAGAACATTACAAGTGCAATCAACAAAAAAATCCCTGTAGTCTGTGGCACCACGGGTTGGCTAGATCGGCTTGACGAAGTTGAAACTTTATGTCAACAAAATGAGGGTGCATTTCTTTATGCTTCTAATTTTAGTTTAGGTGTCAATCTGTTCTTCGAACTCAATGTAAAGTTAGCTGATATGATGCAAAAACAACCGCTTTACACTGCTTCAATAGAAGAAATTCATCACACGCAAAAACTGGATAAGCCAAGTGGTACAGCAATCACATTGGCAGAAGGAATTCCATCAGCAGGTAACGTATGGCATTTGGTTGAGGATAATGGAGAGGGGGTTCCAATTACCTCCATACGAAAAGATGAAGTGCCTGGCACTCATACGGTCACCCATCGTTCAGAAATCGATGAGATTTCCATCACACATACTGCACATAACCGGACTGGTTTTGCTTTGGGCGCTATAATTGCTGCCGAATGGATTCAGAACAAAAAAGGTATTTTTAGCATGAGAGATGTTTTACAGCTCTAAGAACCCAATCGAGGGATAAAACACGTTTTCTATGACATTCACACAGTGGTTTCTTTTTATTCTCTTTGTTCAATTTGTTCATTTTTTTGGGACATGGAAGTTATATCAGCGCGCAGGATATAAGCCGTGGCAAGCTGCGATTCCAATCTATAATGCGGTGGTATTGATGAAAATCATCAACCGTCCTCGATGGTGGGTGTTGATGTTTTTTATGCCAATCATCAACTTGATTATTTTTCCCGTGGTATGGGTTGAAACCGCTCGAAGTTTTGGCAAAAGAAGTACAACAGATACCTTTCTGACACTGATCAGTTTTGGACTTTATCTCTACACCATCAACTACAATGATCAACTTGAACACATCAAAGACCGAAGTTTAAAGCCAAGAACCGCTTTTGGGGAATGGTTTAGCTCGATTTTGTTTGCTGTGGTCATCGCCACCCTTGTCCACACCTATTTTATTCAACCCTATATCATTCCGACTGGCTCATTGGAAAAAACACTTTTAACAGGTGATTTTCTCTTTGTTAGCAAGTACCACTATGGGGCAAGAGTTCCCCAAACGACGGTCTCCTTTCCAATGGTGCACGACACCATCCCTTTAGCGCGTGTACGGTCGTATCTAAAAAACCCACAATTACCCTATATGCGATTGCCCAAACTACAGAAGATCAAGCGAAATGAGATTGTGGTCTTTAGTTGGCCAGCAGATACGGTACGTCAGTTTTTTAAGAAAGAAGCCCGAGTCGATAAACCCATTGACAAAAAATCAAACTATGTAAAGCGCTGTGTTGCTATCCCTGGAGACACCTTAGAAATTATCGATGGGATTATTCATATTAATGGAGAACGTACCCAACTCCCCGATCGAGCCAAACCACTCTATGGATATACTGCATATAACAAGACGGGGATATCATCTAGAGAGCTGGTTCAGGCAGGAATACGAGATTTGACCAGACGATTTCGGATTGAAAGCAACATCTCGCAACAACAGCTCAACGCACTGTTTGCCAACAACATCAATGTCATTCGGCAGGGTGATAAGCTGATTGCGATTTCAAGTTCGAGAGGAATTCCAACAGATCTAATACGAAGACATCGACTACGGGTAACCGAACTTCGAGATACACAAAAAACAATTTTCCTCACACTGGAAGAAGCCAAAAAGATTAGAAACGAGATTCGTTTTGACAGTTTGGTTCGCAATATCAACAATCGACAATCATACAATACAAACTTTTTTCCAAATGACATTCGCTACAACTGGAACGAAGATAATTTTGGACCGATCGTCATGCCAAAACAAGGGTTCACTGTATCCTTAACTAAAGACAATATTGCCTTGTATCGAAAGTTGATTCGGGATTATGAAAAACGAACACTCACCTATGAAGACAATAGCATTCTGATCGATGGCGAACCAACAGATCAATACACCTTCTTACAAGATTATTTTTGGATGATGGGTGACAATCGCCATCGCTCGGAAGACAGTCGGTTTTGGGGATTTGTACCAGCAGACCACATCGTTGGAAAACCCATTTTTATCTGGATGAGCATTGATGGGATCAATGATGGAATTGCCAATTGGAAAGTACGCTGGAATCGTGTCTTCACAACAACCAATGGAGATGGCGAACCCGTTTCCTATCGTTGGCACTTTTTGGCAATTATCGTTGCTTATCAAGTTTTTATACGTGTTCGTAAGCGTCTTAAAAAGCAATGACCCACACCCTACTTCCCCTTGCCTATGCAGGACCAATCTCGCATTGGGTTCCCATATGCAAACAGCAACCTATTCTTTGGGAAGTAGAGGATTTTTATCAGAAACAAACCTATCGCAATCGTATGGAAATCCATGCGGCCAACGGAAAGCTCATGCTGAGTATTCCGATTCAACATCTCGGTTATGACGGGCATCAAAACTATAAAGATGTACAAATCGCAAACGAATTTCCATGGCAAAGAAATCATTGGTTGTCACTCAAGACCGCATACCAGTCTTCTCCTTTTTTTGAATACTATGAAGACGATATCGCACCCTTATACCAAGACAGATTTGAGTTTCTACTAGCGTTTAACATCCAGGTTATGAAAACGATTTGTGAGTTGTTGCAGATTCAAGCACCCCAAGAAACCACAAAGATTTATGAAAAAGATAGTCCTCACCACGATTTACGGCATCTGATCGGTGCGAAAACCACTAAGGCAACCACAGCTTGTGAATACACCCAAGTCTTTAGCTACAAAAATGGGTTTATCCCTGACCTGAGCATTTTGGATTTACTATTCAACAACGGTCCCGAGACCGTACCCCTTTTGCAGTCCCATTAAATGTTTATATTTATTGAAAATAAGCCCCATGTTCAAACCCAAAGTCATCGGAGTTGGTGGTATTTTTTTCAAAGCCAAAAAGCCAAGTCACCTTCGCAAGTGGTACAAAGACCATTTGAGTTTTAATCTTAATCCTTACGGTTCCTCATTTGAGTTTCGAAATGCAAATAACCCTGAAAAGGTTCAGTATTTTCTGTGGTCTGTTTTCAAAAATGATACAGATTACTTTTCGCCCTCAACCAAAGAGTTTATGGTTAATTTTCGAGTGGAAAACATCGAAAAAACGGTAGCGTACTTGCGAAAAATTGGAACAAAAATCATCGATGAAGTCACGACTTACCCCTATGGGAAATTTGTACACATATTGAATCCCTAGGGGAATGCAATCGAATTATGGAAAGCCAATGATGACTTTTTTAGTGATTTGTTGGGGCCAACAAACAAATAAAAAAGCAGGCCATAAGCCGGATTCTGTCGTGCCTTACCATTGATCTCGACCCAACATTACTGCGGGGCTCTATCCGCCTACCCACCAGCTCAAGAGCGCTTCTTTCAAACACTGGTTTACTTGGCGTT
>Ga0208127_1001072_pt1 | contig 13841 bp, 12 predicted proteins | sample ETNtaG_6_FD_185751 | JGI IMG/M metagenome (GOLD analysis project Ga0208127, IMG submission 185751) | Marine microbial and viral communities from oxygen minimum zone, Eastern Pacific Ocean - ETNP201306SV45 (SPAdes) (version 2) | ecosystem: Environmental > Aquatic > Marine > Oceanic ...
GCAGCTTTACCTACTGCATAGGCTTGATCTAAATCTACCTGAGAAGAAATATGACGAGCAGATCTTTGTAAATAATCCGAAACAGCCCAGTGATACTTTAGCCCTAATTTACTACTGATCAATTCAGCAACTCTAGGTGCAACTCCCCCTAGTTGTTTGTGACCAAAAGAATCAACCGTACCGGCATCGGCAAGAAATTTTCCATTTTTGTATTGAGCTCCCTCGGAAACAACAATTACGCAATAATCTTCTTTTTTTACAACTTCTTTTACTTTTTTCAAAAAACTCTTTTCGTTAAAGGGAACCTCTGGTAGAAGAATTATATGAGGTGCGGAGTTATTGCTCGACTTGGCTAGTCCAGCAGATGCAGCAAGCCATCCCGCATGCCTTCCCATAACTTCAAGAATAAAAATCTTTGTAGAGCTTTTAGACATACTTTTAACATCTAGAGCAGCTTCTTTTGTTGAAGTGGCAATATACTTAGCTACAGATCCAAACCCAGGACAGTTATCTGTGAAAGGCAAATCATTATCTATAGTTTTTGGGATACCAATACAAGTTACAGGAAATCCTGCCTCTTTTGTGTATTGTGCTATTTTATTTGATGTATCTTGAGAATCCCCCCCACCATTATAGAAGAAGTATCCAATATCGTGAGCTTGAAAAACTTCAATGAGTCTTTTGAATTCTTTTTGGCTCTTTTTAGGGTCTTTAAGCTTATGTCTGCAAGAACCAAACGCACCACCTGGAGTGTGCATTAATTTCTTGATTTCAGAACTTTTTTCTATGCTTGTATCAATTAAATCCTCATTAAGAATTCCAACTATTCCATCTTTTCCTGCAAAGAGTTTGTCGATTTTCTTGGACTTCCGTGAAGCTTCAATAACTCCACAGGCAGTTGCATTTATGACTGAGGTGACACCTCCCGATTGGGCATAAACCGCGTTTTTGGTTTTCATCGGTCGAATAATACTTTAAAACAAATCTATCTTGTATTCATTCTTGCTAGTTATAATGAATTAATGTCTAAAGAAAGAGTACATATCCTTGGAATTTGTGGAACTTTCATGGGTGGGCTTGCAATTTTAGGAAAAGAAAATGGCATAGACATATCGGGGTGTGATGAAAATATCTATCCGCCTATGTCAGATCATCTCGAGGAGATGGGAATTCAGATCATGCAGGGCTATGATGCTTCCCTGATACCCGATGCAGATAGATATGTCATTGGCAATTCTATTTCTCGTGGGAATCCAGCACTTGAATATCTCTTATCCACCAAGGCTGATTTAATTTCCGGACCTGATTGGTTATACAAAACTATTCTAAAAGATAAAAAGGTAATTGCCGTCTCAGGAACCCACGGAAAGACAACAACAACTGCAATGATTGCATGGATATTTGAAGATCAAGGCATCGATGTAGGATATTTAATAGCAGGAAGACCAAAAGATTTTCACAAATCAGCTAGAAGAGGTAAGGATGATATATTCGTTCTAGAAGCAGATGAATATGACACAGCTTTTTTCGATAAGAGATCAAAATTTATTCACTATAAACCAGATACTTTAATCATTAATAATCTAGAGTTTGATCATGCTGATATATTTCCAGACATATCATATATATACAGAGAATTTCACCATTTAATTAGAACTCTAAAAGAGGAGGCCAGAATAATATTTCCTACTGATGATTTAAATATTTCCAAGGTTCTCAACATGGGCTGTTGGAGTAAATTGATAAGCTATGGAATAAATGGGCAACATGAAAATTCCATCTCTTTTTCACAAGATAATACACCAACACTGCTTAGGATTGCTGGAAATGAAGGAGAATTAGATTGGACAATGCTAGGAGAACATAATGCTAGAAACGCAATAACTGCAGTCTTAGCAGCTAAACAATACGGCATTGAGATGAAAGATGCTTTGAATTCTTTGAAAAAATTTAAGGGAGTTGCTAAGCGTCAAGACTTACTTTTTGAAGATCATAGACTGGTATTGATTGAAGATTTTGCCCATCATCCTACAGCTATAAAGAGCACGCTTGAGGGCATAAAAAAGAAATTTCCTAATAAGAGATTAATTGCTGCCATTGAGTTGAGGTCCAATACGATGAAGTCTGGATTTCATGATAATAACCTCGTAGAGGCTATTGCTGTTGCAGATAAGGTATTTTGGAAGAGTGAAGACTTTACTCAAACGGAAAAATTAGTAGGTGCGGAACCTTCCAAATCCTCGCAAATTGTTAACATTAGTGAATTCGTGAAAGAGTTTAAAAAGCTTAACCAAGCGGATGATCTTTTGGTTGTTATGTCTAACGGTAATTTTGATAACCTCACTAAATTACTTTTAAAGGAATATAAAAATGACTGAAGGGCTGACCTCGCCTTTATTTCCGCTGAATATCAATGTTCTTCCGGGTGCTCTTTTGCCCCTCCAAATTTTTGAGCCGAGATACATAGATATGGTAAGAAAATGCCTTAGTAATTCTGAAGGCTTTTGTATAGTCCTAGCAAAGCAAGGTTATGATGATAAAACTGGCTTGCCAAGTCACCATAACATTGCCACATACGTTGAAATAGTTGATTTTGATCAACTTGATAACGGCCTTCTAGGGATAACGGTTCGAGGGAAAGATAAGATTAAAGTCCAAGAAAAATGGAAGGAAGATGATGATTTGCTAGTGGGTAAAGTCTTGAAAATTGAAGAATTAGACGAAGACTTATCTAAGGAGCCCAAGTACAGCGATATGTGGAATATGGTAGAAGAAATCACTAATCATCCCGAAATAAAGAAACTTGAATTAGACCTCGATACTACAAGCTCAAGTAGCGTGTGCTATATCTTGGCAAGCGTACTTCCCATTCAGCCCATAGAAAAACAGACAATCCTTGAACTTGATAGTAGTCGTGAAAAGCTCGACTATCTCAAGGGAATAATTAAGAAACTTGGCGGCTGACTAGCCTTGTCTCCAATTACCATGGAATCCATAGGGTACCCGATGGGGTAATTGTGCTTTCGCCAAAGGTCCACTTGAAATATTTTCTGCATCGAAAATCATCAAATCGGATCTATTTTCTTCTCCTAAAAATGATAGCGCAATTAAGAATCCTTCTCCTTCTTCGCTAGCATCACTTTTTGGAACAAATATAGGCTCTCCAACTGCATCATATTCCGAGAGTGTATAACTATCTTTGGTTCCTTTATCGAAGTCATAGCTCGAAACAGAATTGAAACTAACCCCTTTTGGAGAATTGCCATTATTAGATGCATAATAGCCAAATCTATATTCAGACATAGATTTTCTTTCGTCCAGTCTAGGAAACTCTCCAATACTATCATCAAGGTATAGCTTACTGATTGACCCGGAATTTGAACTAAGATCAATTTCCCATCTATTTAATCTTGCCTCTCCTTTTTTAAGATCGGGTGCTGAGCCATCCAGGTGAGGAAACATAGGTGCTTCTTCAAATTGCATCATATCGGCAATTATTTTTCCCTCACTCTCATAGGCATTCATTGGATGAAATACAAAACAGGGATCACTTTCAATCCATCTAATATCTCTAACACTGCCATCTCTGGGCATGACACCGATTTGACTTGGACGATTGACATCCCAAGCTATAGGTGATTTTCCTTGTGCTGCAAGGTTAAAGTCTATGATCAAAGGAAAAATTGGAAAAATTACATGTTTTGTTGTTACAACGAAATCATGAACCATGCTTGAATAGGGAGTATCAAACTCCGAAAATGTTGTCAGCACTCCCTCGCGATTTATAACAAAATAACTCATTTTGTTAACTCCGAAACCGTAACTGAATCCAATCATATCTCCCGTAGAAGGATCGATTTTGGGATGCGCAGTCATTGCTGAATTAAGTTTCCCTTTATAATCATAAGCGCCTTTTGACTCTAAAGTTATAGGATCAAGCTCAAAAGGCTTATGCCCTTCTTCTAGAGCTAATAATTTTCCTGAATGATAAACAATGTTTGTATTTGCTGTTCCATCCTCTCCTTCGAAGTCAAAAATAGGATCTGGTTCCATAGGATTTAAGGCATTAATTAGAGATCTTCCTGCTTTCCTTTCTTGTTTCCATTTTGAAGTCTGCGCCCATCTATTCAGATAGGACACTTTTCCATTTTCAAAATGGAAGGCATGAACCATACCGTCTCCTGCAAACCAATGATAATCTCCTCCCATGGGTGGAAATTGTGGATCGGGGCCATTTCTGTAATAGCTTCCAAAAAGCTCTTTGGGCACTTCTCCTTCTATAATTAAATCATTGATATTGCACTCCATCCTTAACGGAGCATAGTTCCCTCTTAAATTTGGGTGATCTGGATATATTTCTGTCATTGTGTTTTAAATTTTTTACTAAAGTACCTTATAAGGATTAATAAAACAATAATGCCTGCTATTACCCAAATAGACTCAAAAGGATTCCCGCTCTCAATATTTACGGATTTTCCAGCATAATAGCCTGGCAAGGTATACATTAACGACCAAAGAAAGCATGAGACAATTTCAATCAAAAAGAAATGTTTACGATTCATGCTCATTGAGCCGGCTGTAATTGGAAGTAAGGGCCTTACTGGGCCTATAAATTTCCCAACAAATAGGCCTACTACTCCGTATCTTTTGAAAAAAATTTTTCCGTTACTTAAAAATTCAGGATATTTAATGAAGGGCCAAACTTTAGATATAGAATTCCTCAATGCAAAGCCTATGAAATAGCTTGCTATATCTGAAATTAAACTAGCCAGGTAAGCAAGGGCTACCACCTCGTATACAGTTAGAGAGGCTGAAGCAAGGCCTGCTATAACTGCTAATAAGACCACCCCAGGCACTATTATTCCGATAAGCGCAAAACTTTCTATAAAGGAAGCTCCAATAATTCCTAAAGCTATCCATTGAGGATTTTTCTCTAGCCAAAATAATAATTCAGTAAATTCAAACATCTTAAGTTTTTTCAAAGCCCAGATACTTAGGTAGAATATTGCACAATGTCACAGAGTAAAGAAATAATTTCTTATATGAGAAAGTTAGGTTCTGAAGCAAAAGAGGCTTCGATGGTCCTTGCACAAGCTTCTTTAGAGAAAAAAAATGAAGCTCTAGGCTGTATAGCAGTTGAAATTGAGTCAAAAAGAAATCAGATACTAAAGGTAAACGCTGAGGATTTAGAATTAGCAAAACAAAAATCTATTGGATCAGCTCTGATTGATAGATTGGAGCTTAACAACAGCAGAATAGATTCAATGATTTCAGGCCTTAAAGTTGTTTCTGATCTTCCAGATCCCGTAGGAGAAATTAAAGACCTCGATCCTACTCCCTCTGGCATCAAAGTAAGTAAAATGCGAGTTCCTTTAGGTGTAGTAGGCATCATATATGAGTCTAGACCTAATGTGACTGCTGATGCCGCAGCACTTTGTCTAAAATCAGGAAATGCTTGTCTCTTAAGGGGAGGTTCTGAAGCGATACTATCGAATAAGATGATATGGAACTGCTTGCAAGAGGGCCTTCAAAAAGCAGGCTTACCCAAGGAATCTGTTCAGCTCGTAGAAACAACTGATAGAGAAGCGGTTAGAACCTTACTACATTTAGATGAATTTTTAGATGTGGTCATACCTCGAGGTGGCAAAGGTCTGGTTCAGCTTATATCTGATGAATCTCGAGTGCCAGTGATAAAACATTTAGATGGGATTTGCCACGTATATATAGATAAAGATGCTGATTTTAAAAAAGCCGAAGATATTGCTTTTAATGCAAAGACTTATAGGTATGGGATTTGTGGAGCAATGGAAACCTTATTAGTTCATAAATCAGTAGCTGAATCCTTGCTTCCAAAGTTAATGAAGAGATTTACTGAGAAAGGAGTTGAGGTGAGGGGGTGTCAAAGAACACTACAAATAATTGATGCACTTGAAGCCGACGAAGTTGATTGGATGACAGAATACCTTGCACCAATATTATCAATAAAAGTTGTTGAAGGTATGGGTGATGCTATAGATCACATACAAAAGTATGGATCTCAACACACTGATTCAATTGTTACGGAAGATCTGACAAAAGCAGAGTTCTTTTTCAAAAATGTAGACTCAAGCTCTGTCATGCATAATTTACCTACTTGCTGGGCAGATGGATTTGAATACGGGTTGGGTGCTGAAGTTGGAATTTCAACCGACAAGATTCATGCCAGAGGCCCAGTAGGGTTAGAAGGTTTAACTTCACAAAAATTTATAGTGAAAGGTAATTCAAATTTGAGAGGAGTGTAAAATAGCCAAAAAAAAATTGATTGGTATCTTTGGCGGAACCTTTGATCCTATTCACAATGGTCATGTAAATATAATTGAGGACCTTTTATCTCTCGTGGAGCTAGATGAGCTGCTTATCATCCCAAACGGAAATCCCCCGCATAAGAAAAAGAGAATAGAAGAGTCGCTCAAGTTAGCTATGACCAAGATGGCTTTAGAGCATATTCCTGGAGTTGTAATTGATTCCAGAGAACTAAATAAGAAAGAACCTTCTTATGCTTACGAAACATTATTGGACCTGAAGAAAGAACATCCGCAGGATGAATTGCTTTGGATTATGGGATCCGATTCCTTTTTAGATATTGAAAGTTGGTATTCTTATAAGAAATTTATAAGGGAAGTAAATATATTGGTTCTTCAACGACCTAACTACTTCTTGAATAAAGAGAATGGTCTCACTGACCCTATTATAGAAAGATCGAATTTCACAAAGAAAGATTTTTCAAATGACCTCAATCAAATCTATCTTTTGAAGATTAAGCCTATTGAGATCACTTCTACCCATATAAGGCAGATGATATATTCTGATAAGGACGTTGCCTCGTTTATTGATCCAAATGTGAATGCTTTCATCAAAGAAAATAACTTATATAAATAGATGAATAAAGAATTAAAAGAAACCATTCTAAATAGCTTAGAGGACATAAAAGCAGTTAACCCTGTTGCTATTGATGTAAAGAACATTAGTTCTTTAACAGATTTTATGGTCATAGCCTCAGGTACTTCCAACAGACATTTAGCTGCGATGAGCGAGAGAGTGCTAGAAGGACTTAAAGAAAATAATGTTTCTGGGATAAGGATAGAAGGGCAGGGAGGAGACGAATGGCTTTTGGTGGATGCTGGAGATGTAATTATTCACTTAATGTCTTCCGATGCCAGAGAGTTCTATGATCTAGAAAGTTTGTGGGATCCTGAACTGTAATGAAAATCAATTTTGTATCAATTGAATCCAGTAGACCTAAATGGGCTGAGACTGCATTTGATTCTTACAAAACAAAGTTTAACAAATCAATTGCTGTCAATTGGACTGGTATAAAACCAATCTCTAGGAATAAGAACTATAGTGTTTCCGAAGTTGTCAAAAAGGAAAGCAATCTACTTGCTTCTAAAGTTAGGCAAGATAATTTTGTTATTGCTCTTGATAAAGGTGGATCAGAATTGAGTACGGAGAGATTTAAAGTACATTTTGATAATTGGATTTCAAATTCTAAAGACTTATCTTTTATCATCGGTGGTCCGGATGGTTTAAGTAAAGCATTAATTGAAAAGAGTGATTTCTGTTGGTCTTTGTCCAACCTTACCTTTCCTCATTCCATCGTTCCTGTATTGGCCTTAGAGCAGATTTATAGAGTGTGGTCTATAACCCAAAACCATCCCTATCATAAATAATCTTATGAAGAATCTTCAAGATTTAAGGAAGGAAGAAATGGAGATTAGATCTCTAAAAGGCAGATTTAGAGTCATATTATATCCATTGCTGGTCCTCTGTTTAATAGGTTCTTTTAAGATAGTACAGTTAACTGTTTTGCAACAAGATAGTTTTGAAGCAGAGTCTGATAAGAATCGAATTGTTGAAATTCCTATCTATCCTGCAAGAGGTCTCTTTAAATTAGAAGATGGAACGTTAATAGCAGAGAATATTGTCACTCAAGAGTTGCTCATCAAGAGAAGCTTACTCGGTATATCAAAACTTCAGATAGACCTGCTCAAAGAAAAAGTTTTTGAAGAAACTAGAAAAATTAATCTTCCCAATAAAAATGGCAACCCAGAAGAATTTATTCTTTTAGCTGGAAGATTAACCGATAAAGAGGTAGCCAGATATGAGCTTCAAAAAGATTCTTTACCTAATGTGGTAATTAGAGCAAAGCTCAGAAGATATCTGCCTCATGGCAATCTCTTTTCTCATGTTATTGGTCACTTAGGACCTGTAGACAAGGAAGATAGAGTGATTTTTTCAGATAGGCAGTATTCTTATGATGCTTACGTCGGAAAGGTTGGATTAGAAAGAGCTTATGAACAAGAACTCAAAGGTGTCTCTGGAAAGAGAGTGGTCGAAGTGGATGTATTCGGAAATCAAGTCAGGGAAATAGAAAGAATTTCTCCAAAGAGACCTTCCGATATCACAGTAACACTCAATCTAAAGCTCCAACAATTAGCAAAAGAGCAGCTAAATGGCAGAAGAGGGGCAGTGGTAGCTTTAGATCCTAATACCGGTAAAGTTAAGGCCCTAGTTAGCTCGCCCGACTATAATCCAAATTCATTAAATCAATCTGAGCTGGCAAATTCATTAAGCAAAGAGGATCTAGAAGATGCTCCTTTTTTCAATAGAGCAATTTCAGGATCTTATCCTCCAGCTTCTACACTAAAGCCTTTCATAGGACTGCTTGGACTTGAAGCAGAAGTTATACAGGAAGACACAATTATAGAAGATAAGGGTTTTTTTCAACTAAAAGAGGATGGACGAAAATATCGAGGATGGAAGGAAGATGGTCATGGAAAAGTTAATCTTAAGAAAGCGATTGTAGAGTCTTCTGATGTCTATTTTTATCAACTTTCTTCGCAACTAACTATAGACAGAATATCTGATTTTCTTTCTATGTTCGGCTTTGGAGAGATTACTGGGATTGATTTAGTAACTGAATCAAAAAGTATTTTACCTAACAGAAACTGGAAGTTAGGAACTATGGGTGAGACTTGGTTTGTAGGCGATACAATTAATATAGGTATCGGCCAAGGATATATTACTTCTACACCATTGCAGTTAGCGGTTTCGATCTCTGCACTCGCAAATAAAGGAAAAACTTATAAGCCCACACTTGCAGTACAGAATAATTTTAATCCTGAAAACTACTTCGAAGTCTTCTTGAGAGATGTGCAGCATTGGGATGTAATCGAAGAGTCAATGATTTCAGTGATTGAATCATGGAATGGGACCGCTCATAACCTCTATAGCGAGGATAGTATCTCAATAGCAGGTAAAACAGGTACAGCACAGATTAAGAGTCTTATGGATCAAGAATTAACTGTAAGCGAAGAGTATGAGGATGTTAGACAGAATGTTAGAGATAGAGACCACGCTCTTTTTGCGAGTTATGGACCCATACCCGAACCCAATCTTGTTGTTGTAGTGATTGTTGAAAACGGTGAATCTGGAAGTGCAGTTGCAGCTCCAATCGCAAAAAAATTAATTGAAGAATATCAAAACGAGCAAAAAAATGAACAGACGAACCCCTCTTGATTATTCCATCAATAAGCCTCTATCAACGGATTACAACCCTCTGCAGTACATTGTTAAAGATATACCTCTGTTTATTTCTTTGATATTAATTTTGTCTTTTGGACTATTGATGCTTTACACCTCTAGCGGTCAATCTCTCGCGATGGTAAGCAGACAGTTTATTTATATATTGGGCGGGTTAGCTATTATGACTTTAGTCTCTCACCTAAAACCTGAGTCTTATAAAAATATTTTGATGCATTCTTATTGGTTGGGATTTTTAATGCTGATATACGTATTAATCAATCCTGCAGAAGGTTACTCCACAAGCCGTTGGATAGATTTAGGATTTTTTAGTTTTCAACCTTCAGAGATTTTGCGTCTGATACTGCCTTTATCATTAGTTGCATATTTATGTAGAAAGGAGTCTAAAATCAAATTCTCTGACTGGTTTTTAACAACCTTTGCAGCCCTACTTGTCTCGTATTTAATATTCGAACAGCCTGATTTAGGGACTTCTCTTATTGTGTTTACATCAGGGATGATCCCTATATTTCTAGCCGGATTACCTCTGAGGATTATAGCCTTCTATCTATTGGTTATTGCTTTTATTTCCCCTTATGTTTGGTCAAATTTACTGGAATATCAAAAGCAGAGAATTCTTACCTATTTTGATTCCAATGTTGATCCTTTGAGCGATGGATGGAATATTGCTCAGTCGCAAACTGCTATTGGTTCAGGTGGTTTTTTTGGTAAGGGCTACTTGCAGGGTACCCAGAGCCAATTGAACTTTATTCCAGAAAGTCACTCTGATTTTATATTTTCTGTAATTGGGGAGGAGCTTGGACTATTAGGCATTGCCTTTCTTTTTGTTGTTTATAGCTTTATCTTATGGAGGGTTTTTAAAATTGGTTTAATGGCTCAATCAACCTTTGAAAGGCTAGCCTGCTGCTCCTTGGGCTTTATTTTTTTATTATTTATATTGATCAATGTTTCCATGGTGATAGGAATAATTCCTGTGGTTGGTGTTCCTCTACCTTTAATAAGTCAAGGAGGAACTTCTATAGTCGTGCATTTACTGGCATTTGGAGTTATTCTTTCAAGTAAGAGACCACAACTATGAATCAAATAAAATCAAAACTTGTTTTCTTATTAGTTATCTTTTTTGTACAGAGTATTCACTCAGATTACTTAGCCAGAGAAGAGGTCTCTGATTTCATAGACTATATGAATACGAAACATGATTTTGACAGGGATCTTCTAAACAACCTGCTTGGAGAAGCTAATCACCAAGAAAGAGTGATAAGGATAATGAATAAACAACCCGAAGGGACCATGACTTGGGAGCGTTATAAAAGCATCATGGTTAACGAATCGAGAATCTCTGCTGGTGAAGTTTTTATTGAGCAGCATAAAAGTGATCTGCTAAGAGCAGAGTCTGTTTACGGTGTACCTGCTGAAATTATTGCTTCAATCATAGGAATTGAAACAAGATATGGAAGGATAAAAGGTAACATTCGAGTTATTGATTCTTTAGCTACACTAGCATTTGATTACCCTAGAAGATCAAAATTTTTTAAAACTCAATTAGAAGAGTTTTTATTATTAAGCCGGGAAGAAAACCTACCGCCTGATCAGATTGTTGGATCTATTGCTGGAGCAATGGGTTACGGTCAATTTATGCCTGATAGCTATAGAAATTATGCTGTTGATTTTGACAATGACGGCACAAGAGATATTCTCAATAATCCTGTTGATGCTATTGGTAGTGTTGCCAATTTTCTAAGCAAAAAAGGAAAGTGGAAACCTAATACACCTATAGCTATAAGAGCAATAGCCATTGATCAAGATGAAGCTATTAAATCTTCTTTTAAACCTTATATGACTAGCATAGAGCTCGATAAGTTAGGATTGCAATCCACTGAGTCTATTCCAGGAAATTTAAAATTTGTCCCCATATCACTAGACTTGAATGAAGGTTATGAATATTGGCTAGGGTTTGATAATTATCAATCAATCTCCAGATACAATCGTAGTAAACTTTATGTCATGGCAGTATTTGAATTTAGCAAAGCATTATCAGAATTCTTTTAATATGAAAAAACTAATAAATTTACTTATTTATATCCAATTTTTATTTACCTTTGCCGTTGCGCTTCCGGTACATTCTGAAGAAAGTTTCATTCCTAAACCTCCTTCTTTGAATGCAACGAATTACATATTAATGGATTCAGTCTCAGGAAGGATATTAGCTGAAAACGGTGCAGATGAAAGAATAGAGCCGGCGAGTATCACTAAAATAATGACTGGTTATGTAGCTGTAGATCAAGCAGCAAAAGGCTTTGTAAGTCTTGATGATGAAGTACTTATAAGTGAGAACTGTTGGAGAAAAGGGGGCTCTAAAATGTTCATAAGAGAGGGTACAAAAGTTCTTCTTTCTGACTTAATGAAAGGTATGGTAATTCAGTCAGGAAATGATGCTAGTTGCGCCATTGCTGAACATGTTGCTGTCTCCGAAGAAGGTTTCGTAGAGCTTATGGGTATGTATGTTAGAGAATTGGGCATGACTAATACCCAATTTAAAAATGTTACAGGATGGCCTGACCCTGAACATTATTCGACCGCAAGAGATCTAGCAAAGCTCACAAAAAGTCTTATAGATAAATTTCCTGATCACTATGCCCTTTATAAAGAAAAATACTTTACCTATAACGATATCAAACAGCGCAATAGAAACAGCCTTTTGTGGCAAGACGAATCTATAGATGGTGTAAAAACCGGGCATACTGAAAGTGCGGGCTATTGTTTAGTTTCCTCAGGGGTAAGAAATGATACTAGGTTAATCGCGGTAACTTTGAGAAGTTCAACTGAGAAATCAAGACTTACGGATAATAGAAGGCTCTTAGACTATGGCTTTAGGTACTATAGAACAAAGCAAGTGCTTGAAAGTGATACTGTTTTGATAAAAGAGCAGGTTTGGGGAGGGGAAGAAGAAACTGTTGACCTGTCTGCAATTCAAGACTTATACCTAACACTCTCTCCGAGGGATTTCCCAAGAATTGAATCAACTATTAAATTGAATGATTATCTCCAAGCTCCAATAGAAAAAGGACAGATTGTTGGAAAAGTAGAGCTTATGCTAGATGGAGATGCAGTAGCATCTATTGATGTCGTCTCTATGAAAGATATTCCTGCCTTAGGATTTTTTGGTAGGGCTTGGTCTAATATCAAGCTACTTACCTATCAGTTTTTAATGGAAGAATAAAATATTCCATGTGGGTATATTTAAATGGAAGCTATATAAAAGCTGAAGATGCAAAAATATCACCTCTAGATAGAAGTGCTACCTTTGGAGATGGAATATATGAGGTTATTCCCTCCTACGATCAAGAGCTTTTTTTATTCGAGGAACATTTTGAAAGATTAAAATCCTCTTTGCATAAAACCTTCATATCCTCTCCTCAGGAGTTAGAAGATCTAGAAAATATCTTAAAGCTTCTTCACAAAAAAAACCTTCATAAAAATCAATCCTTCTACATTCAAGTATCAAGAGGTGTTCAGGCTGTAAGGTCTCATGCGGCAGATAAGGATCTTCAATCCTCTTTATTCATAACTTCTCAAGAATTAGAACCAAATCCATATAAATCTCAACCTAACTTGAAAGGCTTAACTACAAGACTAGAAGAAGACATAAGATGGCAAAGATGCGATATCAAAACTACGGCATTAATTGGAAACATATTGTCTAGTCATAACCCAACTCTTAATCCAGTTGACGAGGTCATTTTTCATAAAGATGGTTTGATTAACGAAGGCTCCAAATCAAACTTATTCATTGTTAAAGAAGGAATTGTTTTTACACCTCCCTTAAGCAATATGATCCTCCCTGGAATAACTAGACAGTATCTTCTTGATAAGCTGCTGAGTGAGGGTATTAATGTTCTTGAGGAAGATATTGATATTCAAGAATTGTATTCAGCAGATGAAGTCTGGTTAACAAGCTCCACTAAGGAGGTACAGCCGATCTACTCAATAGATGACTTTATCTTGCCGTCTAAAGACCCTGAAGAGTCTTTATGGCACAGAGCTTTAGAATTTTTCTAAAATCTATAGATCAAGAGCTAGGTCTCTTATTGATTGCCATGGACTCTTGTTGGATAGACCCTTTATGGCCGTATCTATTTCAGCGACATCTTTAAGGGATTTTTTGATTTTAGCACTAGACAATGTCCTGGCTCTTTTTGAAAGAGAATCGAGATAGAACTTTGGACCCCAGATACTTTTAGTATTTCCTTCTTCGATGA
>Ga0208127_1001076_pt1 | contig 13829 bp, 14 predicted proteins | sample ETNtaG_6_FD_185751 | JGI IMG/M metagenome (GOLD analysis project Ga0208127, IMG submission 185751) | Marine microbial and viral communities from oxygen minimum zone, Eastern Pacific Ocean - ETNP201306SV45 (SPAdes) (version 2) | ecosystem: Environmental > Aquatic > Marine > Oceanic ...
CCGGATCATCACGAGCGGCAATGCAAGCCACAGCAGCAGGGTGTACAGACGCTGTGCCATGCAGATCCTTATCAGGATTCCTGTTTTGCTGCTTGAGCAAGCCAGTCTTTTGGCTGAAGGAAATTTTCTACAAGATCGGCTTCGGGACTGCCCGGCTCGGCTCGCCAGTCGTACCGCCAGGCAACATTAGGAGGTAAGGACATCAGGATCGACTCGATCCGACCGCCGCTTTGCAGGCCGAACAATGTTCCGCGGTCGTACACCAGGTTGAATTCCACGTAGCGACCCCGGCGGTAAAGTTGAAATTCGCGATGATGAGGAGCAAACGGGGTATCACGGTGCCGGGCGACAATCGGCAGATACGCCGGAAGGTAGTGATCGCCGATGCTGCGGGTAAGCGCGAACGCGTTCTCAAAACCCCCTTCACTGAAGTCGTCAAAAAAAAGGCCGCCGATGCCTCTTTGTTCGTTACGGTGACGAAGATGAAAATAGTCGTCGCAGGCAGCCTTGAATTGGGGATAAAGATCGCTGCCGAAGGGCGAACACGCCCCAAGCGCGGTTTGATGCCAGTGGACCGCATCGACTTCGTCACCATAGTACGGTGTCAGATCGAACCCTCCACCAAACCACCAAACCAGCCCGGACGGTGTGCTTGCACAAAAAAACCGCACGTTCATATGAGAGGTGGGGATAAATGGATTGTGTGGATGCACCACCAGGGAGACTCCCGTCGCCTGAAATGGGCTGCCCCCCAACTCTGGATGCCGTGATGAGGCAGCGGCGGGTAGCGCTGAGCCATACACGTGGGAAAAATTGACACCGCCCTGTTCAAACACCCGACCATTGCTCAGGATATGGGTTCGTCCTGACCCATTGTCCTGTTCCCATACGTCTTGACGAAAAGTCGCCCCGCCGTCTGTTTCCTCAAGCGAGGTGCAAATTCGTGACTGGAGGTCCCGCAGATACTCCGTGACCCTTTTTAATTCTTGGGATTGTTCCATTTTGGCAAAGCGAGAAATTTCGGATTCAGCCGCGAAGACAGCGCCCAGTCGCAGCATCTCTTATTGTGCTGGGCTGGGTTGCTGTCCCCACCCTTTCGTCCAGGATCAGGTCGAGCTCCGCGCCAAACTCGGCCAGCACGGCCTTGCTTGTGCGCAAGGGCGGTCGACCGGATCGATTGGCGCTGGTAGATACCAGCGCCATGCCGCTGTCGCGACACAATTGCCGTACCAGAGGAAATGCCGTTACCCGCACAGCAATAGAGGTGTGATTTCCCTTGAGCCAAGGGGCGGCCCCGGCAGAAGCAGGCAGTAACCAGGTGTAAGGGCCGGGCCAGGAGGCTGCTGCTTTCGCCAGCAGTTCCGGTTGTTCCTGGTCGATGAGTTTGCGTAGCCTCTCGGTTTGGTCGGCAATAACAATCAAACCCTGTTCCCAGGGGCGTTCTTTCATCGCCAGGATTCTTCTTACCGCAGTTTCATTGGCGGGATCACAGCCGAGTCCGAAACAGTATTCGGTAGGGTAGGCGATTACCCCGCCTTGCTTAAGGCAATGTGCCGCGGCGGCCAGATCTTTGGTCAGGCGCTCGGCGATGGGAGTGGCACCCACATCGCCGGCTTTTGCTCTGGCATGGTTCGCGCACCCAGTTGCGGTTGAGTTCTCAGTCATTCAGAGCTCGCCAACCGATATCCGGCCGCCAGTCGGCACCCTTCCAGCCAATCTCACTGACTGCGCTGTAGGCGGCGCGCTGTGCCGCGCCGACGGTTTCGCCGAGCGCGGTAACACAAAGGACCCGACCTCCGTCCGTGACGACCTCTCCCGCCTCCCATCGTGTTCCGGCATGGAAGACTTTGACGGCATCGGATCGGAGTTGATCAAGGCCTCGGATCGTGTCACCGCGCGGATAGTCTCCCGGATAGCCGTCTGCCACCATCACCACACCCAGAGCAAAGCGCGTATCCCAGTCGATATCGAATTGGGACAGACGGCCGCTCAGTGCTGCCTGACACAGCGCGGCAAGATCTGACTGCATGCGCATGAGAATCGGTTGGGTCTCCGGATCTCCAAAACGGCAGTTGTATTCAAGCACCCTCGGGTTGCCGTGACGATCGATCATCAGTCCCGCATAGAGGAAGCCGAGATACGGCATGCCCTCCTTGACGAGGCCCTGAACCGTAGGGTGAATCACTTCATCCATGATGCGTTGGTGCAGTTTCGCATCAACACGGGGCGCGGGCGAATAAGCGCCCATCCCTCCGGTATTGGGGCCCCGGTCTCCGGCCTCCCGTGCTTTATGATCCTGCGAGGTGGCAAGGGCCACCACATCGGTTCCGGATGCCACGCAGATAAAACTGATCTCCTCACCTTCGAGAAATTCCTCGATGACCAAGCGTCGTCCTGCCCCACCGAAGCGTTGATCAACGAGAATTTCGTCCACTGCAGCCAGCGCCTCCTGATGGTTGGTCGCGATGATGACGCCCTTGCCGGCTGCGAGTCCGTCTGCCTTAAGCACCAGGGGGAGATCGTGACCTTCAATATATTGACGCGCGGCATCTGGGTCTGTGAATGCCTGCCAGGCTGCGGTGGGGATGGCATGACGATCAAGGAAAGCCTTGGTGAAGCTCTTGGAGCCCTCGAGCTGGGCGGGCCCCGCCCGGGGTCCGAAGCAGGCGAGGCCCGCCTCCTCGAAGCGGTCGACAATACCGTCTACCAGCGGGGCTTCAGGACCCACCACCGTCAGATCAACCCGGTGCGTTTGGGCAGCTTGGATCAGCCCATCGGTATCGTCAGCGGCGATCGGCAGATTCTCAACCCCTGGCTCCAGTGATGTACCGGCGTTGCCGGGCGCGACGAAGACCCGCTCCACCTGGGGCGAGGCTGACAGTTTCCAGGCCAGTGCGTGCTCGCGACCACCGTTGCCGATGACAAGAACCCGCATCATCAGTGACGGAAGTGGCGCATACCGGTGAAGACCATCGCGATGTCGTGATCGTTTGCGGCTGCGATGACTTCTTCATCCCGCTGCGACCCCCCAGGTTGGATGACGGCCCGAATCCCGGCTTGCGCGGCGGCATCGATGCCGTCGCGAAAAGGAAAGAAGGCATCTGATGCCATTACTGATCCTGCGACTTCGAGTTGCTCGTCCGCTGCCTTGATGCCTGCAATCCGCGCGGAATAGACGCGGCTCATCTGTCCTGCACCGACCCCGATGGTTCGCTGCGCTTTCGCATAGACGATGGCATTGGATTTGACGAATTTCGCGACCTTCCAGGCAAACCGCAGGTCTTCGAGTTCCATTTCGGTGGGGGCACGGTCGGAGACCACCTTAAGCCCTTGTGCGCCGATACGTCCGAGGTCCTGATCCTGGACCAACAGGCCTCCGCCTACCCGTTTAAAGTTATGCTGGGCGAAGGCGTCAGGATGAATCTCGCCGAGCTCCAGTGCACGGATGTTCGGTTTGTTTGCCAGGGCGGCTTTTGCCGTGTCGGTGAATGCTGGCGCCAGCATAACCTCGACAAATTGCCGTTCGAGGATCTCGCTGACCGTGTCACCGTCTAGTGGCGTGTTAAAGGCAATAATGCCTCCAAAAGCAGACGTGGGGTCCGTAGCGTACGCAGCCTCATAAGCATTCAGTGTGTTGTCAGCGACCGCAACCCCACAGGGGTTAGCGTGCTTGACGATAACGCAGGCAGTTTGGCCGAATGCACTGACACACTCAAGCGCGGCATCTGCATCGGCAACGTTGTTGAAGGAAAGCTCTTTTCCCTGGAGCATACGGGCGCATGCCAGGGTGCCTTTAGCCGGTGCGATGTCATGATAAAAGGCGGCGCCCTGGTGGGGGTTCTCGCCGTAGCGCATGGTCTGATGCTTGCGGAACTGGAGATTGAGCGTTGCAGGCAGGCCATCGTCGGCGTCGGTGGTCAGGTAGTTTGAAATCATGCCGTCATAACGGGCGGTGTGACTGAACGCTTTGGCAGCCAGCCGCGCGCGCGTCGATCCCGCCACGCCCTGGTGCGATTCAATTTCCCTCGCGACCGGATCATAGTCCTCAGCATCGACCAGTACAGTCACGGCTGCATGGTTTTTCGCTGCTGCCCGCAACATGGCTGGGCCGCCGATATCAATGTTTTCGATGGCTTCCTCGCGTGTGCAGTCGGCGCGGGCAACCGTCTGCGCGAAGGGGTAGAGATTCACGACCACGAGATCAATAGGCGGAATACCGTACTCCTCCATCTGCTCGTCATCCGTACCGCGTCGACCGAGCAATCCCGCGTGGATCCGCGGGTGCAGCGTTTTTATCCGCCCGTCCATCATTTCTGGAAAACCGGTGTACTCAGAGACCTCCACGACCCGCACGCCATGATCGCGCAGCAGAGCCGCGGTGCCGCCGGTGGAAAGAATCTCCACTTGTGCCTGCATCAACCGCCGCGCCAGTTCGACGATACCGGTCTTGTTTGAGACGCTGATAAGAGCGCGGCGGACGGGCATGCAGTCGTGGTTACTCATTCGAACGGCTTCCTTGGCAGTGAGTCAAAGCGGCTTTAGGGTGGTTGCGGTTAACGGGCAAGAGTCGGTCCAGGTGATAGCGGGATTCATTTTAGTCCGTAAAGCGAGAGTTTTTTTCTCAGCGTATTGCGATTAATGCCCAGCATCCGAGCGGCTCGCAACTGATTTCCCTGAGCACGCTGCATGACCGCTTCCAGGAGCGGTTTTTCGACTTCGGCGATGACCATGGCGTGCAGGTTCTGGCTGTCGGTGTCTCCCAATTCAGAGAAGTAATGGTCAAGCGAATGCGCGACACAAGCCCTAAGCGGCGGCGGCTTTTCAGGCATGACCGGGCTCTTGGGCAGCGACTCTTTCAAAAAAGCCCTCTACCCAGTTGATCTGCGCCACGGGATCGATGGTTTCGCTGCAGCGCCGGTCGAGGAGATGTTTTGCATTCAATTTTTCAGCGTACCACTGAACGTGCTTTCGCGCGATGCGGACACCCTGCCCCTCGCCATAAAACCCGTAGAGCGCCTCGAGGTGATCCAATACGGTCCTGCATTTATCGGCCAGCACGGGATCTCCGGGATCACGGCGGTGATCCAAACTGTTGGCAATCCGTCCAAGCAGCCAGGGCTGCCCCTGGGCCGCCCGTCCAACCATCACAGCGTCGGCGCCGGTGGTGCGCAGTACCTGCAGCGCGGTGTCTGGGGAGTCGATGTCGCCATTGGCGATAACCGGGATGGAGACGGACGATTTCACCTTCGCAATGGTTTCGTAGTCGATGGGACCGTGGTAACGGCACTCTCGGCTGCGGCCATGCACACTGAGCGCCTGGATACCTGCTTCCTCCGCCATTTTGGCAATAGCGGGAGCGTTCTTGGATTGGCGGTCCCATCCTGTCCGCATCTTCAGGGTAACAGGTACGGTGGAGGCTGCCACCACCGCCTCAAGGATTCGGCGCACGAGTGGCTCATCACGCATCAGTGCGGAACCGACCAGTCGTTTGCAGACCTTTTTGGTGGGGCAACCAAGATTGATATCGATAATGTCAGCCCCTTTGGCGATATTGAACCGGGCGGCATCCGCCATCTGCTCGGGGTCAGCGCCCAACAGCTGCACGCTGACCGGTCCCGCCTCGCCATCGTGATTTGTACGCTGGCGGGATTTGCGTGACTCACGAAGTTCGGGAGATGCACTGACCATTTCGCTGACGGCGAGCGCCGCACCGAAATGCCGTGCCAGCGCCCGGTAAGGCTGGTCACTGACTCCCGCCATGGGAGCGGCAATCACCCTGCCCTTGAGTGCAAGGTGGCCTATCTGCAAAGAGGCGTCAGTATTCTTGCTTGCGGCGGTTTCGGTCATATCAGAGCCGCACGGTTCTTGCGGCTGCACCGCTGATGGCGGCATCCGCCTCGGCCAGCATCAGCGTGACGATCGTGTTCCGGCCGTTCTGAAGTTTGCCTGTCGCCTCGGTGACACCGAACTCGCGGGGCAGATACGTCCGACGCCCGATGATTTCACCGGCAGCGCTGTTCAATGTGACTTCAAGGGCGGGATAGTCCTGCAGCGTGTCGCTATGGTTCATAAGGTGAACTCGCAGGACCAGCGCGTCGGGCCGGTGCCGATGAAGAGCCAGCTCGCTGTGCACCACGCTGACTTCGGGTCCGTCGGTCGGAGCCGGCAGTTGGCACGCAGTGTAGCGGCACAGGAGTGCCACCGCCGGCCGCACAGCATCGACGCTGGCCACCGCTTCCAGCAGAGGGAACCGGACTTGAGCAAAAAGGATAAGGATTGCCAGCACGACACCGGCAAACGGTAAGCCCCAGGCGTTGCGGACAGCCCGTTGTGACTGGCGCGCCTGTGAAGGCGCCAAACCTACCGGTCCCTGCGCGTCGTTGTCGTCAACGAAGAGCACAGGCTCCCTGCGCCCTGTGAGCCCGTTCGATGGTTGCTGATGGCCATGCGGTTCATCGCCGTTGCGAAGGGCGCTCGCAGCTGAATCGCCGTAGGAGTCGGGCTCGAACTCGGGGAGGACGGGTTCGGGACTCGCCGGCACGAACTGAGTCAGCCGGGCAGGATTCGGAATCTGGTCTACCAGGCTCCAGGCAGCGTTAAATGTCGCGCCGCACTCGGAACAGCTTAAAAGGCCGCTTTGGGTTTTCAAGGCTTCCGGCGTGACGGTTTGAATAGCCTCGCAAGCGGAGCAGCGAGTCTGAAACAGGGCGGGTGCGACAGTAGCCATCGGTAGAACTCAACTTGCGATACGGGATCCGCAAAGGCAGGCCCACTCTTCGCGGTACGTCGAGGTGAGATTGTACTGTGCAAAGGACGAGCACACCCGATCAACCTGCGCAGCGAGAATGCCGCTGAGAATCAGAACGCCCTGAGGTTTGAGATGCTGTTGCAAAGTGGCCGCGAGTTCCATGATCGTACCAGCGAGAATGTTGGCCACGACAAGGTCAAACTGCGCATCGTCACTCAAGGCATCAGGTGTGCAAAGGTCCAACGCGTCGGCTACGCCGTTGAGCAAGGCGTTCTCGCGACTGGCCACCATGGCTTTGGGATCAAGGTCCACCCCGGTGGCTGACCCCGCGCCAAGCTGCAATGCCGCAATCGCCAGCACGCCGGAGCCGCAACCCCAGTCCAGCACTTTGCTCCCCTCCAGGTTATGGCGCTCGATTTGCTGCAGGCAAAGTTGCGTGGTCGCGTGCGTGCCTGTGCCAAAAGCAAGCCCCGGCGTGATCGTGACTTGTATCTGATTGGCGGAATCAGGCAGTGGATCCCAGGGGGGACATACCCAGAGCCGCTCACTGATCTGAACCGGGGCAAAGGATGTCCGTCCGGAAAGTTCCCAGTCCTGATCGGCTACCGAATCGATACGCAGTGCAGCTTCGTTTCCCGCCACAGCCACAAGAGGCCCCTCAATACTTGCCATGTCTGTGTCCGGAGTGAACAGTCCTGATACGGACTGCAAGGCCCAACGGGGTTTGTCGGGCAGGGCTGCATCAAATTGCGGAGAGTCTCCCGCATCCATTCGGGTGATGGCCAGAGCGCCAAGCACTTCCAGGGTCTCCTCGACCCGGTCCGCGGCATCCAGGGCGACAGTGGCGGAGATGCGCCACCAGTGGCTCTGGCCCTCGCCTTCGGTCATTGAGCTTGAGCGTCGCCGTGGGTCAACTCGAAAGTTGACGTTCGAGATAGTGGATATCCAGGGGTTGCTGCCGAAAAGCGGCGTCATCGACGATCTGCTGCTGGAGCGCGATGTTGGTATCAATTCCATCGACGACCATCTCGCGCAGCGCGCCGCTCATCCGCTGCAGCGCCTGTTCCCGATCCTCACCAAAGGTGATGACCTTTGCAATCAGCGAGTCGTAATAGGGGGGCACCCGATAATTGTTGAAGATATGAGAGTCCACCCGCACCCCCGGACCCCCCGGTTGGTGATATCGGGTGATGGTTCCCGGTGACGGCATGAATGTCGTTGCGTTTTCCGCGTTGATCCGACACTCCACTGCGTGCCCCTGCAGCCGGATATCTTTCTGAGTCACGCTCAAGGGTTCGCCCGCGGCAATCTTGATCTGCTCACGCACGATGTCGATGCCAGTGATGGCTTCGGTAATTGGGTGCTCCACCTGAAGACGGGTGTTCATCTCGATAAAGAAGAACTCCCCGTTCTCATAAAGAAATTCAAAGGTTCCCGCTCCCCGGTATCCAATCTGCCGACAGGCGTTGGCGCAGCGCTCACCCATTTCCGCGCGCAAGGCATCCGTGATTCCCGGGGCCGGCGCTTCTTCCAATACTTTCTGGTGGCGTCTTTGCATGGAGCAGTCCCGGTCGCCCAGAATCACCACTTCTCCCTGGGTGTCCGCAAGCACCTGAAACTCCACGTGTCGGGGCTTCTCGAGATAGCGTTCCATGTATACGGTGTCGTTGCCGAAGGCCGCCTGCGCTTCGCTGCGAGTCAATTGCCAGGCGTTAAGCAGGGCGGCTTCTGTATGCACTACGCGCATACCTTTACCCCCTCCGCCGGCGGTCGCCTTGATGATGATCGGATACCCGATATCGGAGGCCATACGCATGATCTCGTCTGCATCATCCGGTAGCGGGCCATTGGAGCCGGGGACACAGGGCACACCGGCCTGCATCATGGCATCAATCGCGGAGATTTTGTCGCCCATGAGACGAATCGTTTCGGCGGCCGGGCCGACAAATATGAAGCCGCTTTGCTCGACGCGTTCTGCGAAGTCGGCATTTTCGGCAAGAAACCCGTAGCCTGGATGAATCGCGGTAGCATCCGTGACTTCTGCAGCAGCAATCACAGCAGGAATGTTGAGATAACTGCCCGCGGCTGCCGGGGGGCCGATGCAGACCGACTCCGAGGCAAGTCGCACGTATTTGGTGTCGGCATCCGCCTCCGAATGCAGCGCTACCGTGCGGATGCCCAACTCTCCACAGGCTCTCAGAATCCGCAGCGCGATTTCGCCGCGGTTTGCAATGACGAGTTTATCGATCATCAGGAATGCGTCAGCCGCCGTCTTCCTCGATCACAAACAGCGTTTCCCCATATTCCACCGGATCGCCGCTGCTCTTCAGGATTTTCTTGACCACGCCGCTCACCTCCGCGTCTACCTGATTGAAAATTTTCATCGCTTCAATCATGCATAGCGTGTCGCCCACGCTCACGCGGCTGCCGATTTCGACATAGGGTTTGGAATCCGGATTGGGTGAGGCGTAAAAGGTGCCAACCATGGGCGAATTTACCGTGCCTGCGGTGTCGAGTGTCTGCGTGACTTCCGGGGTGGGAGGGGGAGTCGCCGGTTGGGGAGCGTGAACAGGCGCGGCTTCGACAGGCACGCTGACAGGCGCCAGTGGTTGGCTCAGCAAGGGAGCGCCAGCGCCGGCGGAGGCAGCGCCTCGACTGAGGCGAATGGACTCCTCACCCTCGGTAATCTCAATCTCGCTTAACTGAGACTCCTCAAGCATTTCTATGAGCTTCTTGATTTTACGAATATCCATAATCTTGTAGTCAGTTGGAGTTGTTCCCAAACCCCAGTTGTTCAAGGGCGGCTTCCAGTGCCGTTCTGTAGCCGCGTGGGCCAAGGCCGCAGATAACGGCCTGCGCCAGGTCTGAGAAAAAAGAGCGGTGGCGGAAGGCTTCGCGTGCGTGAACGTTGGAGAGATGAACTTCAATGAAGGGCAGCCCAACCGCGGCAAAGGCATCGCGCAGCGCAACACTGGTATGGGTAAACGCTGCCGGATTGATCACAATAAACCGGGTGCCGTCGGTGCCGGCCTGCTGCACCCGGTCAACAAGTTCAGCCTCGCTGTTGGACTGCAGCGTGTCTAGCCGGGCGCCGGCCGAGGCGCATTGCTCAACGGCCGCATGATTGATCTCCTCAAGGGTGCAGGCACCGTAAATACCGGGTTCGCGGGTACCGAGAAGGTTCAGATTGGGGCCGTGAATGAGAAGAATATCGGGCATCGGCGTATTCTCGCATTTTATTGATTTTATGTCGAGATCAAGACATTTATCCCCAATTTCGATGAAATTAGATGTATTTTTATTTATTCAAGAATGCGGACGCACTTTTTTGGGTCAATACCTAGCGGAGTTCTGAAAGCCAAAGTTCGATATCTTTGCTGTGAAGTTCTCCGGTCTTGGTGAACCGCAGCCGCCCTGCCCTGTCGAACACCAGCGTAAAGGGCAGTTGTCCAGAGTTGCCATAGCGCGACATCAGGGAAAGAGCCTCATTTCGGTTTACGAGGGAGACATAGTTCATTCCCACCTCGTCCTCAAAACGAAGGACCGACTCAAGTTCGTCGACCGCAATACCGACTATCGCGAGTGATTCGCGATGCAGGGCCTGGGTCGCCATCAGCAGGGGAATTTCCCTGCGGCAGGGGGCACACCAGGTGGCCCAGAAGTTGATCAGGATATTTTGGCCAGCCAGTTGGTTAGAAGAGAAGGATTCGCCGCTGCTGGTCGGCAATGAAAACGGTGTGAGGGTGTTCAGGGCATCCGGCGCCGGTTCCGGTTGAGACACCAGAACACCAGCGGTAAAGAATCCTATTGACGCTGCGACTGCCCCGCCAAGCAGCCAGGCGAGCAGCCTGCGAACTGATACCACAGGACTTATTCGAGGTCGGTCAGAAGCGCAACCAGCGCATCGGCACCGACAAATCCGTAGCGGCGCTCTGTTTCGACTTCACGGCCGTCAGTATCGAAGAACAGAATTGCCGGAGGACCGAAAACGCCATAGCGCTTCTTGATGGCGGCGCCTTCTGGATCGTCTGGATCAGTCACGTCTACCTTCAGTGTCCGAAAGGACGCAAGTGCTGCGACGACATCGGGATCCTGAAAAGTGGTTCGTTCCATTCGCATGCAGTCGGTACACCAGTCTGCAGAAAAGTCGAGCATCACTTTTTGACCGGACTTCCCTGCCTGAGCAATCACCTTGTCCAGTGCTTCAAGAGAATCCACGTTTTCAAACTTTACCGAAGCGCTTGGCCCGGGATTGCCCACGCTTGCAGTAAGACTACTTAAAGAAACCGGTGCCATGATGCTCCGGTTCCCGCTGAATCCGCCGATCATCGCCAGTACGCCCCAGATAAGGAGCACCGTACCCAGACCCTTGAAAAATATCTTCCATCCGGAGGCGTCGGTCGAAAGGCTCCGCCCCGCCCCCAGAAAGACGCCGGTGATAATGAAAAGGGCCGCCCATAACAGGAGTACGGGCACTGCAGGGATGGCACCCAGAAGATAGATGGCAACCCCCAGCAGCATCACGCCGAATGACTGCTTAACCCGCTCCATCCATGCGCCGCTGCTCGGAATCAGCCAGGTGGCGCCTGCGCCCGCGACAATCAGGATCAGGCCCATGCCGAGCGCCATGGATGACATCAGCGCGGCGCCGATCCAGGGATCTGCATTGAGGATCGCTATGCTGAGAACGGAAATAAGCAGTGGTGAAACGCAGGCGCCCACAATGAGAGCTGATGCCGCGCCGAGAATAAAGACCATCCAGATGGAGCCGCCAAGTCCCTGGCTGCCCGATGTGAGTCGGGATTGAATCGCCGAAGGCATCTGAATTTCGTAGAGACCGAACATGGATAGCGCCATTAGACCAAGGACGATGGCAATCGCCCCAATGGCCCAGATATTCTGAAAGTACGCCTGCAGCTGCTCGCCGGTTGCTCCCGCCACCGCACCAATCACTGCGTAGGTCGCAACTGTCCCGAGCACATAGACCACCGAGAGTGCGGTTGCCCTGCCCCGGCCGGCGCCCGACTGACCGACGATTGTTCCGAGCAGAATAGGAATGAGCGGCAGCACGCAGGGTGTAAAGCTGAGCAACAGTCCCGTACCAAACGCGGCACCGAGATAGCCCACTAGAGCCTGGGTTGAAACGGCTTCTTTTTTGGCTCGATCGGGGTTGTTGCGGGCTTCGCCCGAAGCGGGAAGGTTGGGATTCTCGCTGGCCGCCGCATCACTGATGATACTGGGGAGCGAGATTGAAAGAGTCTTCTTTGCCGGCGGATAGCAGATACCCTGCTCGGCGCAGCCCTGAAAATGGGCAATGAGCCTCACTTCGCTGGCGCCAGCGTCAGCAACGATGGGCAGCTCGGCCGTAAAGTCAGCCGGAAAAATCGTGACTTCACCGAAATAGGGATCCTGTTTACTAACCCCTGGCGGGAGGGCGTGCTCCTCCAGGGTGGCTCCGGCCAGCATCTCGAAACGGAGTTTGTCCCGATACAGGTAATAGCCTGGAGCGACGAAAAACTGCGCAATGAGCGTATCGCGCCTGTCGGACCTGGCCTCGAGGCGAAAAGCCTCCTCAGCGGCGAGAAATTCGGGTCCCGAGGCCGCGACCCCAAGCAGCTGCTGCAGATCCGTCACACTATTGACCGCGCTGCTTTGGCCGGCAGTCGTCTCGGGCAGGGTCAGCGCGACCGTATGGGCGATGGGTGCGTAACAGACGCCAACAGGGTCGTTACAGCCCTGTCCGCGCGCGGTGAGTTGTAATTGCCCTGAATCTGGTGCGCTGCGGGAAAGGTTCAGGATGATTCTGGCCGAGCCCTCCAGTATCTGTACGTCTCCGAAAAACTCATCCTGTTTGGTCCGCGCCGGCGGATAGCTGATATCCGAGATTGTGATGCCCGCCGGATCGCTGTCAAAACTGAATTTGTCGAGGTACATGTAATACCCCGGCGCAATATTCCAGGTCACCGCAACTTTTTCGGGCGAGATGACCTGCGCAGAAAAAGCAAACGCCTGGTCAGGTTCGAGCAGGTCTTCACTGTCCTGGGCCCCTAGCGGGGTTGTGGCTGCGCCAATCACAAGCCCGCACAGCACAAGCCATCGTGCGAAGGATGATTTAAACCGATCCGCAGCCGAAAACAGGAAAGACTTTTGCTTCATGGTTAGTGAGGAAAATGTTGCTTGGCGAGGACGAAATGATGCGGGTGAGGGGTTATTTTCGCACGTTCTTCCCGGGGCAGCGTGCAGAGCACGGCAGCCGCGCTTCGGACAGGGTTGCCGGGACATTCGGTAGAATGCGCCCCCCGATTCGTCGCCTTTGCTTATTGCTGATCAATGCCGCTGCTCTTCCTGACATTCTTGGTGGTCCCACTGCTGGAGATCTACCTCCTGATTGAGATAGGCAGCGTCATCGGCGCAGTTTGGACGGTCGCTGGCGTGGTTGGAACCGCGGTCGTAGGGGCGGCGCTGGTGCGCCGGCAGGGCCTCGCCGCGCTCGGCCGCTTTCGCTCGGCAACCGAGGCCGGAGAGTTGCCCGCAATAACGATAATCGAAGGCCTGGCGCTGCTCGTCGCTGGAGCTTTGCTGCTGACGCCGGGGTTTTTTACCGACGCGATCGGGTTTGTCCTCCTGACGCCGCCGCTGCGCCAGATTTTGATCAGGCGTTGGTTTTCCGGCCGGATAGAGGGCATGGGAAGCGCGACCCAGCGCAAACGTGATTCTGGCGTCGTTGAGGGCGAATTTCGGCGCCTCGACGACTGATTTTCCCCGCAAGTCTTGACTTTCCTTAGATAAGCCCTATTATTAGCACTCAAATAAGGTGAGTGCTAACCTATGTTGGACTCACAAAATCCCTCCATTACTCAAATCCTTAGGAGATAAAGTAGATGAATATTCGACCGCTGCACGACCGTATTGTGGTGCGACGCCTCGACGAAGAGCGCACCAGCGCCGGCGGAATCGTCATTCCTGATTCAGCCACCGAAAAGCCCATGACGGGCGAGGTGCTGGCTGTCGGTAACGGCAAGCGTCAGGACAATGGCGAGCGTATGACCCCCGACGTCAGTGTCGGTGACAAGGTGCTTTT
>Ga0208127_1001079_pt1 | contig 13817 bp, 17 predicted proteins | sample ETNtaG_6_FD_185751 | JGI IMG/M metagenome (GOLD analysis project Ga0208127, IMG submission 185751) | Marine microbial and viral communities from oxygen minimum zone, Eastern Pacific Ocean - ETNP201306SV45 (SPAdes) (version 2) | ecosystem: Environmental > Aquatic > Marine > Oceanic ...
GGGTGCGGTAGACCTTTATGTTGGTGGTAGCGAACACGCAACAGGTCATTTGTTATATGCTCGTTTTTGGCAGAAAGTTCTTTTTGATTTGGGTCATGTAAGCGTAGAGGAATTTGCAAAAAAACTGATCAATCAGGGAATGATTTTGGGGAATAGCGCTTTTATTTATCGAAAATCAGGGACACAAACTTTTTTATCTAAAGGATTGGTGAACGACAAAAATGTAGAACCCATTCATATAGATATTTCATTAGTTGACTCCAATGATGCAGTTGATTTAAACGCCTTAAAACAATGGCAACCCCATTTTCAAGATGCCATTTTCGAGACGGAAGATGGAGCATTTTTTGCCAAACGCGAGGTAGAAAAAATGTCCAAATCCAAATACAATGTGGTCAATCCAGATGACATTTGTAAGACCTATGGCGCAGACACCATGCGTATGTATGAAATGTTTTTGGGTCCTATTGAACAAGCCAAACCTTGGAATACTGCCGGAATTACGGGGGTTTTTGGATTTGTCAATAAATTCTGGCGTTTATTTCACGATCAAAACACATTTTTGATCAGTGAAGATCAAGCATCCAAAGAAGCACTCAAAGTGCTGCATGGAACCATTGAAAAAGTCACTCATGATATAGAACAACTATCTCTAAATACTGCTGTAAGTGCGTTTATGATTTGTGTCAATGAGCTTACGCGTCTTGGCTGTAACGAGCGTGAGGTGTTGGAGCCTTTAACTGTTTTGTTATCCCCATTTGCACCTCATGTCTGTGAAGAGATTTGGAGTTTATTAGGTCACAAAAGTTCTGTTGTGGAAGCTCCATTCCCAAAAGCTGTTCAGGAATATTTAAAAGAGACAACCAAGACCTATCCTATCAGTTTTAATGGCAAAGTTAGGTTTACAATAGACATTGATGTGTCGGCAGATTCTAAAACGATTGAAGAAATTGTTTTAGCGGATGATCGAACTCACGACCAGCTTGGAGGAAAAACCATAAGAAAAGTCATTGTTGTTCCCAACAAAATTGTAAACGTGGTATGTTGAGCATCAATTCAGATGAGATTGTTGGACTTATTGCGGCTTTTTTGACCACCATTTCCTTTTTACCACAAGCCATCAAGGTGTATCGTCACAAAGCTGCTGACGGTTTGTCATTGACCATGTATTTGATTATGTTTTTCGGAGTTTGTATGTGGCTATATTATGGTATTCGAATACAAAGTCTGTCGGTAATTGTCGCCAACACGGTTACGGCAGCAATGCAAATCTTTATTATCTTTAATATCTTAAAAAAACAAAGATGATTGGCAAGATTTTTGCTGATGTACTGAAAAAATTGAACTGATTATGTGGGGAGAATATTATCTTATTGCTTTTGTTTTTTTAATCATTAGCATGGTTGTAAGCACACGGCTGAAAAACAAATTCAAAAAATATTCTAAGATGTCATTGCGCAATGGGATGAGTGGTGCAGAGATCGCAGAAAAAATGCTTTCAGACCATGGGATTCGCAATGTCAAAGTAGTTTCGACCCGCGGAATGTTAACCGATCACTACAATCCAATTAAACGGACTGTTAATCTAAGTGAGGATGTATATAATGCCCGTAATGCGGCAGCGGCAGCTGTAGCTGCTCACGAGTGTGGACATGCAGTACAACATGCGCAAGGCTATGAATGGCTTCAGATGAGATCTGCGCTCGTTCCAGTGGTGAGTGTGGCCTCTAATATTTCAATATGGATTATATTTATTGGATTAGTACTTACAGGTTCTGGCTTAGGGTATCCCATTGCAGTTGCGGGTGTAGTCATGTTTGGGCTTGGAACTTTATTTAGTTTCATAACCCTTCCGGTAGAATACGATGCAAGCAAGAGAGCTTTGGTTTGGCTTCAACGTAAAAACATAGTTTCTAGAGAAGAGTACAAAGCTTCAGAAGATGCGCTCAAGTGGGCGGCAAGAACTTATGTGGTTGCAGCTATTGGCTCTTTGGCCACTTTGGCCTATTTTGCATTTAAGGTTGCAGCTCAAAGACGATAATTATAAACTGATTTGCCTATCTATTTGTTGATTTAGACAGATGTATGTTTCGGTCCTTGAAATTCCAGCAATTGTTTGTACCTGTTTACTCAATAACTCCATCAAATGGTGGTTGTCTTTGCATTTGATTTTAATCAAAACACTCCAGTTTCCGGTGGTATAATAACACTCAGTAATTTCTGGAATTTTTTTCAATTTGTTTACCGCATTGGCATTGTGGGCTGCTTTGTCCAAGTAGATCCCAACAAAAGCAGTTGTTGTATATCCAAGGGCTTCTGTATTGATTTCAATGCGACTGCCAGTAATCACACCAGCATCTTCAAGCTTTTTTATTCGCTGATGAACAGCCGCACCAGAAATAGGAATTTTCCTTCCAATTTCCATAATTGATCTTCGGGCATTCTCGGAGAGAAACTGAATGATTTTCTTGTCTGTTTCGTCAAGAACAATGTTTTGATTGATACGTTTCATGATGATTTAGATTAGAGCTTTCATTCAAAAGTACGACATTAGCGTGTATTTTTAAACCAATCAATATGAAAAACAAAAACCTCATCATTACAGCATGCACTCTAGCAGTCTTGGGTGTTGTTTTAGGTGCTTTTGCAGCGCATATACTTGAAAAGCGTCTCACTATTGATGAGTTAACTTCCTTTCAGACAGGAGTGAGGTATCAAATTTATCATGCATTTGCTCTATTGATTTTGGCTGTTTTGCCTCTAAAAAAAACAAGTTTACCCGCACGATTTTTTGTTGGGGGTACAGTTCTTTTTTCAGGTTCAATTTATTTACTGACACTCGATCGATTGATGGGGGTGGACCTGAGTTATTTGGGGTGGGTAACCCCCGTTGGAGGTTTGGTTTTAATAACAGCGTGGCTGTTGCTTATTAAAATCGCCTTTAAAGCTTAACGCTTGTTTGCCAGAGCAATATACTCATCCAAAGCTTTCGTCATCGAAGGAGATTTCGGTGTTGGAGCCAAAATATCAATGCGTAAGCCAGCTTGTTCGGCAGCTTTTACGGTAGTATTTCCAAAAACAGCTATTCTTGTGTTGTTCTGTTTAAAATCAGGAAAATTTTGAAATAGCGATTCAATCCCTGACGGACTAAAAAACACCAAAATATCGTAATAAACATCTCTTAGGTCCGACAGGTCGCTGATTACAGTTTTGTAAAAAATACCTTGCGTCCAATTGATGCCTAATTTATTGAGTTTTTCAGGCACGACTGCTTTGACAGCATCAGAGCATGGTAAAAGATAGTTTTCGTTTTTGTATTTGCCAATCAATTCGATGATGTCGTCAAATGTTCGGTTACCTACATAAATTTTTCTCTTGCGGTAAACCACATATTTTTGGAGATAGAAAGCAACGGCTTCTGACTGACAAAAATATTTAAGCGTACTGGGAATGGGATATCTCATTTCCTCAGCCAACCTGAAGAAATGGTCGACAGCATTTCGGCTGGTCAGAATAATGGCCGTAAATTTACTTAAGTCTATTTTTTGTTGTCTTACTTCGCGAGCAGGAACACTTTCGACATGAATAAATGGTCTAAAATCTATAGCAACCTTTCGTTTTTCAATAAGTTGGCCGTAAGGAGAGTTTTCAACAGCAGGCTCAGGTTGTGAAACAAGAATCGTTTTAACTTTCATATGGGACTTTAAATTTAAACCTTCAGGTATTTAACGATCAGCCATAAAGGGGCGATTTCGAAGGTGCAAATATACAAAATAAAATAGACTAAATGGGTTTGAATCAGTCTAAAAAATGGTTTAACAAAACGTTGGTAATTCCATAAAAAAAGAATGGAGTAAATAATCATAATTACTATCCAATGTGAGCCCGATTGACCAAAGGCAAATACTCCGATTACGAATAACACAGATAAGACAAAGGATAACTTTGCCTTAAAGACGGACCTTCTTAATTGTATGTGTAGCATCCATAGTTCAGAGTCAAACCCCAATCCTACACCCCATTCTAGCAAGGCTCGAATTAGGCAATAAGATGCCCATGCACCAAGTATGGTTGGGTAATTTAGCCAGGTCTGTCCACCATAACCCCAATAGATCAGTAGAGAGTAAGTGAATGCAGAAAACACCAGTCCACGATATACAAAGACAAGTACATCTTCTATTTTTAAAGATCTTAACTTTGTTCTGGATGATTTTGTAACAAAAGAATCATTTTTCCAAAAAACAGTTAGGCGATAGAACGAATCAGGGTTGAGATGTTTGACAAGCGCCAAAATCAGCACAAAACCAAAAAAAAGTCCAACCTCCCAAGTAAGGTGTTGATTTTCTCGTATAATCGCTTCGTACATGCCGCAAAATTATAAAATGCAATCTATAGCACAGCATTTTTGAATTATATACTTTTGTGTAGATCTGATATGGACAAAAGCATAGTCATCATCCCGACGTATAATGAGGCAGATAATATAGCCTTAATGCTTGCATCGTTAATGCATTTGTGGGAATCACTTTCTGTATTGGTGGTCGATGACGCATCCCCTGATGGCACGGCAGATATTGTGATGGATTTGATAAAAGAATATCCTGATCGAATTTTTTTGGAAAATAGAAAAGAAAAAACAGGTTTAGGACCTGCCTACGTGCATGGGTTTCGTTGGGTTTTGGCAAGAGATTATGATTACATATTTGAAATGGATGCTGACTTTTCCCATAATCCTAAAGATTTAAAGAGCCTCTATACGATTCTCCACAAAGACCAATCAGATGTTGTTGTGGGTTCTCGCTATGTCAAAGGCATTCAGGTTATAAATTGGCCTCTGGGTCGAATATTACTTTCTTATTTTGCTTCTCTTTATGTGCGTCTTGTCACATCCTTACCTGTAAAAGATACTACAGCTGGTTTTGTTGGATATAAGTCCCAGGTGCTCCGATCCATCGATTTGGATCAGATACGTTTTTCGGGTTATGCTTTTCAAATAGAGATGAAATTTAAAGCCTGGAGGAAAGGTTTTCGATTGACCGAAATCCCTATTGTTTTTACAGATCGTATTCGTGGAGTCTCAAAAATGAATCGATCTATCATTAGCGAAGCAATTTTTGGTATAATTTTGATGAAAATAAAAAGTTGGTATGCCAAGTAAACCTAAAACCACCTTAATCCAAAATGCCCAAGTTGTGAATGAGGGTAACATAGCGCAATTAGATCTCTTATTAGAAAATGGTTTTATCGCTCAAGTTGCATCAAAAATTGACTCTCAAGCAGATCTTGTTATAGATGCCACAGGTAAATATTTATTACCAGGGTTGATTGATGATCAAGTTCATTTTAGAGAGCCTGGGCTTACCCACAAAGCGACTATAGAATCAGAGAGTCGGGCGGCCTTAGCAGGAGGGATTACCACTTTTTTTGAAATGCCAAACACTCAGCCCCAAACCACTTCACAAACGATGTTGGATGACAAATTAGATATAGCTCAGCGCACATCATGGGCAAACTACGGGTTTATGTTTGGAGGGACGAATGACAATTTGGACGCATTATTAGCAGTAGATGGTAAGCAAGTTCCTGGTATCAAATTATTTTTAGGTTCCTCTACTGGTAATATGTTGGTTGACAGCCCCGAGGTATTGAAAAAGATTTTTTCAAACACTAGTTTACCCATATCTGTTCATTGCGAAGACGAGCAAACTGTTAAGTCCAACCTGTCCAAACATATTGCTCAATATGGAGAAGACATCCCGATGGATTGCCATCCAATCATTAGGTCTGAAGATGCTTGCTACAAGTCTTCCTCCAACGCGATTGCATTGGCTAAAGAAACAGGTGCTCGATTGCATGTTTTTCATTTATCTACGGCCAAGGAAACGAGTTTGTTTGAAGCCAAGCCTCTAACGCAAAAAAAGATCACAGCAGAAGTTTGCATCCACCACCTTTGGTTTAGCGATGCAGATTATAAACACAAAGGCAGTCTTATAAAATGGAATCCAGCTGTTAAGACTAAAGCCGATCGTGAAGGGCTTTGGGCGGCTTTATTAGATGACCGAATCGACCTGATAGCTACCGACCACGCACCTCACACATTGGCAGAGAAGGAAAATTCTTATAACAACGCCCCTTCGGGTGGTCCGATGGTACAACATGCTCTTTCCGTATTGATGGAATGCCATTTGCAAGGTAAGATTTCGTTAGAAAAAGTGGTTGAAAAAATATGTCATAATCCCGCGCAGCTTTTCGACATAGACCGAAGAGGATATGTACGAGAGGGTTACTATGCGGATTTGGTATTAGTAGATTTAAATGCACCTTATACTGTAGCTAGCGACAACCTACACTACAAGTGTGGATGGTCCCCCTTAGAGGGTGAAACATTTCAAGCACAAGTGACCCATACATTTGTCAATGGACACTTAGCCTATGAAAACGGACAATTTTCTAATCAAAAAGCCTCAATGGCAGTAGCCTTCAAAAGATGAAAAATTTTTTAATTATTGTTGCTTTATTTTTGGCTTCATGCAGTTCCAACAAAGTAGAAAAACCTGATAATCTTATTTCTGAACAAAAAATGGTTGAGGTTCTTTATGAGTTATCACTCATCAACGCGAGCCGTAATTTTCGCCCTGTTGGTCAAAAAGAATCTATCAAGATGAATTCCTCATTTTTCGACTACCATGGAATAGATAGTTTACAGTTTTCGGTTAGTAATGCTTACTATGCTGCCCGACCCAAGCTTTACCTCAAGATTGTTGAACAGGCAGAAGAAATGTTAGAAAATCAAAAAGACAGCTTGGTGGAAGTTAAAGAAGTTCAAAAAATAGATTCCACAAAAGTGCCATTGCGTAATTCAAAAAAACCATCTAAAAACCTAGCCAAGTAAGTTTGCAGAGCTAAGTTTTTATAAGTCTTTTGTGATTGGTGCAGTAGCCTTTATATTTGTAATCAATATTTTTTCAATGACCAAAAATTTTGTTGATGAACTAAAATGGCGTGGTATGATCCACGACATGATGCCTGAAACCGACAAGGTCCTTTCAAAAGGCACTACTGCTGGCTATATAGGATTTGATCCAACGGCAGACTCCTTACACATTGGCAGCTTGGTTCAAATCATGATTTTAATGCATTTCCAAAGAGCTGGTCACAAGCCTATCGCACTGGTAGGTGGCGCAACTGGGATGATTGGTGACCCCTCCGGAAAGTCTGCTGAGCGTAACTTGTTGGACGGAGAAACTTTGAAAAAAAACGTTGCAGCATTAAAAACCCAATTGGGAAAATTTTTAGATTTTGACAGTAACAATGATAATGCTGCGGTTTTGGTCAATAACCACGACTGGATGTCTCGTTTTTCACTAATCGATTTTGCTCGTGATATTGGTAAGCACCTCACTGTAAATTATATGATGGCCAAAGACTCTGTAAAAAAACGATTAGGAGCCGAGTCGAAAGATGGAATGTCATTTACGGAGTTTACCTATCAGCTTATTCAGGGGTATGACTTCCTTCACCTTTATCAACACTATGATTGTGTTTTACAGATGGGCGGTAGTGATCAGTGGGGCAATATCACAACTGGTACAGAGCTGATTCGCCGAAAACTTTCTGGAAAAGCCTATGCGATTACTTGCCCTTTGATCACCAAAGCCGACGGCACTAAGTTTGGAAAATCCGAAGGGGGTAATATTTGGTTGGACAAACAAAAAACATCTCCCTATAGCTTTTATCAATACTGGCTCAATACTTCTGATGAGGATGCTGTACGTTATATTAAAATTTTTACTTTTTTAGATCAACAGCAGATTCAAGAGATTATTAACACCCACAACGAAGCGCCACACCAAAGATTACTTCAAAGAGCTCTTGCCGACGAAGTCACACGTATGGTTCACTCTGAAGAAGATCGTTCTAATGCAGTACAGGCTGCTCAAATTCTTTTTGGAAATGCTACTTCCGATCAACTCAAAGATTTGGACGAACAAACCCTTTTGGATGTATTTGCAGGTGTACCTCAGGCAACGCTCGACCGTTCAGATTTAGATCAAGGCATCGCAGTGATTTCGCTTTTAGTCGGTGCTACGGGCTTTTTAGCTTCTAATGGGGCCGCACGCCGTGCTTTACAAGAACGCTCTATTTCGGTCAACAAAGAAAAGGTAGAAGATACATTTGTGGCGAGCTCTGAAAACCTTATATGCAACAAGTATTTGTTGCTACAAAGAGGAAAGAAAAATTACTTTTTAGTAATATTCAACTAATCATTAAGTTACAGCCTCGAATATCGGAAGTGTCAAAACGACCCAACACTTCAAAACTTCCATCTTGATACACTTTTCCCAAATCGTCCGTTGCAATAAAAGCACATGAGTTTTTATTGGCTAGGTCGATGATATTTAAACACCCTCTTCCTGAATGCTTTACATCAAAAGGATCGTTAGGGTTTCTCACCAATACCCGCATCCACGAGGGTGAGTGGAAAATCCCATTTTTAAGTGCATAGGCCTGAGACAGCAGCTCTGTCATGCCATACTCTGAATGAACTTGATCTACTCCTAAATTTTGTTTTAAAATGTGGTGTAACTCTTCTCTAACTAATTCTTTTCTCTTGCCTTTCATGCCTCCAGTTTCTATGATTATTGTTGAGGGAATATGACATGGGTGATTTTCTGCAAAATCCATTAAGGCAAAGCTTACCCCAAAAAGAATGGTTTTTTTGTTGGATGCTTCTCGAGTTTCTAACAAGTTTTGTAAATCTTGGTATTGATTTAAGTAGAAACCGCTATCAGGATTTTTTGAAGCCTCAATCAGTCGCTGTACCATATAGACTAAAGAAGAATTGGGTTTTTCCAAATAGCCTGGCAAGAGCCCTACGATTGCATACTGGTCAATATTTCCATAAAACTGTTTAAAACAAGTTAAAAAGCTTTGTTCATATAGCTCAATATCTTGCACATAATGGGTGCTTTGAATGCCACCAGTACCGCTGCTTTCAAAGGAGTGAGTAGGCTCTTTTGAACCGATAATAATTCGATGTGTTTTAAAAAAAGAAATGGGCAAAAAAGGGATTTGGGAAAGGTCTGATGTATCGCCGGGCGTCTTATTGATTAAATCACAAAATGAACGATAAGTTGGGTTGTATTCAAACTGTTTCTTGAAAAGCTCAAGTGCTTGGTTCTCAAAATTTATTTTTTTGTTGAAAAAATGCACATCACCAAAAGTAAGAACATCTATGTTAAAAGAGTTTGTCTTTAGGGTTAAATAATTGTTTTCACCTCAATAGGCCTCAAAATTTTATTTACATTTGAGATTTTAAGGGAAAAATGAAAAAAAAAGAAATTAAAATATTGTTGGTTGACGATGAACCAGATATTTTGGAGATCATTAGTTATAATTTATCCAACGAAGGTTATCAGGTGTACACAGCAAACAATGGCTTAGAGGCCCTTTCTAAAGCCAAAAAGCACGTCCCACACCTGACCCTTTTAGATGTGATGATGCCCGAGCTAGACGGCATAGAAACTTGTGAGCAGTTTAGAAAAATCCCCCAGCTCAACGAAATGATTGTAGTTTTCTTAACTGCTCGAAGTGAGGATTACTCACAAGTTGCAGGGCTGGAAGCAGGTGCCGATGACTATATAACCAAGCCAGTCAAACCCAAAGTATTGCTTTCCAAGGTGAAGTCATTATTGCGACGTGTCAAAAAAGGTAATGACCATGCTGAGGTCATTCAAGCGGGAGATTTGATTATCAATCGTGAGGAGTATAAAATCATATATGGTGGCGAAGAAAAAATACTCCCTAGAAAAGAATTTGAATTGTTGGCTTTGTTGGCCAGTAAACCTAATAAAGTTTTTGAGCGAGAAATCATTCTAGATTTGGTGTGGGGCAATGAGGTCATTGTCGGAGGTCGGACGATAGACGTACACATCCGAAAATTACGAGAAAAAATTGGAGACAACCACTTTAAAACCATTAAAGGGGTGGGTTATAAGTATGTAGTTTAATATTTTATGAGACAACGCACTTACTCATCCAAATCGCTTGCCCTTGTCTGCGCAACCATTATTTTTTTCTTTACCCTAGCTTCTAACACCCTTGTTTTCGGATTAACGGTTGGCTTTGAAAGCTTAGAAAATAATTTTATTTGGGTTTTTTTAATAGTGGCCCTAGTGTTTGCTGTTATTGGTTACTATGTTTTGGGACGAAGAATTAAGTTTGCAGTATATCGTCAACTTACATACTTGTTTAACAATATGGTTCCTGAAAATCCATATGTACCCAAAGAAGAAACTATTGGTATGGAAGATTTGATAGCACAGGTTCAGGATGTAGTGGCAAAAAGAAAGCTAGAAATAGACAGTTTAAAAAATCTAAATGCTTTTCGTAAAGAGTTTTTGGGCAATGTTGCCCATGAATTGAAAACCCCCCTTTTTACAGTTCAGAGCTATATACTGACACTTCTAGATGGTGCTATTGAGGACGAAAGCATCAATAAAAAATACCTAAACCGAGCAAATAAAGGGGTCGAACGCCTAAATTATATTATAAAAGATTTGGATTTGCTAACCCAGTTGGAAACTGGAAATACAGCCCTAGAGGAAACCTATTTTGATATTGTTTTATTGATTCAAAATGTGTTTGAATTATTAGAAATGCGTGCTCAAAAATCCAAAATTTCTCTTGAGTTTGATCGTGAATACACCACACCCATAATCGTTTATGGTGATGATGAACGAATCCAACAAGTGTTGACCAATTTAATCGTGAACTCTATTAAATATGGTAAGGAAAAAGGCACAACAGAAGTTCGAATCGAATCTTTCGATGAAGACCGCTACATCATACGTATTGCTGACAATGGCGACGGAATTGAAAGAACCCATATTCCCCGACTATTTGAACGTTTTTATAGGGTGGATAAAAGCGGAAGCCGCAAACAAGGTGGCTCTGGTTTGGGTCTATCTATCGTAAAACATATTATCGAGGCACATCAAGAGGAGATTTTTGTGGAAAGCCAACCTGAGGTTGGATCACAATTTTCCTTTACTTTGAAAAAGTCTGCACCCGGTGGTGCCATAGAAAAATAATTATCAAATTTCTTTATGGGCAGTAAAAACAAACTCAAACGTTTTAAACAAAACGAATCATTTTCCAATGTAATTCAACCCACGCGTGAGGTTCTTGTTAAAGGAGATTTTGAATACAAAGGAAAGTGGAAGAAATTTTTCGGTAATGACAACCCTTTGGTTGTGGAGTTGGGTTGCGGAAAAGGAGAATACACAGTTGCCCTTGCTAAAAACCATCCTGAGATCAATTTTATTGGCATCGACATTAAGGGCGCTCGCTTTTGGCGAGGTGCTAAGACAGCCCTTGAAGAAAACCTTACGAATGTTGCTTTTATTCGAACACAAATAGAGCTTATAGAGCTTGTTTTTGATTCCGAAGAAGTGTCTGAAATTTGGCTCACTTTTCCAGATCCACAGCTCAAATACAAGCGAACCAAACATAGGCTGACCAACCCAGATTTTCTTACCAAATACCACCACATACTTCGCAAGGGAGGAGTGGTTCATCTCAAAACAGATTCTTCTTTTTTACATGGTTACACATTGGGGGTACTTCAAGGACTGGGTATTCAACCCATTATGGCACATCATGATGTGTATAAATATGTACATGCTCCAGAGGAGGTTACGAGCATTCAAACCTTTTATGAAACACAGTATTTAGCACAAAATATACCCATAACGTACCTAAAATTCAATTTTGATGTCCAAGACAAATCCAACTGATTTTTTTTTACGTGTGTATGAGGTGGTTCGCCAAATACCTGAAGGTCGTGTGACCACTTACGGAGCCATCGCTAAATATTTAGGGATGCAACGGTCTGCACGCATGGTAGGTTGGGCAATGAATGCTGCCCATTCACATCCCGATGTGCCTGCACACAGGGTTGTGAACAGAATAGGCATGCTGACTGGAAAGCATCATTTTGGAGGCCCAAGGGTGATGCAGCAACTACTAGAAGGGGAGGGTCACCAAATTATGGATGATCAAATTGTGGGCTTTGACAATGTATTTTGGAAACCTGCTGATGCTGTGTAGGTTGGTTCAGATGCATTATATTTGCAATTTAGAATCATTTTAAAGAAAAATTGTGGGAAAGCCCGAAATCGAAGAATATATTAAACAGCTGACCATTCCAGGCACAGACAAAACCCTAGGTGCTATAGGAGGACTTAGTAACCTACAGGTTTTTGGTGACGAACTAATCATTGACCTATCTCTTCCCAGCCCTAGTTTGCAAGCACGAAAAAAGACAGAAGCTTTCGTTGTAGAGGCTATAAAAGAGCAATTTGGGAAACACTTAAAAATCCAAGTGAACAGCAAGGCTTCAACCCCACCAAAGCCAGATGCTCCTATAAAAGGAAAATCCATCCCTGGCATTCAGAACATCGTAGCGGTGGCTTCTGGGAAAGGTGGTGTAGGGAAGTCTACTGTCACGGCAAATTTGGCGATTACTCTAGCCGAAATGGGATTTAAGGTTGGGATTTTGGATGCTGATATTTACGGACCCTCCATGCCTATGATGTTTGATGTGGTCTATGAGCGCCCACTCGCTGTCAATGTTGGTGGGAAGTCCAAGATGAAGCCCGTAGCGAATTATGGAATAAAATTACTATCCATTGGTTTTTTCACTGAGCCCGATCAAGCGGTTATTTGGCGCGGTCCCATGGCGGCCAAAGCATTAAATCAAATGATTTTTGATGCTGATTGGGGCACTTTGGATTTTTTGTTAATTGATCTACCACCTGGAACAGGTGACATTCATTTGAGCATCATGCAGTCATTGCCCATCACTGGGGCTGCGGTGGTAAGTACTCCCCAGGCGGTTGCTTTGGCTGATGCCAAAAAAGGAGTAGCGATGTTCCAACAAGAGAGTATTCAAGTTCCTGTTCTAGGAATCATTGAGAATATGGCTTATTTCACACCTGCAGAACTTCCAGAAAACAAATATTATATATTTGGAGAAGGGGGTGCTAAATATCTAGCTGTTGACTTGGAAGTGCCTTTTTTAGGTGCATTACCTTTAGTGCAAAGTGTTCGCGAAGCGGGTGATGTGGGCCGACCAGCGGTATTACAGGAAAACAGCCCTGTGGTCGATCAGTTTGTGGAAGTCACACGCAACTTGGTCGGCGAATTGGTCAAGCGCAATGAACAATTACCCCCAACAGAAGCAATTAAAATAACTACTATGGCAGGTTGTGCTGCTGTTCAAAAAACATAAAAATCATGGCTGAAATTGAACAACTTGTAGAACAAGCTCTTGACGAAATTCGCCCTTTTTTGGTCAATGATGGTGGAGACATCTCATTGGTAGCCATTGAAGGTGACACGGTGATTGTTGAACTTCAAGGCAACTGCATTGCGTGTTCTGTCAATCAAATGACCATGCAATTAGGTGTAGAGACGACCATCAAAAAATATGCTCCTCAGATCAAAAAAGTGGTTAAGGTCAATTAATAAAAAATTCGAAAAACTTTCTGATTTTTTAATGGGTCACTTTTTTTCAATGGCATCAGATTTAGGGATTTATTTTCTTTTGAATTAAGTCGGTCTTAATCACTACAGCCCCATTTTAAACTAGTTTGTATTCGAAACAAAAAAAAGACCCAAACACAAAAAGTGCTTGAGTCTCATTTAGTAGAGTTCTCATTTGAAATATCGAACATTGGATTTACTCCAAGAGACTTAATTCATACTCATAATTTGATGACTCGTATTATGAAAAGTTAACTAATATGATTTTC
>Ga0208127_1001081_pt1 | contig 13810 bp, 13 predicted proteins | sample ETNtaG_6_FD_185751 | JGI IMG/M metagenome (GOLD analysis project Ga0208127, IMG submission 185751) | Marine microbial and viral communities from oxygen minimum zone, Eastern Pacific Ocean - ETNP201306SV45 (SPAdes) (version 2) | ecosystem: Environmental > Aquatic > Marine > Oceanic ...
TGCTTATTCAACCTTTGACAATGATAATTTAATATCAATTTTAATGTCATTATCTCTATTTTACTTTTTATATGGCTATTTATCAATCTTTTTTTCTATGAAAAAAGTGGTGTACAAAAATTGGTTCTATTTTATTTTGTATCTTTGCACACTTGAAATTATTCCATATTACTATTTGATTAGTAGTATTTTATAAATAGAGTGACACAAATGAAAGTTAAAACAATACTTGTTTCTCAACCTCGTCCAAAACTAGAGAATTCTCCTTTTTTAGATTTACAAAAAAGAAGAAAGTTAAAAATTGACTTTATCCCATTCATTCACGTTAAAGGAGCAACCGTAAAAGAGATAAGACTTCAAAAAATAGACTTAACCAAGTTTTCAGCAATAATTTTAACCAGTAGATATGCTGTTGATCATTATTTCAGAATTTGTGAAAAAATGCGATTCAAAGTTCCTGATTCAATGAAATACTTTTGTCAATCTGAGGTTGTTGCTCTTTATCTTCAAAATCATGTGGTTTACAGAAAAAGAAAGATTTATGTTGGGACAAGAACTTTCAAAGATCTTTGTCCTTTAATTGCAAAACATAAAAACGAAACATTTCTGTTACCTACGACTAATAAATTAAAACCTGAAGTTCCAAAACTTCTTGATGAATTAGAAATAAAATGGAGACAATCTGTTTTTTACAAAACAGTCATTAGCGACTTATCTCATCTAGCAGATGTAACTTATGACATACTCGTTTTTTATAGTCCATCAGGAATTGAATCATTATTTCATAATTTTCCTGATTTCAAACAAAACAATACACGAATAGCAGTTTTTGGAGCTATAACAAAAAAAGCAGTTGAAGAAAAAGGGTTAAATGTAGATATATATGCACCTTCGCCAAAATTCCCATCCATGTCTATGGCTTTAGACAACTACATAGTAAAAGCTAATAAAAAGAAATAATTTTATCTAGTGTTAGGAGCTCCAGATAAAATTTCATCATCAGCCTCATCTGAAAACTTTTCAAAATTATTAATGAATGCCGATGATAACATGTAAGCCTTCTTATAATATTTTTCATCATTATTCCATGTTTGTCTAGGACTCAATACACTTGTTGGAACATTAGGACAAACCCTTGGCTGCATTAAATTGAAAACTGAGTGTATATGATAATTACCACTATTTAATTCATCAAGTTCACCTGACATAGCAGCATTAATCATCGCCCTGGTATATTTTAAATCCATTCTCTTACCAACACCATATGGCCCTCCTGTCCAGCCTGTATTTACTAACCAAACATCAACTCCAGAATCATTCATTTTTTTTATTAACATCTTAGCATAAACGGTAGGATGAAGAGGCATAAAAGGTGCCCCAAAACACGCTGAAAAAGATGGAACTGGTTCATCAACACCAGCCTCAGTTCCAGCTAATTTTGATGTATATCCAGAAATAAAGTGATAAGCTGATTGACTAGGTGTTAGTTTTGATATCGGTGGTAAAACTCCAAAAGCATCAGCTGTGAGAAAGAAAATATTTTTTGGATTATTTCCAATTGATGGTTGTTTGATGTTATTAATAAAGTTTATTGGATAACTTACTCTAGAGTTTTGGGTTATCGTTTTGTCAGTAAAGTCTACTTTTCCATCACTATCAACAATCACATTTTCTAGTAATGCACCCTTTTTAATAGCACCAAAAATTTCTGGCTCTTTATCTTGAGAAAGATTTAAAACTTTAGCATAACAACCCCCCTCAAAATTAAAAATATTATCATCACTGTCCCAACCATGCTCATCATCTCCAATTAATTTTCTTGATGAATCAGTTGATAAAGTGGTTTTTCCAGTTCCTGAAAGCCCAAAGAAAATTGAAGTATCATTATTTTCACCTGAATTAGCACTGCAATGCATTGGAAGAACATTTTTTTGAACAGGTAAAGTAAAATTTAACACTGAAAAAATTCCTTTTTTTATCTCACCAGTATATCCAGTTCCTCCAATTATTATAATTTTTTTTGTAAAATTAATTATTGCGAAATTCTTACTGTCTATTCCATCCTCTTTTGGGTTTGCTTGAAAGTTTGGAGCTGAGATAACTGTCCATTCTATTTTAAATTTTTCATCATCATTAGGTCTTAAAAACATGTTGTGAGAAAAAATATCACTCCAAGGATATTCACATATTGTTCTAAGATTTAATCTGTTTTTTTGTGATGCACATGCGTAACAGTCACGAACAAATAGTTCTTTTTGTGAAAGATGATTAATTATTTTTTGATATAAATTATCATAAACACTTGACTGGACAGGTCTATTTATTTCTCCCCACCAAACTTTATCTTTTGTAATATCATCCGAAACAATGTAGCGATCTTTGGGTGATCTACCTGTAAATTTACCGGTATTAATAGCTAAAACATTATTGTTTGTAAGGATTCCTTGTTTGTTTTCAATACAAATATTATAAAGCTCATCGACAGGAAGATTATAATTGATTTTAGCATCTGTAATTCCGTAAGCCTCTAATGAAACTTCGTGTTTATCTAAATCGTTTGAGTTTCGATTCATATCTTAGATTTTTTCATAGAATGAAAGATTAAAATTAATCTAAATTATTTAATTAATAGTAATATTAATTTACTAATATTATATTTTAAATTTGGTTAAATGAGAAGTATTCTGATTGTTGGTGCTGGTAAATCGTCTCCGTATTTGATTAAATATTTATTAGAAAAATCTCAAGAGCAAAATCTTCATTTGAATATAACTGATGTTAAAATTGATCATTTATTAGAATATAAGAAATATAATAATTGTACGGTTTCTACTATAAATATTGTAAATGACTCCGAAAGAGAAGAATTTATATTAAAAAATGATATTGTTATTTCAATGTTGCCTGCAAGATTGCATATGATTCTTGCCACTTCTTGCTTAAAACATAAAAGAAATTTAATCACTGCATCTTATGTTAGTGATGAAATGAAAGGCATTGATGAAGATGTGAAAAATGAAAGCTTAATTTTTTTAAATGAAATGGGGCTCGATCCAGGAATTGATCACATGAGTGCAAAGAAAATTATTGACAAATTAAAAGATGATAATTGTGCAATTCATTCATTTAAATCATATACAGGGGGTTTAATAGCCCCAGAAAGTGATAATAATTCATGGAATTATAAATTTACCTGGAATCCAAGAAATGTAGTTTTGGCAGGCCAAGGCTCTCCAGCAAAATACATTGAAAATAAAAAATATAAATATTTACCATATAACAGACTCTTTGAAAATACTGAAAGGATAAATATTGATAATTATGGGGAATTTGATGTATATCCGAACAGGGACTCTTTAAAGTACAGAAAAATTTACGATTTAGAAGATATCGAAACAATGATAAGAGGAACTATTAGAAAGGTAGGTTTTCCAAAATCATGGAATATGTTGGTGCGACTAGGATTAACCGACGATAGTTTTAAAATTTTGAATTGTAACGAAATGACGTATCGAGATTTTCTCAATTGTTTTCTACCTTATGATAAGTCTTTAACGATTGAAGAAAAAGTTAAAAGACTATTAACAATTGAAGAAAAAGATTTTGAAATGGCTAAACTTAGTGAAATTAATCTTTTTAGTGATTCAAAGAAAGTTCCTTTTAAAAATGCTTCTCCAGCACATATTTTGGAACATATATTAAAGGAGGCTTGGCAACTACAGGCTAATGACAAAGACATGATTGTGATGTACCATGAATTTAAATATCGAGATAAATTAAAGAAGGAGAAAAAGATTATATCTACGATGGGTTGCATTGGTGAGAATAGTAAATATACAGCGATGGCTAAAACCGTTGGACTCCCACTAGGTATTTCTTGTTTGATGATTTTGAATAAGAAAATCAGTTCTCTGGGGGTGCAAACTCCTGTAAACAAAGAAATTTACACTCCGGTATTGGAAGAGCTTAAAAGCTTTGGAATATCCTTCAATGAAATATATTTATAATGAAAAAAAATATTTTGAAACTGGACGGAATTGATAAAAAAATCCTAAAAATGTTAATGGAAAATTCAAGAAGACCAATTCTTGAAATAGCAAAGCATATAGGGATTTCTGGAGCGGCAATACATCAACGATTAAGAAAATTAGAAGCACAGGATTTAATTATTGGATCTAGCATAAAGGTTAATACCAAAATATTAGGTTATACAACTATGGCATTTATTGGGATTTTTTTGGATAAAGCAACAAACAATAAAACAGTAGTAAATCAGTTAAAAGAAATTCCTGAAATTTTAGAATGTCATTACACAACTGGAGATTGGAGTGTCCTAGCTAAGCTTATTTGTAAAGACAATGAAGACTTGATGAAAATATTGACAAAAAAAATCCAATCAATTAAAGGTGTTTCCAGAACGGAAACATATATTTCATTAGAACAACAAATAAATAGACAGATAAGCTTATAATTCTAATTAATTTTAATTAAATATCTTAGCTGTCTGTTATTTAAAATCATGTCTTTTAGAATCATAAAAAAAATTTCATCTATTTTACTGTTAAGCTTAATCTGTATTAACATTCAAAGTTGTAAGAATGAGTCAATTGATCAAAATTACGCTGATAATGATAATGACGGATATTATGATTTAATAGATAATTGTCCTTTTGTCTCTAATCCAGATCAAAACGATAGTAATGGTGACGGTATTGGGGACATATGCTCTGATGTTGACGAGGACGGAGTTATTGATGCTGAAGATAATTGTCCAGCAAACTTTAATCCTAATCAGAATGACAATGATGGTGATGGTATTGGAGATAGTTGCGATCTTGTTGATTTCACCTCTTTACCATGTATTGATGGATTAGCTGGTAATTATCCTTGTAATGGTTACAGTTTATTAGGACATTTATCCATTGAAGATTTAAGTATAAACTTTGAAGAAAATACAAGGGTTAATGATTCGTGGGGCTGGAAAGACCCTATAACTGGTAAAGAATATGCAATAGTAGGTCTTTCATCTCATACATCTTTTGTTGACATGAGTGATCCTGATAATTTATTACTAATAGGAATCCTACCTACTGCTTCGGTAAATAGCATTTGGAGGGATATAAAGGTGTACAATAATCATGCGTACATCGTAAGTGAAGCATCTAATCACGGAATGCAAATTTTTGATTTAACTAGACTAAGAAATACTGATAATATTCCAAATATTTTTAACGCGGATTCTCATTTTACTGATTTTGGAAGAGCACATAATATAGTTATTAATGAAGATACAGGTTATGCGTACCCGGTTGGAAATCAGGACCCAGGAAGAAATTTCACTAGAGATCCAGGACATGAAGGAGGTCTATATGACGGAGGACCTATATTTGTTAATATACAAAACCCAACAGCTCCTATTTTAGAAGGAGGTTTTAGTGAAACTGGATATTGTCACGATGCTCAAGCTGTGATTTATAATGGTCCAGACTCTGATCATATTGGGAAAGAAATAATTATTGGAAGTGATGCGCAACACGTTGATATCGTTGATGTTACAGATAAGTCAAACCCAGTCCTAATATCTACAATTGTATATGAAAATGTACATTATACCCATCAGGGATGGTTAACTGAAGATCATAGTTATTTTATTGTTGGAGATGAATTAGATGAAGCTGCAGATGGGATAAACACAAGAAGTATAGTTTTAAATTTAACCGATCTTGATAATCCCGAAATCCATTTTGATTACTATGGAACTACCCTAGCAATTGATCACAACGGCTATGTTGTCGGGGATAAATTTTATTTAGCAAGTTATAAAGCGGGGCTTAGAGAAATTGATATAAGTCAAATTGAATCAAAGCAAATGAATGAAACAGGTTTTTTTGATACCTATCCTCAAGGAGATGGTTCAGGCTTCAGCGGGGCATGGAGTGTCTTTCCTTTCCATGAAAGTAGAAATATTGTAATTAGTGATATACAAAATGGTCTTTTTGTGGTTAAAAAAGAAAACTAAATTACTTAATAAATCTTTTATTTGATACTATAATAAAGTAGGGCCACGGAATAGAAATAGAAATAGCATAAATTATAGCACTCGTTTCATTACTAAAAAAAATGGTTGAAGCAAAATATATAATTGCTGAATACAATGAAACATTAAGCATAAATTTTCTAAAAAATTTAAGATAATTGACTAAATCAAACTTATTTTTTTCATCATTTGACATGGTATTATAACCTGCCAACAAAACATCTGCGTTATTTTCGTTAACGATGTAGCCACATGCTGCAATAATTATAGAAGTAAATAATACAGCAAATATCATACAACAAAATTTATTATTTTTCCAGGAATAATAATAACTCTCTTTGGCTTATTTCCTTCTAATTTTTTTATAAAATTTTCGTCTGATAAAATAGCCTTTTCAATTTCTTCTTTTGATAAGTTAGTGGCTAATTCAATTTTATATTTTAGTTTCCCATTTATTGAAACTGGATATATTTTAGTGCTATCTTTCAAATATGATTCAGAATATTCAGGAAAAGTTGAATATACGATTGATTCAGTATTTCCAATTCTTTCCCAAATTTCTTCACAAATATGAGGTGCAAAAGGAGATAATACTACCAATAGTGGCTCAAGTATATCCTTGCTTTTACATTTTTGAGCTGTTAATTCATTAACTGTTATCATTAAAGTAGAAACCGCAGTATTAAAAGAAAATGATTCTATGTCAGAAGAAACCTTTTTGATACACCTATGAAGAGTTTTGAGGTTATTTTCACTTGGTTTGGAATCATTCACAGTTAGTACATCAGAGACAAAATAAAGTTTCCAAAACTTTTTTAAGAAGTTATGGACTCCAGAAATTCCAGCAGTATTCCATGGCTTTGATTGTTCTAGTGGACCTAAAAACATCTCATACATTCTTAATGTGTCTGTACCAAATTTTTCACAAATCTCATCTGGATTAACGACATTATATTTTGATTTTGACATTTTTTCTACCTCTCTATGTACTCTAAACGTTTTATCAAATTCAAAAACTGCTTTTTCAAATTGTGAATTTTCTTTTTTAAATAATTCAATGTCGAGTTCATTTTTTTCATTGACATATTTTATATCAACAAGAATTTTTTGTGTGGTATATTTTTTTTCTAATTCAGAAGATACATAACCAGATTGATCAGTCTTTCTGAAAATATATGCACTATTTCCAAGGATCATTCCCTGATTAACTAATTTTTTAAAAGGTTCTTTAGTATTAACATAATTTAAATCATACAACACCTTGTGCCAGAACCTAGAGTAAAGTAAATGCAATACAGCATGCTCAGCCCCGCCAATATATAAATCAACAGGCATCCAATATTTTATACTATCATTTGAAGCAAAGCTAGATTCATTTTGAGGATCTAAAAATCTTAAATAATACCAACAGGAGCCAGCCCACTGTGGCATTGTATTGGTTTCCCTTATGTACTTTTTTCCTTGAATTGACACCGATTTCCATTTGGTGTTTCTGGCTAATGGAGACATCCCATCAGCAGTTGGTAAATAGGAATCTACTTCAGGCAATTCAAGGGGTAAATCAGTTTCATCTATCGACTTAGTTCCTTCTTCAGAATGTAAAATTGGAATAGGTTCTCCCCAGTATCTTTGTCTGGTAAATATCCAATCTCTTAGTTTATAATTTGTAGTCTTTTTACCGTTTCCCTTATTTTCTAAAAATTTAGTTACGACTTCCTTAAACTCTACACTATTAGTTCCGTTATATTCACCTGAATTAATAATTTCACCTGAACCTGAAAAAAACTCATCTTTACTTTTAATAACTTTTCTTATTTCAAGATTAAATTTTTGAGCAAATTCATAATCTCTTTCATCATGAGCAGGTACTGCCATTATAGCCCCCGTTCCATAACCATACAATACATAATCAGAAATCCATATAGGGATTTTAGAATTTGACATAGGATTTATAGCATAAGACCCTGTAAATACTCCAGTCTTATTTTTTTGATTCTCTTGTCTTTCCAAATCACTTTTTGAAGCAGTAGCTTCTTGATATTTCTTAATTTCTTTTTTTTGATCTTCACTAACAATCGAATCAAGTATAGGATGCTCAGGTGCAAGAACTAAATATGTAGCTCCAAAAATTGTGTCAGGCCTAGTAGTAAATACATCTATTTGATTGCTCTCATCAACTTTAAAACTGATTTCTGCACCTTCAGATTTCCCTATCCAATTTTTTTGAGATGATTTAATTGATTCAGGCCAATCTAAGTCCTCCAAATCTTCTAATAATCTGTCAGCATATTCGGTAATTCTCATTACCCATTGTTTCATAGGCTTTCTTATCACTGGGAAACCACCTCTTTCACTCAAACCTCCAATTACCTCTTCATTAGCTAAAACAGTACCTAAATCTTCACACCAGTTTACATCAATTGTATCAATATAGGCTAATCTTTTATCGTCAATAAAATTGTTTTTTTCTTCACTATTAAGACCATCGGGGATTTTTAACTCAGAGATATTAACTGCTTTATTTTTTTCTTTATCGAAATAGGAATTATATAGTTTTAAAAATATCCATTGAGTCCATTTGTAATAACTACTATCACTTGTTTTTATTTCTCTATCCCAATCATATGATAAACCTAATTTGTCTAGTTGTTCCTTAAATCTAATAATATTGTTTTCCGTTGTAATTTTGGGATGTTGACCAGTTTTAATAGCATATTGCTCTGCTGGCAACCCAAAAGAATCAAAACCCATAGGGTGTAAAACATTAAATCCCTTGGATCTTTTATATCTTGAAATTATATCAGAAGCAATATAACCAAGCGGGTGGCCGACATGCAAACCTGATCCAGAAGGATAAGGAAACATATCAAGAACATAGTATTTTGGTAAGTCAGAATTATTACTAGCGCTATAAACTTTTTTTTCACGCCAATATTTTTGCCATTTTTCTTCTATGCTACTAAAATTATACTCCATAATGTGTGTATTGACCAAAAAAAACAAATTTACATTTTCTACTAACAATAGAAAATCTTTTTAATTATTGATTTCTTCATTACTTTTATGAAGAAATCAATAGGAGGCTAGCTATTATATGACAAATATTAAAAACAGAAGACTTTTTACATCATATATTTCGATAACAATTATAATGTCTATAGTCTTATTTTTATTTGGTTTTTTTGGGATTTTCTTTATTAGTTCTAATTCAATAGCTAACACATTTAAAGAAAATTTTTCTGTTTCAGTTTTTTTTAAAGAAGATGCCAAAAATATTGAAATCACTCAACTACAAAATGAACTTTTAATGAGTAGTTATGTAGAGAAATTAAAATATGTTTCTAAAGATGACGCAGTGCTATTGATGAAGCAAGAATATGGACAAGATTTTATTAAAGAGTTAGGTTTTAATCCACTTGTAAATTCGATTGATTTAAATTTAAAAAGTAAGTATGTTGAGTCTAACTCGTTAGACAGTATTTCTAAAATTATTGAAAATAAAAACTATGTTGATGAAATAGTTTACGACAAAAATTTAATTAATGTAATTAATGATAATATTAGAAGAGTTTCTTTTTGGATAATGCCTGCAATTATGATACTATTAATTATTACATTTCTTTTAATTAACAGTTCCATAAGACTATCTATTTATTCAAATAGACATCTTATTAAAACAATGCAACTTGTTGGGGCAACAAAGAAATTTATCAGAAAACCTTTTATCAGAGTCAATATTTTTTTAAGTCTCATTTCATCCTTAATATCAATATCAGCAATTATTTTAATGATATATTACATCGACTTAAATATTTCTTTTATTGATAATATAAATGTAGAACCCATGATAATTTTATTTTTAATCATTTTAAGTCTTGGATTGATTATTAGTTATATTAGTACATACTTTGCTACCCAAAATATTTTAAAAATAAAAGCTGATAATTTAGATGTGTGATATGAAAAAGAAAAAAGAGTTTTTATTTGATAAGTCTAATTACAAATTTGTAATAATTGGTATTCTGTTTATAATAGTTGGTTTTTTACTGATGCTTGGTGGAGGAAGTGATGATCCTAATGTTTTTTCTGAAGAGGTTTATAGCTTCAGAAGAATTAGACTTGCACCTGCATTTATTTTGATTGGATTTGGGATACAGGTTTATGCAATTCTTAAATCTCCAAAAAAATAAAAATGAATGAAATTGATGCAATCATTCTAGGGATTATTCAAGGCTTAACTGAATTCTTACCAGTCTCTTCAAGCGGTCACCTTGAAATAACAAGAAATTTTCTTGATACAAATCAACTACCCTCCGACAATTTATTAATGACATCCATATTACATTTTGCAACTGCATTAAGTACAATTATAGTATTTAGACATGATATATTTGATTTATTTAAAGGGGTATTTAGTAAAGAGAATGCGGGCAGCAGATCTTATATAATCAAAATTATAATAGCCATTATTCCTGCAGGGCTAGTGGGATTTTTATTGAGTGATCAAATAGAATTTCTTTTCTCTGGAAATATGACCTTGGTTGGGATTATGTTGATTATTACTGGACTATTATTGTTTTTTACAAAAATTATAGAGTCTAAAAATTTTAATTTGACTAAAAATCATGCACTTATTATTGGAATATCACAAGCATTTGCTGTTATTCCTGGAATTTCAAGATCCGGAGCAACAATTTGCACCTCAATTTTTTTAGGAAATAATAAAAATGAAGCAGCTAAATTTTCTTTCTTAATAGTTATTCCAGTAATATTTGGTGCAATATTAAAAGATATTTTGTCTGGAGATATACTTGGAAATGATATTAAAATTTCAGTACTATTTTTAGGATTTCTATCTTCATTTATAACCGGAATTTTGGCTTGTAAATTAATGTTAAAAATAGTCGCAAATAACAACTTGATTTATTTTAGTTTCTATTGTTTCATTTTAGGAATTATTTCAATTTTTATAATTTAAAATAATGGATTTTGATTTTCAAAATGGTGAAATAATCCTAATAGACAAAGAATTAAATTGGACATCATTTGACGTAGTAAGTAAACTTAGAAATTCAATAAAAAAGAAGCTTGATATCAAAAAAATTAAGGTCGGTCATGCTGGGACATTAGACCCACTTGCCACTGGACTATTAATAATATGTACGGGTAAAATGACGAAGAGAATAGAAGAATTTTCCAGCTTAGATAAAACCTATACCGGAAAAATAACTATTGGATCAACCACACCATCATATGACCTTGAAACAAAACCTAATGTGATTTATCCGATAAATCATATTACTAATGAATTAATAATAAGCACCTCAAAAAAGTTTGTTGGTAAAATCTTACAAAAACCTCCAATTTTTTCAGCTGTAAAAAAAGACGGAGTAAGATTATATAAGCTTGCAAGAAAAGGGGTAGATGTTAAAGTTGAGAAAAGAGAAATAACAATTCATGATTTTAAAATCATATCAATTGATTTGCCTGAAGTTGAATTTTCTGTTACATGCAGTAAAGGAACTTATATAAGATCTTTGGCGCATGATTTTGGAAAAGAATTAGGTTCAGGAGCACATCTTTCAAAATTAAGAAGAACATCTATCGGAAATTATTCAGTTGACAAATCAAATAAATTGATGAATTTTATTAGAAATATTTAGGATTAAAATTTAATCTGCTTAGAGTGTATTTGCGTAGATTTATCGTAGGGAATATTTTTTAGAATTAATTGTATGACTTTGATTCTAGCATAAATTTTTCTGTCTGCACTTATAATATTCCAAGGTGCTGTTATGGTATTTGTTCTCTGAAACATTTCATCTTTATACTTAGTGTATTTGTCCCAAAGCTTTTGAGCCTTACTGTCAACTTCTGTAAATTTCCATTTTTTCAAAGAACTATTTTTTATTTCCTTAAACCTTTTTTCTTGAGTCTCCTTAGAGATTGAAAAATAAAATTTTAATAATATAATATTATCATCTGTTATCATCTTTTCAAAAGAATTAACATGCTTCATAAAATTTGAATATTGTTCTTTTGAGCAGAAGCCATTAACTGGTTCAACTACGGCCCTGTTATACCAAGATCTGTCAAAAAAAACAATTTCACCATGCTTAGGAAAATGTTTGACATATCTTTGAAAATACCATTGGCCCTGTTCGGTTTCTGAAGGTTTTGGCAGAGCAACAACTTTAAGTTTTCTCGGATTTAAATTTTGAATTGCCCTTCTTATTGCTCCTCCCTTACCAGCAGAATCTCTTCCTTCAAAAATAATTACAACTTTTTTATTTTTTTCAAAAACCCAATTTTGAAGTTTAATCATTTCTGTTTGCAACTTCTTCAATTCTCTTTCAAACTTAACATAGCGAAGTGTCTTCATAAGAGATGTGTTTTCTCTTGAAAGTAAATTAATTAAGCCTTTATCTTTATTTAAAAATTTTAAATCTTTAGTTTTAAAATTACTTTGTTTGTCTTTTTTTGAAATCAGTTTTGTTGATTCAAAATTTTCAGATCTAGTAGATTTTTCAAATCTAGACAAAACATATTTGATTGAATTTATTCTTGCTTCTAATTTATTATTACTATCAATAATCTTCCAAGGTGCATATTCTGAATTCGTTTTCGCAAACATTTTTTCCTTATAGTCTGTGTAAATGTCCCATCTTTTTTGACCCTCCATATCTACATCACTAAATTTCCATGTCTTTAGCGGGTTAGATAAACGATTTACAAATCTTGTTCTTTGTTCTTCTTTGGATATTGAAAACCATAATTTTAATAATATGACTCCATCATCAATCAACATTTTTTCAAAATCATTTACCTGATTCATAAACAATGTATAATCATTTTTTTTGCAGAAACCCATTACAGGTTCAACAATAGCTCTATTGTACCAACTTCTATCAAAAAAAACAATTTCACCAGGATTTGGCATCTCTTTCAAATACCTTTGAAAATACCATTGACCTTTTTCTATTTTTGTTGGTTCATCTAAAGCTACAACACGTGAATTTCTTGGGTTTAAATGCTCAACAAATCTTTTTATTGCACCGCCCTTACCAGCTGCGTCTCTTCCCTCAAAAATTATACATAACCTCTTATTGTTTTTATTTATCCAGTTTTGAAGATTGACTAAATCAATTTGTAGATCAATAATTTTTTTGTTGTAATCGCTTTTTTGGATAATTTTATTATATCGCTTTTTGGATAATTTATCTTTAAGTAATGATAAAAAATTATCTTTCTCACTATGCTTATTTAATTCTTCAAATGATAACATAATTTAGAAGGGAAGATCATCTAAGTCTTCATCATTTGTTTCAGACGCTGGCTCAAATGGACTCAAATTATCAAGAGGCGGTAAGTCATCGTCCGTATTTGAATTTTCTAAAATTTCAATTCTCCATCCTTGAATCGAATTAAAATATTTTATTTCTTTTGTTTGTGGGTTTTCCCACTCTCGACCTCTAAGATTAATACTAACTTTAACATTTTGACCGACTTCAAATTTGTTTAAAAGATCTGTTTTATCTTGAACAAACTCAATAGATAATGTCTGAGGGTATTGTTCGTCAGTTGTGATAACTAATTCTCTTTTTTTAAAAGTGGCGCTTATCTCTTGAACTTCTCTAATAACTTTGATTGCCCCTTGTACTTCCATAAATATTAATTTTAATAGTAAATATGAAGATAGATAATAAATAAGAATTATTGAAGTTAAATTTATATATTAACTCATTATATTTATTATAATTAAGTTTAAGTTTC